>JGI2171J19970_10002238_pt1 | contig 10661 bp, 8 predicted proteins | sample DeeMarSWOR324_28_FD_19970 | JGI IMG/M metagenome (IMG submission 19970) | reverse complement strand
CCTGCGTCGCATTACTATTATTATGTCGACTACTTTGTCAAAATATATTTATTTATCTATTTATTGATTTTGTTAATTTATTGGAAAATAGTCTGCTGAGATTTATATATTTTTATTTTTAAATTCTTCAATCCATTCTTTTAGATTTGGAATATTTTCAGGTTTTATCACGTGCCACATTTGCCTAATAGGCATCTTTCCCTTTAGTACTCTCCTAGGGAAAATTGAATATTTCTCAAACGAGGAGGAAAAGGATTCTTTAAACTGTCTTATGATTTTTCCCTTCTCCATCCCTTCTACCTCGTTAAATGCAAGCATTGATTCCAATAATAAGGATTCTTGCCATGCCTTCGACAAAGGTCTTTCTCTGTAAAGATTAACTAAATAAAAGCGCAACTTATCTCCAATTATTGCCCATTGGGATTTTCCTCTATTTATAGATTTTCTTAAATAGAGACTCTGGAAATCATTGATATCTTTTTCAAGAAAAGTATTTCTCTCAAAATCTATTGTGGAAAGCTTAGCCAGCCATTGAAGCGCATCCTTTGATATTTCATAAAAATTAAATGGTATCTTTCTACTTTTACATTCTAATTGAGATCTTTTCCTATATAATCTGAGAACTTCATAAATATTATGATCTCCATCATTGGCAAAACGAAGCAAGCCATCTAAATCATAAATATGTTTACAGATTTCATCCCTTCGATCCAAAGGAATTCCTATAGAGTTTGGGCCAATGGTCGTCAATTTATCAGCAATTAGCCCTTCAAGAGATAGTACCCGATAAGCTCGGCTTGTCTCAAGAGCAAAGATAACGGGCTTCTTATGGGCAACGGCAGGCCATTCATATTCATTTAAAAAAAATTCAATTTTGATTTCCTGCGTGTTTTTGCCGTCACTACTTTTAATAATTTCCGAGGGAACCGTTATGTAATATGTCATTAGAGGCAGCTCTGTTTTGGCTGTTTTTGGCTTATGAGACCGAAATTTAAGGAGATTCCCCTCTCCCTGAAAACTTTCTTCAATATCCTTAAGACAAGATTCAATTTTATTCTTATTTAAATTACAGATCATATCTATATCTATGCTTGTCCGCTGCCTCTCAACTGGAAAATAAAGCTGGGCAGCTGCGCCGCCTTTCAAAATTACATGATTACCCAATCTTTTATGTATTTGGGCAAAGATCTCTAAGTCCCATATGAATAATTCTATTCTGGCTTCATTCGTCAAATGTAGTCTCTTTTTTCTCTCTAGGATGGTTCCTTGTTTGAAACACCAAAAAGGATGAATAAGTGCTTCTTTATTGTATTTCATTTTATTCTTTCTCTAGATTTTTTAGTATTTTCGTAAATTCAAAAACGTGTTTAGATATTTTCTCATAATTGAGAATAAATCTGATGTCATGATGAAGACTTCTTCTTATAGCTATTTTAGAAAGACGTTTTTCATTAAGAGAACCTCTCCTTCGCATGTTCAAATATATTCTTCCAAGCTCACCTAATGATAGAGGATAGGAAGCCCTCGTTACTTCATAATAGAGGTCTACAAATGCTTTTTCAGGCTCTGCAAGTCCTTCGTGAGAGTAATTAAATTCTTTGGTTTTTCGTAAAATCACTATCTCCCCAATAGAGGGAAGATTTCGGAATTTTTTAAACTCGCTGATTTTGGGGCTTGTGATAGAATCTATTTTTTGTACCATTAGCAATTCCTGAGCATCCTCTACGCTAGTTTGTTCGATAAATGCCATAACTGGATATTTTTCTGGAACATGTATCATATAGCCAGCAAGAATGTCCAAGCCCGAAATGAAGAACAGAATACCGGATTCTTCAAGAGCTGACTTCACTTTTCGCGCCAGTGGCGATAGTTGTGGACGGGCAATTTGTTCTTCTTGTGGATTTAACGAATACACACCATGTCCAAGGCGTACAATCTTTCCTAAATCTGCAAGATTCCAAAGTGTCCAGCGTACGGTAGTCTCTTTCATCTCAAGAGCACTAACAGCATCTGAGACGGTAAATGTGTCGTTTTTCCCCAGTGTTGTGGTTAGTGTGTTTAATTTGTTTTTAAGAAATCTTGTGAATTTTGCCATAGTATCATTAGAATACATTATGAAATAAGATTTGTCAATAAAAAGGCGTAAATAATGTATTTATGCCTTTTTATTGATGATATGGAGGAAAATGAACAATATTAATTATTGAACATTAGACTTTTTAGAAGTATTGAATTCCTATAAATTAGAGGAAGTATTCAAAAAATATTGACATTTGTACATTATTTTGTTATGTTCACAAATATTGTACAACTAACATAATTGTACATACAGAGGAGTGTGATTATCAATGAACATGAAAATTATAGAGAAGGAGATTTTGAATGGAGCGCTACAAAAGTTTCGTGAAAATACAGGACTTGCTGTTGAGATAGTTGAGATTGAGGGGAGGGCAGTTAATGCAGGCCACATTCATGACGCAATAATCAAAATTAAATGGAAAGATTTGGATTACTTTTTTGCGGTTGAAGTTAAAAACATTATCGCACGTGCGACACTTGGAGGAGCTATACAGAAGTTTCATTTATTTAAGGAAAAAGGAATGCTCGTTGCAAGGTATATTACTCCTCAAATGGCAGACGAGCTAAAAAAAATGGACATTCCTTTCATCGATGTCACTGGAAATGCATATATAAATGAACCACCTTTGATGATATTTATAAAAGGGAATAAGCCTACTGATAAATATCGCTTACAACAGCCAGCGCGCACTTTTCGACCGGCAGGATTACAAGTTATTTTTGCACTTTTGTGTAATCCAGGTCTGGAAACTGCTCCTTTAAGAGAAATAGCTAATAAAGCAGCTGTCGCCTTAGGAACAGTCGGCTGGGTAATGTATGATCTAAGGAGAACGAATTATCTGATAGAGCTACATCCACGAAATAGACGATTGATTCGCAAAGAAAATTTGTTGAATAGATGGGCTGCTGCATATCCTGAGCAATTGCGACGGAAAAAGATGTTAGGTCGCTTTCGTGCAGATAAGCAGGATTGGCAGAAATATGCGCAACTAAAAGATATTAAAGGTCTATGGGGTGGCGAATTTGCTGCAAATATATTGACAAAATATCTGAAGCCACAAATTTATACGATTTATGCAAAACTCCCTATTGGTAGGTTTCTGCTGAAAAACAAGCTTAAGAAGGACATCAATGGAGATATAGAAATTCTCAATATATTTTGGGAGTTTGGACCTAAACAGTTAAATAAGGAGTTAGTGCCTCCCCTCTTGATTTACGCGGACCTTCTTGCAACGGGTGATGCCCGAAATATTGAAACAGCGAGGATTATTTATGAAAGGGAACTTACTGGACTTATCGGGGAAGATTGATAAAGTAAGGCTGCTAGCTTTGGAGGGGATTTAAGTGGAACTAATGAATAATGAATCTTTTGAGATGATGGAATTTTTAATGCAAAATGCGCATATCTAATGTAATTCATAAAATCTGCGTCGCCTAACTTTATGTCAACTCATAAATTTTATGCTGTAGATATCAGTAAATAGGAAGAATAACGACATTTAAGAGCCCATCCCATAGATAATTATATGAAAGCGGGGGACTGTTTTGATACTTGCACAACTTTTCCGTTGAAAAAGGATTCTCTGCTTCTTGGGCTTTATTTTAATGATGGCCACCTCACTACGCCAAAAGCAATTTGACATTTTTTTATCTGGATGATATACATGTATTACGCTTAGGAGGAAAAAATGCTTGCCATAAGGCTTCCAGAAGAGATTGAAAAACGTCTTGAGGAATTAGCAAAAAAAACCGGGCGAACAAAAAGTTATTATGTTCGTCAGGCAATCCTTGAATATCTGGAAGACATGGAGGATTATTATCTTGCTGAGGAGCGCTTAAAATCCTTTAGTGAGGCTAAAACTATTCCTCTTGAAGAAATAATTAAGCGATATGGCGTGGAAGATTGAATTCTTGCCTGAGGCAGAAAAAGATCTGAAGGAAATAGACCCTCCAGTTGTCCAACGTATTTTAAGGTTCTTGTATGATAGAGTAAGACTTCTGGAAGATCCGCGAAAGATCGGAGAAGCTTTGAAAGGCCTTAAACTCGGAAAATATTGGAAGTGCAGGGTCGGCGATTATCGAATAATCTGCCAAGTAAAAGAGACAGAGATAACCATTCTTGTGGTGAGAGTAGGGCATAGTGTCGGATAGAACAGCTGCCTTCTAAGCAGCGGGTCGGAGGTTCGAGTCCTTCCAGGCGCGCCAGCTTACATCTCATTTTTCAATGCTTTTCCTCAAAGTACAGTTTAAGCCAGAGTATGTTATTTTAGGTTATTTTTGCCAAAAAATGTCGCAAATGAGTGGCAAATCTATGAGGGGAGGATAAGCCTATAATCAATTCAATTTGACTCTTTCCTCATAAATTGTTACTCTTTTGCCAAATAGGGAAAGGGAACAATGGGAATAAAATGCCCTAAATGTCATTTTGATAATCCTGACGATACCGTTTATTGCGGTAAATGTGCAACACCTCTTCCTTCCTTAGAGAAAATCCTAGCCTCTCAAACTAAAACTCTCTACACACCGGTATCGGAATTAGCTAGAGGAACGACTTTCGCTGACCGGTACGAGTTTATGGAAGAGCTTGGAAAAGGAGGTATGGGAAAAGTCTATAAGGTATTCGATACGAGGATAAAGGAAGAAGTAGCATTAAAGCTCTTAAAACCTGAGATTTCTGATGATGAGAAAACTATTGAACGCTTCACCAACGAGTTGAAATTTTCTCGTAAGATTGTCCATAAGAATGTGTGTCGGATGTATGACCTCGGTGAAGAGGAAGGAGCACATTATATCACCATGGAATATGTGCCAGGTGAAGATTTGAAGAGCTTTATAAGGAGAGCGGCACCCCTAAGCATTGGAAAATCAGTATCCATAGCCAGGCAAATCTGCGAAGGTCTGTCAGAAGCCCATAGTGTAGGGGTTGTGCATCGAGATTTGAAGCCAGGGAACATCATGATAGATAAAGACGGGAATGCCCGGATTATGGATTTTGGGATAGCTCGGTCGCTTAAAGCAGAAGGCATAACAAGTGTTGGAGTCATCATAGGGACGCCTGAGTATATGTCTCCAGAGCAAGTGGAGGAGAAAGCAACAGACCAGCGATCAGATATTTATTCATTGGGTGTAATCTTGTATGAAATGATGACAGGAAGGGTTCCTTTTGAAGGAGATACATCTTTAAGCATAGTATTAAAACACAAGACAGAAATACCCAAAGATCCCAGGGAATTAAGTGCACTTATTCCTGAAACGATAAGTCATATGATTCTTCGATGCATGGAGAAAAAGAAGGAAGATAGATATCAATCTGTGAATGAGCTTTTAAATGAATTGGATCAGATAAATATCGATGATACCCAGGTCAAGGAAGAAAGGAAGAGACCCAAATTATTTCCTTTCGCAAAGCCGAAAAAAGAGAGAAAACCAACAGGATTCATAAATAAAATATTGAAATACAGATATAGAGCTTTAGTTTTACTTTTAATTGTTTATGTAATTATTTCTATTATCAGCTTGCTCAATGACGCCATTTATAATGAAAGACTTGAAAAAATTACCGTTGAGTCCAGTACATATTACAGGAATCTTTTCCCCATCGAAAAGTATTGGCTGCCCGAAGAATGGAAAACCTTGAATTGTAATGCCTGTAATGCCTACATGAAGTTGTTTCCTCCAAGGGAGGATGAAGAAGGTAATCGGATTCCCGATGAGGAATATCTAAAAGATGAATATGTGAAACAAATTACAGAAAATCCTTCTTCAGCGAGACTAGGGAAATTCTTTCTTGATTCTGATTACAATACTATCCAGGAACTGCGAGCCTTCATTAATAATTATGGAGGATACTATAAGTTTGATGAATTATTTGATGCTGTTAAATGTAATAAACTAAATCCCTTTCAAATGATTGAAAAGGGTCAGAGACCGAATGGAATATTCGTAGCTCACTACGTAAGAATGATAATCCTAAAGGCAAGAGTCGATTTTTTAGAAGGTGATTATGAAAAAGGCTTGATGAAGATTCGAAATGCAATGGTTTTTGTCTTGGATTTTACACACTCCTCAAGTAGTCTTTTTGAGGATTTGGTTGCGATTGCATGTTTTAAATTTCTTTGCCAGGAACTAATTCCACTTTTTTTATCCGATGAAATAGATTTTTCCCAAAACAGTATAAAACACCTTCATAAACTAATAGCTTTAATTCTAGAAAAATTTGAACCTGAATTGGTTTACTATAAAGAATATTTATGGATCGGTAAGGTTAGTGATGATTTATATCAGATATTGGGCAGTAATAAATTTAATTACTATCTTTTCGAAAAATTTCGATTTTGGAAGCATGGTTTTTCTTATAATCGGTATCTTAGCAAAACCGAGGTGGAGTTCTATAAGAGGTTGTTAGAGGGTTTAAAATTCATTCGAAACAATCGAGATAAAAGCACATACATGTACGATTATTTCGAGAAAAACGCTACTTCATTAATTATTGGTACACCTTCAGCACATTTCAAGCTTAATGTAACCAGAACGCTCGGCAAACTTACCTTAGCAATCTTAATCATGAAAAAATATGGTATAAATTCACGTGAGTTTTCGGATCTAAAAGAAACAGATGTTTTTATAAACGAACTTTCGGGGAAGAAGTTCGAAATTATTGACGAAAGAAGTGAAAGCTTTATCGTTCTGGATGAAACCTACAAACTTAATCTAAAGAAAATTGATTATAAGAAACAGCATAAACAAATTCTGAAATCATTTAAGCATTTCCATTTTGAGTCTATGGAGCAAATTCGTTCAATCTTTTATTCCTTTGAGCTGGAGTAAGACACAGAAAGGCTGCCAGGATAGGACATAGATCATTAGCAGGAATCCCTCTCCCTCTGGAAAGACGCTTACCCTGGTATTTCTTAGGATGCGTTTCATGTAATGCAAACTCATAGTGCAAATATGGATTTTCTACTAACCTGGGATGAAAAACAGTTAGTAAATAGAGCCAAACGTGTGCCGTGGCTCAAGCCAGAAGTTATGACTCCCAAAGATTTTATAAAGGAATTTCATCAATAAGAATTAAAATTAGAGAAGAGATATTAAAAGAGGGAATTTAATACAAGGCAATTATGAAGCAAATGAAAGCCAAATCCCCTAAAGCCCTGGCTTCCCTGGATTGAAAAAGACGCTGAGTGAATTTAGCGCCTCGTAAGAGAGACGGTTGGGTTAAGGAAAATTCTCAGGAATCTGGGGTAATTTGCATAGAATAGAAATTGAGGGATTATATTGACAAGTTGTTATAATATGGTATAGAATAAAAATTCAAGAAAGGGGAAATAAGTTGAGAAAAAATAAGCAATTCATGTTTCTTTTTCTTTCTTTATTTCTTCTTTTATTTTTTTACTCTTGCGAGAGTCCATTCAACTTAAAGTTCGGGGAAATAATAGTACGAGGTGATATTATTGAAGGGACAGGGACAATAACATATATCGGTGTAGAGGGCGGATTTTATGGAATAGTAACTAATAAATATCATTATGACCCAATCAACTTGTCTTCAAAATTTAAAGAGGATGGTCTCCGGGTTAAATTTAAAGCGAAAATAAGAAAAGACCTTTATAGTATTCATATGTGGGGGATTATAATTGAATTAACATACGTTAAAAAATTATAAAAACCTCCCCATAGAATGATCGGTCATCATTAAGGCAAATTTTCAGTTAGGNAAGCAATCTTTTTTAGATATTGCCCACCTAAGGCACGAAAAAAACGACATAAGACGACATTTTGTTAAGAAAAATGTAATCCAAATCTCCTAAAACCCTGGTTTCCCTGGATTAAAAAAGGATGCTGAGCAAGGTTAGCGCCTCATAGCTAGAGAGGATTAAGGAAAAGGGTGAATTTTTAAGTAAAGGGTAAAAATGACTTTTGAAGAGAAGCTGAAGTCTCAGAGAATAATAATCGCTATTGCTTTTATATTGATGTCCTTGATTTCATTTAATTTCGCGATAAAAGGCACTCTCACAATTATTTCTTTTATTATAGGTCTTGCTTTTTTAGGGATGGCGCTCTATCTCTTGTTTGGATTAAAGAAGAAACATACAGGCGAATGAAAGCCAAGCCTCAAACCTTGAATATCAATCCTCCCCAACCCCAGGATTAAATCTGCGTCGCATACCTATTATATGTTAACTAGTAAATTCTGAGTTATTGATTACCAAGAAATCAGCAAAATAATGAACTTTGAAATCAGCCCAAGGAGTCTTATTCTATTTTCATTCATTCCGCAAAGAGTCCACCGGATTTGCCGCAGCGGCTTTTATGGATTGGTAACTAACTGTAAGCATGGCAATAATCAAAGCCAGCGCTGCTGAAAGGATAAACGTCCACAGCCTGATACTGGTCCTATAAGCAAAGTTCTGGAGCCACATGTGCATCACAAAATACGCAACCGGCCAGGCAATCACATTTGCCAGCAATACCCATTTGGTAAATTCCTTAGACAGCATGGCTGTAATCCCTAAAATTGAGGCTCCCAAAACTTTCCGTATACCGATTTCTTTGGTCTTCTGCTCAGCGACAAAAGTAGCCAGGCCGTACAGGCCCAGACAGGCGATAAAGATGGCAAGGCATGTGAAATAACCGAAGATCTTTCCTAGGCGCTGTTCATCCCAGTAGAGTCTATCAAAATCCTCATCCAGAAAATGATAATCGAATGGATATTCAGGATTAACCCTGTTCCATACTCCATCCAAATACTTTATGGCTGATACATAATTCTCAGATGGGATTCGAATGATGATATAGGTATAGGGCATAGCCTTAGGAGTTAAAATTAGTGGTTTTATTTCCATGCGAAGAGGCTTGAAATTGAAGTCCTTGACGACTCCGATAATCTTTCCTTCTATATCCCACATACTAAATCTTTTCCCGACAGGATCATTTAAACCCATTTCCTTTATTGCTGTCTCATTCAGGATATAATTCGAAGCATCAGAAATGATTTCTCTTGAGAAATTTCTACCCCGAGCAATTTCCATCCGGAAGGTTTCAATAAAGTCAAAATCAACAGATGCATAATTGTATACAGCATCAAGTTTTGGATCTTTTCCTTCCCAATCCAATCCTCCGGCACCGGTGTCCAAAAAAGACGGTAATGCATTGCTGGCTGTGACATTCAAGACATTGGGACTTTGCACCATTTCATTCTTTAAAAGCTGGTATTTATTTTGAGTCTCACCCTGGAGCGGGAGATAGATGAGATTTTCTTTGTTATAGCCTAAGTCCCTTTTGCGAATGTATTCGAGTTGGGAATATATGACAACCGTCCCGATGATGAAAATTATGGAAAGCGAAAATTGGGCAACGACAAGCGCTCTTCGAAACAGCGGTCTTTTCGAACCTGAGCTTAACGATCCTTTTATAATTCCAATTGTCCTAAACGAAGAGAGGAGCAGGGCTGGATAAATGGCTGATAAACATCCTGTTAAGGCGGTTATCCCAAGCAGTCCCAATAACAGGGATAGATCAAAGGAATCTGTAAAAGATAATTGTTTTCCTGAAAGAGTATTAAAGGCAGGAAGAAATAGAAAAACAAGGAGAACAGCCACTCCAGACGAAACCAATGCTAACATGAGAGATTCACCAAAAAACTGTTTGACAATATCTCTTTTCTGGGCTCCAACGACTTTTCTCATGCCAATCTCTTTTGATCTCTTACTTGAGTAAGCCGTGGTCAGGTTCATGAAATTGATGCAGGCTATCATCAAGACGACAAAAGCGATGATCGAGAAAATGGTTAAATATTTGACGACAGTATTGCTGCCGTTAATAGGAAAGAGATAAACATCATGAAGAGGCTGCATCCTTAATATCCACCTGCTGGTACCTGACTTAACCTCCTTAAGAAAACCAGAAATCTTCTGTTCCACATCCCGATGGGACGATGATTCCTGGAGAAGTACATAGGTGTTTACGTACGTTGAACCCCAGGAGTTGAGGCCACTGGCATCCCACTCTTGTCGAAGTCTTTCTCTGTCTAAATTCTCTAAAATTGCGCTCGGCACCAAGAAATCAAACTGAATATGGGAATTGGATGGCAAGTTTTTCATCACGCCAGTGACAATGAAATCTCTTTTAACATTTACGGATATAGTTTTTCCGATGGGATCCTCATTCCTAAAATACTTTTCTGCCATATCTTCAGTGATGACAATAGAATTGGCACCGGATAATGCTGTTTCAGGATTGCCGCTTACGAGAGGAAATGTAAACATCTCGAAAAATGAAGGATCTGTAAAGTAAAATCGATCTTCATTGAAGGCTTGGGATCCATAACTAACCAGCACCTTAGCCTCAAAAATTCTGATTGCATTTTCAATGTCCGGGTAACTTTCTTTTAAGGCGGGTGCTAAAGGAAATTGAGTGTGTGAAAACGGTTCGATTCTGCCATTAGACCGATGTGACTCGATGGTAACCTTGAAAATCCGCTCTCCCTTTTCGTGAAATCGGTCGTAACTCAACTCATTGCGGACCCACAACAGGATCAGGATGGAGCAGGCCAAACCCACAGCAAGTCCGGTGATGTTGAT
>JGI2171J19970_10002237_pt1 | contig 10668 bp, 5 predicted proteins | sample DeeMarSWOR324_28_FD_19970 | JGI IMG/M metagenome (IMG submission 19970) | reverse complement strand
GGTATCTGGAATGGATCGAGAACAACCGGAAAATGGTCGACGAACTTTCCGATGGTCGACTTGGGTATGTGTACATGTCCAATACAGGAGGTCGTGGACAATTGGAGCTGGTACGCATGTTTTACGGACAGTTGGATAGGAAAGGCTTCATTATCGATGAACGTTTTAACGGAGGCGGACAGCTTGCCGATCGCTTTCTGGAATTGCTTCAGCGGCCGGTGGTGTACAACCTCCATTGGCGGCATGGAAAAGATCATGCATACCCCATCAAGACCAATACCGGTCCTATGGGCATGCTTATCAATGGCTGGGCCGGTTCCGGAGGAGATGGCCTGCCCTGGGCTTTTCAGGAGCTGGAGGCCGGACCCATCGTGGGCGAGCGCACTTTGGGTATCCTGGTGGGACCTGCTACTGGCCACATGTTGATCGATGGAGGAGGTATCACCGTCCCCGGCGCCCGACTTTACGACAATGATGGACACTGGTTTTGGGAAGGTGAAGGTGTGTCTCCAGACTTCGAAGTGTGGGACGATCCCAACATTCTGGTGCAGGGTCGTGACCCTCAGATCGAAAAAGTAGTCGAAGAGGTATTGGTGCTTTTGAAAACGAATCCACCCAAGATGACACCAGCTCCACCGTTCGAAGATCGAACAGCAAAAGGTTTGAAGATTAAGAAATAAAGATTAGTAAAAGGAACTTATACGGGTGTAGCTCAGGGGATAGAGCGACGGACCCCGGATCCGATTTCTGCGATTTTTTTAAATCCTTGATTCTAAAGTAATAGTCAATCTTATCAACAATTTACGGAATTTGTTCTAGGTACGTGTAGGTACACCTAGGTACAAGAAAGTATATCTAAGGTGGTCACAAATCGGTCACAATTTGACAGCTCTTAAATTGTAATATTTCATACCCTCATGAACAAAATCCTAATTATTCTAACATACTCCTCATAGCTTCATAGGGTGTTTTTCCTTTGAACGCTCCGTGCGGACGATCCATGTTATAGAATCGTTCCCACTCCGCTAATTTCTCATTTAAGTCTACATCATCCGTGTATGTCAACAGTTGATAAAATTCTTCCTGATCGGTTCGAAGGGACCTCTCGACCTTTCCGTTGAGTTGAGGGGATCGAGGTTTGATATAGACGTGCCTTATACCCTTATCCTCGACATGCCAATGAAATTGAGCTTGAAACTCATGGCCTCTGTCTGTTCGAATTGTATGGATGCGGAAAGGGAATTTCTCAATCACATAATCAATGAACTTAATGGCATTCTGCTGATTGTGACGTGGGTAGATTTTCATCGCCCTGATCCGGGTAGCATCGTCAATAGCCGTGTATTGAAAACGTCTGACTCTATGGCCCTCAAAGTTCCTCAGAGAAACGAATTTGACATCAACCTGAATGTGATGGCCGGGGACTTTTTTGGCATAACGTCGAGTGTGAATCGCTCTACGGGGCGCATTCTTTGGTAAACGTCTCAAGCCGTTTCGCACGAGAGTGCGGTAGACACTGGATTCTGAGGTTTTAATCCCATGATAGCGCTCAAGGTACCAGGTGATTCTCTCGGGCCCCAGTTTATATGTGTGTCTAAGATGAAGGATCTTATCAACGACATCTTGGGCTAGGCTTCTTGGATGGTTTCGTGCAATAGGTTTTTTTCTGGCTAAACCTGCTTTTCCCTCTTTATCGAAGGCTCTCTTCCAATTATAAAATGTTGACCTCGGCACTTCGAATTCCCGACAAGCTTTGGTCACAGTGAGGCAAACTTTGGCATATTCAAGAACTGTCCATTTGAAACGGACTCTGAATGCCTCTCTGACTTCTTTTTGCATGTCTCAGACCTCCTTTCTGTAGCTTACAAAATAACACAAAGTGTCCAGGAGGGTCTGACATACCTACACACCCATAATATGACTCTTTTTCCCATTTTTATTTTTCCCCCTTTTTTAAATATCTCATAAAAGGGGATTGCCAGATGTTCTATCTAGAGCCCCTTTTTTTCCAGTTAAGCATATTTCTCCAATTAAACTTAAAGAAATATATTCAAGAACTACTATATCATAGCTCAGTCTCTGAAACGAGCAGTCCTTGCGATTTCAGCTCTTTGTTTAGTAAAATCTTTGAACAGAAAGACAGAAGGTCAAAACCTTAGAGCACTTCAACAAATCCCTCAGCCTCTGGAAGGATGCTGACCCTATTTGGCTAGGAGAACCACATCAATTGATCTGCTTGCTGAAAATTATCAGACAACCATCTGGGAAGATCTCTGAAGTGATGTTCTTCTATGCTCTCGAATAATGAGTATACAGAGAAGTATCCAGATAACAACCACGACCATATTGAATTTAGCAAATCGTTCTACTGTGAATGCCCAGTATGTTGTACCTACGAACACAAAGAGACCCGTGAGAACGTCTCCTGCTCTGACAAAGAAGGTATCAATGACTGCTTTGGCCTTGTATTTTTCTTCCCTTGATGTAATGAGATAAAGTGCAGCCCGACAAGCATTCATCAGCGAGTAATCCGTGCTGTTTTCGAAAGCTTTGGCCCACCTGACAACAACGAGCGATGCTCCGAATGCAATGAAGAAATATCCTCCAAGGGCAACAAGAGGAAGGATCAATATAGCTCCTCTAACTCCAAACCATTTGAATATGCGAGAAACAAGCAAGAGTTGAATCGCGACTGCCAGACTGTTCACCAGCCAATTGAATCCACTCTCCAGTTTGGCGATATATTCTGATTTAAAGACTTCTATATCCACAACTTCTGTACTTGATTGGATAGCCTCGTCAGCAGTGCGAATAAATACATGATCTCGAATATATTCTCCAGTGGTGTTGACAAGGTTAAGCACTAGAATGAGAAGTGCAATATAGAGGAGGTAACGGCTCTTTAAAACCAATCGAAAACCTTCTCCTTTTTTGAGAGGTTTCTTCTGTTCTTTTTTCAGTGATTCGTTCTTTGATACAACCTTTTCTTTATTCGCAACTGAGCTTTCTATCTCTCTCTTGTGGATTAGATAAGTCAAGTAAATACAAATCCCCAAAATTCCACCTGATAAAAGCATCGTCTGATAAAGGCCAAGTGCTTCGACAAAAATAAAAGTTATGGTACTCCCTAAGAGCGCACCGATGTTTTGACCGACCATGATCATTGGAAACAGACGTTTCCCAGCCTCTTCTGTGTATAAATCATTGGCAAAGGCCCAGAACTGAGCAACAATCATCACATTAAACATACCAAGCCAGATAAAAAAAACAATTCCCATTACAGACATGGGAGTTCCGGCTAAATTAAGCACATAAAAAAGCATGAGATTGGAGATAAAAAAAAGCGTTACCACAGTTATTAATTTTTGACGAGGAACTTTTGAAGAAAGACGACTGAACCAGCTGTTGAAAAAAATAAACAAAACAGCCATAGCTGCATAAAGATAAGCCTTTGATTCAGCTGAATATTTCGTCAATATCAAACCTTGTCGAACTGGCCTCAAAATGTAATAAGAAGTCAAAATAAGAAAGATATTGAGCGCCATGAGAAAAGCAGTAACAGCTTCTCCGGGATGGATGACAGTAAATAACTTTAAAAATTTATAGATGAATCCATATGCTTCCTCTTTAGCAGGTCTCAGTTGGTTGTTACGATTCGCTTCTATGACTAACCCCCTGCAGATTTTACGCTAAGATTTTCTCACAATAGGTGTCAAAAAGTCAAAATCTTTCGCTGCCATCATAATTTTTTGTCTGGCATCAGGTCTGTATCTGTGGAACTTGTATGAGTAGAGTTTACATAAGGATAACCTCAGGAAGAGATTGCAATTTGTTGAATGGAATAATAGAATTGAAGGACAAATTCTGGTCACAATTGTATTTAAAGAGCAGAGTGGACCTAACTTAAGTCATTGATTCTAAATATGGTGCGCCTGTAGCTCAGGGGATAGAGCGACGGACTCCGGATCCGATTTCAGCATTTTCCCTAAATCCTTGATTCTAAAGTAATAGTCAATCTTTTCAACAATTTAGAGAATTTGCTCTAGGTATGTGGAGGTATACCTAGGTACGGGAAAGATCCAGGGTGGTCACAATATGGTCACAATTTGACAATCTTTGGTTACTCAGGCTTTATTTGAGACTGACCGGAAAATTATCATAATTGATACAATTTCCACATTTCCTTAACATTTTTTCAGATTTCTTGATATAGTATAATCCTGCACGATAAAGATGTGTGGGGGTTGTATGTTAGACAATCTCAAATTAGTCCTGGTCCAACACAAGAAATTCCTTGCCATTTTCTTTGTTGTCATTTTCCTGCCTTCCATCATTCTGGCCTTTTTTGGGATCAGGGCTATTCAAAACGAACGATACAAGCTCCTCCAGCAGAGTCTCGAACAGCAGAAACAATTTGCCGGCTTAGTCCAGGCGGGAATCCAATCATTTATCGAGCGGGATTCATTAAGCTTGAAAGAGCTCTCATCGAGCAAAGCCATTCTTGACCAAGACTTTCGAGCGATCAGAAATTTGATTGAGCAGCGTCTTCGGGATGAGTCGCTTCTTGGGCAGATTGCTGTCTGGAATTCTGAAGATCCACCCTGGCTCCTTGGGTGGCAATCCCACCCTCCGGCTGTGAATACTCTGGTTGTGCCCGAGGAGTGGAAAAAGTGGCAATTTGATTTGGAAAAGGCAGAAATTGCCGAATTCCGCCGCAGAAATTTTCCTGGAGCTATCTCTCTATACAATCAAATTCTCCACCGAGCAGAAAATAGCCAGGTTAAAGCGTGGGTTCTGAGCCGCATAGGAAGGTGTGAGGTCAAGCAGAAAAAATACAAACAGGCTTTGAAAATCTACCGTTTGATCCTTGAAGATTTTCCTGATCTGCTCACGGAATCGGGGCGCCCTCTGGCAATTGTCTCCAGCCTGGAGATGCTGGATGTGCTTCGACTGGAAAATGATTATAAGGATTTTTTCAAAGAATCTCTCAAAATTTATAGTCAGCTAGCCGAGAATGTCTGGTCATTGGATGGGGATCAGGTCCGGCTGTATACGACCATGCTTAGAAACATGATGGATGAAGTGGGTTCGGTAAATGCGGCGAGTAATTTTCCTGATGGATATGGCGCGGCAGTGGATAATATACAGGATGCAATTTACAAAAAATTGGAAATTTGGCGCATGGCTGAGGCTGTGAGGCGTAATATCCTGCCTGGTGTTATGGAAAACCTGGAAAATTTAGACAGCGGCATTCCTCAGGTTCAGAAAAATGCCTTTGAGTTTGAAAATCGTGATGTTCTACTACTCATGATTCCCATGAATAGAGATGGTTCTGGCGAATACCGGGAATTCCTGGGCTCGCTTTTGAGAATGAACGATTTAACGGAATCCATCCATGAGATAATAAAAGAGAACTGTCCCTCAGGTGATGACCCAAGCAAGTCAGAGGTCTCTATCCTTCTCCGTTCAACCCTTTCTGATAACATCGTTTTCGGCGATGCAGAGGCAGCCCAGGGCAATCCGGTTATCACGGATTTCTTTCCAGAGAATTTTCCGCCCTGGAGATTGGAGCTCTATCAAAGAAGCGACAGCGGATCAGGATTTTGTCTTCATAAAAATATCTTTTTCTGGACAATCATAACGCTGCTTATTATCCTGCTTATCGGATCGGGCCTTATCATCCGCACTATCATTCATGAAGTCAATCTGCTCAATCTGAAATCGGAATTTATCGCATCGGTCTCTCACGAATTCAAAACGCCTTTGACCTCCATGGGTGCGGTTATCGAGCGCCTTTTGGACGGCGAGGTCAGAGATCCAAACAAAGCTAAGGGATATTATCGGATCCTGAGTCACGACTCAGAAAGATTGAAAAGGCTGGTCAAGAATGTTCTGGACTTTACTAAGATTGAGGAGGGAAAAAGGGAATACAAGCTGAACTCGACCGATATCGTTGATCTGGTTTGCCAGGAGGTTCAGAGCTTTGAACAGGAGAACAAAGGTGATAGTTTTGAAGTGGGAATCGAAGTAGATGATGATATCCCATTTGTTTTCGTCGATGAGGAAGCCATGAGCCAGGCAATACGCAACATTCTCGACAATGCAGCCAAATTTTCCGGCCAGGAGAAAAAAATCAATGTCCGAATCCATCGTAAAAAGAACAGTGTCGAGATCGCAGTTCAAGATAAAGGAATCGGGATTCCAGAAAATGAGCAAAAGAGAATCTTTGAGAAGTTCTACCGTGGAAAACAGGCTTCTCATGTGTCTCCAACCGGAACAGGTCTCGGCTTGACATTGGTTAAGCATATCATGGATGCCCATGGAGGAGATGTGGTCATCCGGAGTCAACCCAGAGAAGGAACCTGTGTTTCCTTGATTTTGCCCATACATGAAGGAGGATAGACGATCATGGGAAAAACCATACTCGTTGTCGAAGATGATGTGGGAATCCGTGTCGTCCTCCAGGACGCATTGACATCTCAGGGCTATGAGGTGGCTGCAGCAGAAAATGGGGTAAAAGGATTGGAGCTGGCTAAGCAACTACGCCCGGATTTGGTTATTCTGGACGTGATGCTTCCCCTGATGGATGGCTTTGAGGTCTGCAAGAAAATACGAAAAGAGGGGATCACTTCGCCCGTCATGATGCTGACGGTCAAAGATGAGGAAGTGGACAAGGTATTGGGATTGGAGCTGGGAGCCGACGATTATGTGACCAAACCTTTCAGCGTGAAGGAGCTATCGGCCCGGGTAAAGGCTCTTCTCCGCCGTGTCGATGATTACCAGCATGAGATGAGTGTTTACCGTTTTGGGAATGTCGAGCTGGATTTTAAAAAATTTGAATCGCGGAAAAAAGGGAAAGATTTGGGTTTGACTTCTCTAGAGCTCAAGATCCTTGAGCTGATGATTTCGAGAAAAGGACAGGTCGTCAAGAGGGATGAATTCCTTGACCACATATGGGGGATCGATAATTTGTCCGTCTCACACAGGACTGTGGACAGCCATATCGCTCACATTCGGAAAAAAGTCGAAGATGACCCTTCCAAACCCCGCTACATCCGGAGTGTTCACAGTATCGGCTACAAGTTCGTGGAGGAATAGACGTGGAACGAGGAAATGATGGGCAATTTGTGGAAAATGTTTCACCGTATTTCCATATTTTCTCAACACATAAATCGACCTCAGTGGATATTTTATAAACATATCCATTTTGGAGGTGAACGATGAGCCAAAAGAAAAATCCACTCCTGGTGCTTTTGCTGTTAGCCGGAGTCTCTCTCCTTTTTTCAGGACTGATGAAGCAGGAAACAGCTAAAGAGCTCTTTGAGAAAGCCTTATACCTCGAAGATACCAAGGGGGAACTTGAGCAAGCCATCGAGATTTATACGCGGGTTGTTAAAGAGTTTCCGGATGAACGTGCGACCGCTGCTAAGGCTCAATTTCACATCGGGCTCTGCTTTGAAAAGCTGGGATACTCGGAGGCTGTAAAAGCCTATGAGCTTGTGTTGAAAAACTACGCTGACCAGCCAGAGCAGGTTTCTGCCGCGCGTGCACGGCTGGCCGAACTGCGGGAGAAAAAGCCGGCTGGGATGAGAATGGTTAGACTCCTTCCTCCAGAAGTTTTTCTAGATTGTCAATACCTGTCGCCTGATGGATCGAAGCTTGTGGGCGTGGACTTTTCGGTGGGTCAGAATATCGCCGTTTTTGATATTGCGACCGGACAACAGGAATTGATCACACATTTTGATTGGGGGGCGAAGTCAGGTTGGCCCTATTTTCCGGTTTGGTCGCCTGACGGCAAAGAGATAGCCTATTCTACGGTCAGTTTGGGAGGGTCTGATGATGAAGCCGTAGAATTGAAAGCTTCGACATTGAATGGAGAGTCCCGTCTCATCTATCGTAACGAAGATGGGATTATCCGGGCGTGTGACTGGATGCGGGATGGAAGCGCCATTGTGACAATCCTCCGGAACAGCGACAAATCCTTCACCTTGGGATTGGTTCCAGCCACAGGTGGTTCCTTCAAGGCTTTGCACAATTTCAAAAAAAATGTCGAGACAAGATTATCATCCCCAGCATCTGTTTCCCCGGACGGACGGTTTATCGTCTTTGAGGATGGTCCCCAGGATGGAGATAGCGATATTTTCATCATCACAACAGATGGCAAATCGCTTAAAACTTTAACTGATCATCCCGCAGATGACTCAGATCCCCGCTGGTCACCGGATGGAAAACACATTGTGTTCTTAAGCCAACGCCACGGCGGTCTTTCCCTTTGGGGTGTTGTTATGAAAGACAGCAGGCCGGAAGGACAGCCATTTATGATTGAAGGGATGCAGGATGCTTTTTTAGCCAATTGGACGCAAAGAGGGCTTTATTACCAGAAGCTTATTATTATGCGGGATGTATTCGTTATGAACGTAGATCCAGATGATGGCGAGCCGACAAGCAAGCCGAAAAATGTGGATTATACGCCATCAGGAGGGAATGTCTGTCCTGTCTGGTCGCCTGACGGAAAATATCTAGCATTTGCGTCCGATGCTGTGGATCGTCCAAGCTGGGGATACATTGTTGTTCTGCCGGCTTCCGGAGGAGAAGCGCGTAAGTTCTTGATACCCACGGACAATTACTGGAGTCCCGGATTTCACGATCTTCGTTGGTTGCCCGACAGCAGTGGCCTTGGTTTTTCTCACAAGGACAACAAGGGACAATACTCACTGTTTCGTCTTAAACTGGCAAGCGGAGAGTGGAAGACTTGGCCCATTCCAGTAAAATCCTGGACGAGGATTGAATGGAGCCCTGACGGGGAATCCTTTCTTTATGCCCGGCAAGGTTTTGCGCATGATGAGCCGGGCATTATTGAGCATAACCTGAAAACAGGAGAGGAGCGTTATTTTTACAGGGGCGAGAAAAACCGGGATGTATTCAGACGACTGAAATTCTCGATGGATTACAAGTGGCTTGCTTTCGAGGGACCAAAGGGTCAAATTTTCGTTGTCGAGACAGAAACAGGAAAAGCAAGAAAGATCACAGAAAAACTGGGATTACCTGCATGGTCTCCCGATGGGCAAAACCTCGTGGCTCTCGGTGACTTTAATAAAAACGGTTTTCCTACTGCGGTGTATATTTTACCCATAACTGACGGTCCTGAAAAAAAACTCGATTTAGGGATACGTTTCCCGAAGGGTACTGAGCTGTTTGACCCTGACTGGTCACCGGATGGGACAAAGATCACGTTTGTCACAAGGCTTTGGAAGTACGATACAATACTGATCGAAAACGTCATCCCTAAAAACAAATAAATTAAAACCGGATAAGGGGGTAAAAATGCCGATTAAATGCCCCAAATGTCAGGCTGATATATCGGATGATTCCCGCTTCTGCAGCAAGTGCGGGACACCTATCCATCCTTCTGAGGAAGTCTTCATCTCCCAGACCAGGACCATCCTGAGACCCATGGAGGAATTGCGACCTGGGACTGAACTTGCCGACAAGTACAAGATCGAAGATGTGGTGGGCAGAGGTGGAATGGGAATTGTGTATAAGGCAGAAGATACAAAACTGAAACGCCGCGTAGCCCTCAAGTTCCTCCCCCCGGAATTGACCTTGGATGAGGAAGCCAGAACACGGTTTTTACTCGAGGCTCAAACTGCAGCCGGCTTGTCCCATCCCAATATCTGCACCATCTATGAAATCAATGAAGAGGATGGAAAATCTTTCATCGCCATGGAATACGTTAAGGGGCAGAGCTTGAAGGCAAAAATGGAGAGAGGGCCTCTCGAGGAACAAGAAGCCTTGGAGATGGCTATCCAGGTGGCTGAAGGACTTGAGGAAGCCCATAAGAAAGGCATCATCCACAGGGATATCAAGAGCGCCAACATCATGATCACGGAGAAAGGCCAGGCCAAGGTCATGGATTTCGGTTTAGCCAAGGTCAAGGGGAGCACAATCCTGACCCGAGAGGGAACGACCTTGGGAACCGTGGCTTACATGTCTCCCGAGCAGGCTAGGGGCGAAGAGGTTGACCAGCGGACAGATATCTGGTCTTTGGGAGTGGTTCTGTATGAGATGCTTTCCGGAGAGCTGCCGTTTAAAGGAGATCGGGAGGCTTCGATTCTTTATTCAGTCGTGCATGAAGAGCCAAGGCCGCTCAAGACAATTAAACCTGATATTCCCACGGAACTGCAGCAGATCATAAGTCGTGCCTTAAAGAAAAAACCTGAGTTTCGCTACTCATCCGCAGCAGAGATGATAAACGACCTGAAGAAATACCAGGATGTTCTGCGAGCAGAGGAATTGGGAGCATTTAACCTTCGGACATTCCTTCGCCGCATCCGTAGGCCGCGAGTCGCAATCCCAGCTGTATGTACCCTCATTATCATTGTTTTGGCTTCTGTCTGGTTCTTCAAGCACCAGGCCAAGGTCCGCTGGGCGCGTAACATCGCGATTCCGGAGATTGAACGGATGGTCGAAGCCAACGACTGCTGGCGCAACCTTGTCCAGCCTTACAACCTGGCCGTTCAGGCTGAAGCCATCCTCGGGAAAGATCCCAAGCTGGCGGAGCTTTTCTCGCAATGCGCCGAGAACATCGATATCCGAACGGAGCCTCCCGGAGTCCGGGTCTGCATGAAGGAATACACATCCCCCGACGCCGAATGGATCGATCTGGGG
>JGI2171J19970_10002235_pt1 | contig 10672 bp, 9 predicted proteins | sample DeeMarSWOR324_28_FD_19970 | JGI IMG/M metagenome (IMG submission 19970) | reverse complement strand
TGCTGCGGTGCAGGGAACGTTTGAGGTTGAAGGATAGAGGTTTGAGGCAAAAAAAATGTCAAAGCTCAAATGGAGAAATTTCGGGCCGTTGAGGGGCGTAGGGCGATTTTCTCAGAGAACTCACCGNNCNTTGAGGGGCGTAGGGCGATTTTCTCAGAGAACTCACCGTACTTTGTCCACAAGGGGGGGGGATTCGATGTTTCGGGAAGATCATTTGAAGACCATCGGCGATGAGGAAAAAAAGTGGGCTGAGGACCTGAGCAGGATCCTTTCGGAGGTCCCCGAGAGGCTCCCCCGATTCTCGACCATCTCCGATATGGAGGTAAAGGGACTCTATACCCCGAAAGACCTCGAACATCTGGACTACTCGAGGGATGTCGGTTTTCCCGGTATCTATCCCTTCACTCGAGGGGTTCAACCTTCAATGTACCGGGGAAGGATCTGGACGATGCGAATGTTCTCCGGGTTGGGGGGGCCTGAGGAGACGAACAAACGGTTTCACTATCTCCTGGAACACGGGGAGACCGGCCTATCCATCGCCTTTCACTACCCTACCCTCATGGGATACGACAGCGACTCCCCCATGGCCAGGGGCGAGGTTGGGAAATGCGGGGTAGCCGTCGATACCCTTAGGGACATGGAGATCCTGTTGGAGGGCATTCCCCTGGGTAAAGTGACCACATCTATGACCATTAATCCGCCGGCATCTATTCTGTTGGCCATGTACATCGTTGTGGCAGAAAAGCAGGGGGTGAGCAAAGCCCAGATCGGGGGGACAATACAAAACGACATGCTCAAGGAGTTTATCGCTCAGAAAACCTTCATGCTTCCGCCCAAGCCCTCGATGCGCCTCATCGTCGACACCGTAGAATACTGCACCAAGGAGGTTCCCCGATGGAATACCATCAGTATCAGTGGATACCACATCAGGGAAGCGGGATCCACGGCCGTTCAAGAACTGGCCTTTACCCTTGCTGATGGGATCGCGTATGTCGAAGCGGCATTGGAAAGGGGGTTGGAGGTAAATGATTTCGCCCCCCGGCTCTCCTTCTTCTTCGATTCTCACATCGACTTCTTCGAGGAGATTGCCAAGTTCCGGGCGGCCAGGCGCATATGGGCTCGGATTATGAAGGAGCGGTTCGGGGCCAAGAATCCCCGTTCATGGATGCTCCGGTTCCACACCCAGACGGCGGGATGTTCGCTCACAGCTCAACAGCCGTACAACAATGTCGTTCGAACCGCCTACGAGGCCCTTGCCGCCGTGCTGGGAGGAACTCAGTCCCTCCACACCAATTCCCTCGATGAGGTTTTCGCCATTCCCACGGAGGAAGCTGCTACCATAGCCCTGAGGACCCAGCAAATCCTGGCCGAGGAGACTGGGGTTACCAACACCATCGATCCCCTCGCGGGTTCTTACTTCGTTGAAGCCCTAACCAACCGGATGGAGGAAGAAGCGCTGGAATACATTCAAAAAATCGATGACTTGGGAGGAATGCTCGCAGCCATAGAAAAGGGGTTTCCCCAAATGGAAATCGCCGAGGCCGCATATCACTACCAGAAGCTGATCGATGAGGAAAAGAAGGCAGTTGTGGGGGTAAACAAGTACGTAACCGACCATCCCCCCATCACCATATGGAAGATGGACCCAGAAATTGAGCGGAGGCAACTGAAGAGGTTGCGAGAAATGAAGGAAATGAGGAACGGACAAAAGGTGAGAGATCACTTGAATCATCTCAGGGAGGCAGCAGAAGGGGACGAGAACCTCATGCCTTATATCGTCAATGCCGTGAGGGAGTATGCCACACTACAGGAGATCTGCGATGTCTTCAGACAGGTCTTTGGAACCTATACGGATCCAGGGATGTTCTAAGTATAGGGTGCTGCGGTCGGAAGGGGGAAAGAGGTTAGAGGGGAGAGGTTGGAGGTTGGAGGGGAAATGTAAAAGTTCAAAAGCCAAATGACATAAGTGAATTAGTTGCCTGGTTTCATTAGTTTAATTGGTTAAATTGGTTAAAAATTGAAAGTTCAAATGTCAAAATCCAAATTTCAAATTAAGTTCAAATGACAAATGACGAGGCTCGAACCACGAGCACGGACACGTATCACGAGCACGAAATATGCGAGCACGAACACCATCCTCTAACGCGGTCTGCCGTCCGCCGTCTGCGGTCCTAATCATCACGAACACGAACAACGGACACGGACACGAAACTCTGAGCGAAGGGACATTGGTTTTCTTTCCAAGGAAAAATATTTTGGCCAGCGAAGAGCGAGTTCTTTCGAGACGTCAAGCGAGAAATTGGAGGCAAGGTAAATGACATGTGATAAATTGGGAACGGAATATGAGTCCTGAGAGAAAAATCCGAATTATGGTGGCCAAACCAGGGCTGGATGGCCATGACCGTGGAGCGAAGATTATTGCACGAGGGTTCAGGGATGCGGGTTTTGAGGTGATCTATACGGGGCTCCACCAGACCCCGGAGCAGATCGTAGCAGCGGCCATCCAGGAGGATGTGGACGCCATTGGCTTGAGTAGCCTGGCCGGAGCCCATGATTACCTCTTTCCCCGGATTGTGGAACTCCTGGAGGAGAAGGGAGCAGATGACATTATGGTATTCGGGGGCGGCATCATCCCCGAGGAGGACATCGCCGAGCTCAAGAAAGCGGGCATACGGGAGATTTTTGCGCCGGGCACGCCCATTAAGGAAGCGGTGAATTGGGTTCGACAAAACATCAAGCCCAAGAGGTAGAAGGGGCATTGCAATGGAGGAGGCATTCAATGGCCTTGGATTTCGATTTAACCGAAGAACATGAAATGGTTAGGAAAATGGTCAGGACCTTCGCGGAGAAAGAGATCGCTCCTATTGCACAGGAACTCGATGATAAGGAGGAGTTCTCCGTCCAACTAACCAACCGAATGGGGGAGCTCGGATTATTTGGATTATGTGTCTCAGAGGAATACGGCGGATCGGATATGGGCTATCTGTCTTATATCATCGCAACCGAGGAGATCGCACGGATCGACGGGTCNCAGGCGGCGACATTGGCGGCGGGGTGTTCCCTGGGACTATCNCCNATTTACAATTTCGGAAATAATGACCAAAAAAGCCANTGGCTCCCCNACCTCGTTGCNGGGAAAACCCTGGCCTCCTTCGGCCTGACCGAACCCGATGCCGGTTCCGATGCGGGGGCCACTAAGACGACGGCNGCNNTGGAGGGGGATCACTGGGTCATNAATGGAAGNAAGATCTTCATCACCAACTCCTCAACGGAGATCAGTGCCGTCTGCGTGGTNCAAGCCGTTACGGGAAGGAGCCAGGACGGATCCAAGGAGCTCTCATGCATTTTGGTCCCAAACGGGACCCCCGATTTTGAGGCGAAACCCATGCATGGTAAAATGGTCTGGCGAGCCTCCAATACGGGCGAACTCTATTTCAAGGATTGCCGGGTCCCCAAGGAAAACCTCCTCGGGAAAAGAGGCGAGGGGTTTCATCAGATGCTGGAAACCCTCGATGGGGGAAGACTCAGCGTTGGTGCCATGGGCCTGGGCGGGGCGCAAGGGGCTTTTGAGTGTGCCATGAAATATGCCCACGAAAGGGAACAGTTCGGTAGGCCTATCGGCTCATTTCAAGTCAATGCCTTTAAGCTAGCGGATATGTATACCGAAATTGAAATGGCCAGGCTATTGCTCTACAAGGCCTGCTGGCTTGCCGACACCAAACGCCCCTTCTCCAAGGAATCGGCCATGGCAAAACTCGTCTGTTCCGAGACGTATTATCGCGTCGCCAATCACGCCGTCCAACTCCACGGTGGATATGGGCTGATGAAGGAATATCCCGTCGAGCGGCACTACCGAAACCAAAAGCTCCTGGACATCGGCGAGGGAACATCGGAGGTCCAGCGGATCATCATCGCACGACATATCGGNGTTCCCGGAAGGGCATTATAGCCATNTCTGGTTGATCTGGTTTATTTGGTCTATCTGGTCAACGAGATGAACGAAAAGAACCAGATAGACTAGACAAACCAGATAGACCCTATACCAATAGGTGATGGATGAGCTTGGCTGAGAAAATCCTTCAGGGCGATATCAGGGCGGCTTCCAGGCTGATGCGGGATATCGATGATCGCATGCCCAATGCCATTAAAGAGCTCAAGAAGATCTACCCAAGAACGGGCAATGCCTATATTATCGGCATCACAGGTCCTCCCGGCTCAGGGAAGAGTACCCTTGTGGACAAGACCGTGGAAATCCTCCGGAAGGAGGGGAAGACCGTCGGAATCGTCGCCGTCGACCCGACGAGCCCCTTTACGGGTGGCGCCATATTGGGGGACCGAATTCGCATGCAGAGGCATAGCACCGACGACGGGGTGTTCATTCGAAGCTTGGCTACCAGGGGAAGTTTGGGGGGGTTATCTCGATCGACCAATGACATCATCAAGGTCATGGATGCCATGGGCAAGGACATCATCATCGTGGAGACGGTTGGAGTTGGCCAGGATGAGGTGGATATTGTCAATACCGCCCACACCTCAGTCGTGGTATTGGTCCCGGGACAGGGGGATGATATTCAGGCGATCAAAGCGGGGATTTTGGAAATCGGCGACATCTTCGTCATCAATAAATGTGAGCGAGAGGGAGCTGATAGATTGGAAAGGGAACTGAGGGCTACCTTAGAGATGGGGGCCAAGCGGGAGGATGGTTGGATGCCCCCGATTTTTAAAACGGAAGCCCTCTTGGGCAAGGGGATCTTCGAATTTGTTTACGGAGTGTACAGGCACAAAGAGAGGCTCATGGCCAGCGAACACTTTGAGAAGAAGAACGCCGAAAGGACGAAGCTGGAATTTCTATCCGTCCTCAGCAGTGAGCTGATGGAGAGCGTAATGGGAAAGCTGGAAAAGGAGAAAAGGCTGGAGAAAATCATAGACGACCTCATACAGAAGAGGCGCAATCCCTATTCAGCTGTGGAGAAGATATTGGATGAGCAATTAAAGGGGAACTCGTGATGCCAAAAAGGGGGAAATAGTATATGGGAATCGAGAAGACGAGGGATGAACTCGACCGCAAAGACCGTGAAGCCCTTCTGGCTGGGGGAAAAGAACGAATTGAAAAGCAGCACGCAGCCGGGAAATTGACGGCCCGGGAAAGAATCGACCTCCTCCTAGACAAGGGAACCTTCGTGGAACTCGACCGCTTTGTAACCCATCGATGCAATGATTTCGGCATGGAGGACAGAAAATTCCTCGGCGATGGGGTCATAACCGGTTATGGAAAGATCCACGATAGACTCGCCTTCGTCTTCGCCCAGGATTTTACCATATTCGGTGGCACTCTCAGCATAACCGTGGCCGAAAAAATCTGCAAGGTGATGGAACTGGCCATGAAAAACGGGGCTCCCCTTATCGGCATCAATGACTCAGGTGGGGCGAGGATACAGGAGGGAGTGGCGAGCCTGGCGGGCTACGCGGATATCTTCCTGAGGAATACCCTGGCCTCCGGGGTCGTACCCCAAATATCGGTCATCCTCGGCCCATGCGCTGGAGGGGCCGTCTATTCCCCTGCCCTTACGGATTTCGTGTTTATGAGTAAGAAATCGAGCTATATGTTCATCACGGGACCCAAGGTGGTCAAGGCCGTGACCCACGAGGACGTGACCGAGGAGGATCTCGGGGGGGCGATGACCCACAACATTAAAAGTGGTGTTGCCCATTTTGCTGGGAAGGACGACAAGGACACACTGAATATGGTGAAGGAGCTCCTCAGCTACCTTCCCCAGAACAATCGGGAAAAACCTCCCCCCGTTGACTGCACCGATGATCCGCAGCGGACCGACGATTCCCTGAAAACGGTGGTGCCGGATGATCCCAAAAAACCCTATGATATTATCAAAATCATTCAAAGCGTTGTGGATGCCGGCCACTTCTTCGAGGTCCATAAGTACTTCGCCAGAAATATCGTTATCGGCTTCGCCAGGCTCAACGGAATGCCAGTGGGTATCGTTGCCAATCAGCCCAATTGGCTTGCAGGGTGCCTCGATATCAATGCCTCCATAAAGGGGGCCCGGTTCGTGCGATTTCTGGATGCCTTCAATATTCCCATCATTACCTTTGAGGACGTTCCGGGATATCTCCCGGGTACCGCTCAGGAGTTCGGAGGGATTATCAGGAATGGGGCGAAGCTCATCTATGCCTACTCGGAAGCCACGGTACCCAAGATAACCGTGATCACGAGAAAGGCATACGGCGGGGCATACTGCGTGATGTCCAGCAAACATCTGCGGGGTGACATCAATTACGCGTATCCGACGGCCGAGATCGCCGTGATGGGGGCCGACGGCGCAGTTCCCATAATCTTCAGGAAGGAGATCGGGGAAGCCGATGATCCGGAAAAGAAAAGGGACGAGTTGGTGAACGAATATCAGGAAAAATTTTCCAATCCCTACAGGGCGGCCGAACTGGGTTATGTCGATGAAGTGATTAAGCCCGAGGAGACGAGGCCAAGGCTCATCGTCGCCTTGGAGATGCTCAAGAACAAGGTGGATACCAACCCGCCGAAAAAACACGGCAATATACCGCTGTGAAGTCAGAGGGGTCAGGTCTCAATTCTTGACAAAATCAAGGGGAACTGCTCAGCATACATGGATACTTGATATAATGAGTAAAGGAACTTGTTGTCAAGAATTGAGACCTGACCCCAATTTTCCAAATTTTCAGGGGAGGTGTCATGAAGGCGAGAAAAGATCCAAAAGGGGAACTGAAGAGATGGGAAGAAACCATCCTCACTAAAGTCCTCGATCGATTCCCCGAGAGAAGGGAGACGTTTAAGACCACCTCCGATATCGAATTGAAGCGGGTTTATACCCCTTTGGACCTGGAAGGATCCGACTATTTCGCACAATTGGGTTTTCCGGGCGAATATCCCTTTACGAGGGGGGTGCAGCCGACCATGTACCGGGGGCGGTTCTGGACCATGAGGCAATACGCCGGTTTCGCAACCGGCGAGGAAACCAACAAACGCTACCGATATCTCTTGGACCATGGCCAGACGGGCCTCAGCATGGCCTTCGACCTTCCGACCCAGATCGGGTACGATTCCGACCATCCCTTGAGCGTTGGAGAGGTTGGCAAAGTTGGGGTCGCCATCGATACCCTTGCTGACATGGAGACCGTCTTTGAGGGCATCCCCCTGGAAAAGGTATCCAGCTCCATGACCATCAATTCTACAGCGGCCATCCTCTTGGCCATGTATATCGCCGTAGCCGAACAGCAGGGGGTAAAACCGGAGTCCCTCAGAGGGACAGTTCAGAACGAAATCCTCAAGGAATACGTTGCTCGGGGAACCTACATCTTTCCCCCCCAGGAATCCATGAGGATTGTTACGGATATCTTCGCCTTCTGCAAAGATCACGTTCCCCAATGGAACACCATCAGCATCAGCGGCTATCATATGAGGGAGGCTGGTTGCACCGCGGTCCAGGAGGTTGCCTTCACCCTGGCCGACGGTATCGCCTATGTTGAGGCAGCCATCGCGGCGGGAATGGATGTGGATTCCTTCGCCTCCAGGCTCTCCTTCTTCTTCGGCTGTCATAACGATTTCCTCGAGGAAATAGCCAAGTTCAGGGCGGCGCGGAGGCTCTGGGCTCGGATCATGAGGGAGCGATTTGGCGCCAAGATGGACGCCTCGTGTATGCTCCGTTTCCACACTCAGACGGCGGGATGTACCCTCATTCCCCAGCAGCCCGACAACAACATCATCCGTGTAACGCTTCAGGCATTGTCGGCTGTGCTCGGGGGGACGCAGTCCCTTCATACAAACTCACGGGACGAAGCCTACGCCACCCCCACCCAGGATTCCGTGACCATCGCCCTGAGGACCCAACAGGTCATCGCCAACGAAACAGGTGTAACGGATATCGTGGACCCGTTGGCGGGTTCCTATGCAATTGAGACACTGACCGATGAGATTGAGGCCAAGGCCCTCGAATACATCGAGAAGATCGATTCCATGGGCGGCGCTGTTAAGGCCATCGAATCCGGATTCATGCAAAATGAAATCCTCAATAGCGCCTATGCCTATCAGAAGGCGATCGAGGATAAGGACCTCATCATTGTGGGGTTGAACGAATTCGTTGCCGAGGAAGAACCCCTCAGGGATATCCTGAAGATAGACCCCGAGGTGGAGAGATACCAGAAGGAAAAACTGGCGAGGATAAAAAAGGAGAGGGACTCTCGCCAGGTCAAGAGGGACTTGGAGACCCTGAGGGAAGCGGCTGAGGGAGATGGGAATATCGTTCCCCCCGTTTTGGATGCGGTGAAGGCCTATGCCACAGTGGGGGAAATATCCGACGTGTTGAGGGACGTCTTTGGGGAATATAGGGAGAGTTAACGCCTCCGGTTCATAGGCGGTTCTGCAGCCGAATGAAGGCTTCAAGGAGAGAATCCATGAAAGGGGAAAGGAAAATTCGAGTACTCGTCGCAAAGCCGGGATTGGACGGGCACGACCGGGGCGCCAAGGTCATCTCGAGGGGCTTACGGGATGCGGGAATGGAGGTCATCTATACTGGGATCCGGCAGACCCCGGAACAAATCGCGGCCACGGCGGTCCAAGAGGGGGTCGATGTCGTGGGGCTGAGTTGCCTCTCCGGCGCCCACAATCACCTGTTTCCGCGCGTCGTCGAGGCTCTGAACGAGAAAAAAGCGGGAGACATTCCCGTATTCGGGGGAGGCATCATCCCCGTAGATGACATACCTGGGCTGAAGAAAGCCGGCATCAGGGAAATCTTCCAGCCCGGGACAACTATCCGGGATATTGTGCAGTTCATTGAGAAGATCGTCCAACGCTAAAGGGGACCTTCGAAACCCCGGCAAGGGAGGTCATTGAAATGATAAAGAGGATTGATCATATAGCCATTGCGGTACATGACATCGATGAGGCGGCCACATTCTATTCCGATATCCTAAAACTAAACCTTTCCGGCGTGGAAGTGGTTGTGGAACAAAAGACCAAGGTCGGCTTTTTCAGAATCGGAGAAAGCAATATCGAACTGGTTCAACCCACCAGCGACGATTCCCCCCTTGTCAAATTCCTTGAAACCAAGGGCCCCGGTATTCACCACATCTGCCTCGAAGTGGACGATATCGACAAGGAGCTGGAGGAATTGATAAAACGGGGGGGCCGGATGATCGATGAAAAACCACGCCTAGGAGCCCACAATACGAGGGTGGCCTTTATTCACCCCAAGAGCTCAGGCGGGGTCCTCATCGAGCTCAACCAGGGTGGTGCAGAACACGATGAAACGAGAAATCAAAAAGTTTAAACGGGACGTCCTCTACTTCTTGTTCCTCGGGATCATGGAAGTCACCGGCCTCCTTTCCCGGGGGCTAGCCCTAAAAGTGGGGGAATTTGCGGGTCGATTGGCCTTTCACTGCCTACGAAAGCTGCGAAAAAGGACCATCGAAAACCTTACCATGGCTTTTAATGGTGAAAAGAGCCGGCGAGAAATCCTCGAATTGGCCAGCGACGTCTTCGCGAACTTGGGAAAGAATGCCCTCGAGTCAGCGTCCTCAACAGACGCCCCCCAGAGAAAATCAACAACATCATGTGCGTAAGGGGAGAGGAACGGTTGGAGGAGGGGTTTAAGAAGGGGAAGGGGGTCATTTACATCACGGCCCATTTGGGCAGCTGGGAGCTCATGGCCGCCTACTATGCCCTTTTGGGGCACCATCCCGTTAATGTCATCGCCAGATCCGTCTATGATGAGAGGATCAATCGCATTCTGCTCAGATTTCGGTCTCGATACGGGGTGAAAACCATACTGAGGGGGAGAGCGGGGAAGGGAGAGTCCGTCGTCGCCTCAACCAAGGAGATCTTAAGGGTTCTCAGGAGAAACGAGCTTCTCGGCGTTTTGATCGATCAACACATCAAGGGAATCGATTCGGTGCCTGTCACCTTCTTGGGAGCGACAACCACAACCCCTTCAGGTGCTGCCTCGCTTGCACTGGCTTCTCAGGCGGAAGTTTTCTTCGGATATACCTATCGGGGTGAAGATAATCGGCATTATATCGTGGCCGAGAGGGTGGGCGAGCTCATCAGATCCGAGGATAGGACCAGGGATATTCTGGCGAATACCTCCCTTTTCACCCGCTTAATCGAGGAAAAGGTGAGGGAATTTCCATCGCAATGGGTCTGGATTCATGACAGGTGGGGGAAATACAGGAGGAGGGAAATCACGGTCAGCCAAGAGCTGTGATGGCCCGTATTTCCGCAAACGCCTTTAGGTTTGTTTGGGGCATATCGGCCCCGATAAGGACGGGGACTTTCCCTGCTGTTGATCCGAAATAGTTGGGGACATTTGGAGAAAAATCGGAGGTTACTTTGGAAGGGGGGAGTTTACAATGGCATTGATATCCGGTGAGGAGTACAAGAAAAGACAGAAAAAGATCAAGCATAATGTCTATATCCACGGCAAGAAGGTGGAAAACCTGGAGGATAACCCCGTCACCAAATCCGTCCTGGACGCCACCGCACTGATGTTCGACCTTGCTCTGGACCCCCGATATGAATATCCCATGGTTGCTACATCCCATTTGACTGGAGAAAAGATTAATCGCAACCTCCACGTCAACCGGAATAACGATGATCTGATGGGCCGCGCCGATATGGCCTTGCTCG
>JGI2171J19970_10002233_pt1 | contig 10683 bp, 9 predicted proteins | sample DeeMarSWOR324_28_FD_19970 | JGI IMG/M metagenome (IMG submission 19970) | reverse complement strand
CGAAATTTATGGACCAGGAGAAGTCTGGATTCAAACGAAGAATCTGCGAGAATTCACGGATTGGCTCTGGGAACTGCTGCACCAGAGGGTAGAAGACACCGCTAGAAGGATTGCTGATGAAAGAAGAGACAAGGGCGGATTCCAGTTTGGTAAAAAGTTCTAGAGGTAATAAAACAGGAACAGGAGGGAAATGTTAGAATATGTTGAATTCAAGGTTAAAAATTGCCTTTCCTCTGGTTTGTGTTCTTCTGATAGTAGCTTTCGTTGCTCCTGTATGGGCTGCAGAATATAATCCAGGTGTTTCAGTGGGGCAATGGGTGAAATATGGCAATTACGTGGTGACCACTCCAGCAGAGACAGTAATCAGCCCGGACTGGGGCATGATAGAGGTGGTTGGAGTTTCCGGAAAGGAAGTCACTCTACGTACAACTGGAGCTTATATGAATGGCACGGCTATTCCAAGCGAAGAGGGGACATGTAATATTGAAACGGGCATAATTAATGGACATCAAAGATACATCTTAGCAGCAAACCTGAACCAAGGCGACAAAATACTCAACTTAGCAGGGTCAGACATAATCAACAAAACAGAGACCAGAACGATTCTAGGTGCCAGCAGAAGCGTCAACATCCTCAACTTCACCAACTCCTATGCAGGTCAGAATATTAGAGTCACTTACATATACGATAAGGCTTCTGGAATGCAGCTGGGAATGGAAATGGAGATAACCATAATTGAACCGGCAGTAACCTACACGAACTCGTACAGCATTATTGACACCAACATCTTCGACTGTGAACCCATCCCAGAGTTTCAATCATGGATGATTCTGCCGCTGTTCATGATAGCAACACTACTGGTAGTCATAATCAAAAAACGAAAACACACCACACAATAATAGTTGACTCTGTGACAGCTGTTGTAACGGGCGTCTTTGGCTTATCACACGCAGACTTAAGATTCCGCCTTCATCCACACACCTAGCTGAACCCCACCCGATTTTTTGGGTGTAAAATTTTTTTATACAAAAGCTCAACCATTCCAGCGAGTTGATTCACTACACNTGAGATAACTTTGGATAGATTAAGCATTTATTTGTGAGTTGCCAAAGTGTGTCTGGTGTAAGGCTTGCAGTTTAAGGGACGCGACATAGTATCCATCAAAGATTTCACCCGAGAGGAGATTGATTATATTCTGGAAACCTCCGGCTCCATGGAGCCCATAGCCAAAAAAGGCTCGGACATGCTTCGCGGCAAAATACTGGCAACCCTCTTCTTTGAACCCAGCACAAGAACCCGCCTAAGCTTCGAAGCTGCCATGAACAAACTCGGAGGAACCACCATAGGCTTCGCAGAACCTAAGGTTGCGGCGATCAAAAAGGGCGAAAACTTGGCAGACACCATCAGGGTTGTTGAAAACTACGCTGACGTCCTTGTGCTGAGGCATCCGCTGGAGGGAGCAGCTAGATTAGCAGCCGAATTTGCTGATGTGCCAGTGATAAATGCCGGTTCCGGAGCTGAGGAGCATCCGACTCAAGCTCTACTGGATTTGTACACAATACTGAAAGAGAAGGGACGGATTGACGGGCTTAACATCACGTTGATGGGAGACCTGCGGTATGGACGCACGGTTCACTCATTGGCTTACGCCCTGTCCCTCTATAAGGTGAAGCTGTTTCTGGTTTCGCCAGAGCTTCTCCGCATGCGAAGGGAGGTTTCTGAAGCTATAAAAAAGAAGATTGAGATAGTGGAGAGAACAGCGGTTGAGGCGGTTTTGCCTGAAACGGATGTGCTTTATGTAACAAGGATTCAGGAGGAAAGATTTCCTGACCCAGCTGAATACGCCAAGGTCAGCGGAACCTACAAGATCGAAGTTGACATGCTGAAGGATGCGAGGGAGGACATGATTATTATGCATCCTTTGCCGAGGGTCGACGAGATAGATCACGAAGTGGACAATACGCCCTACGCCAGATATTTCCAGCAAGTATGGAACGGCATAGTCACCCGAACAGCTCTCCTTGCGCTGATTCTGGGAGCAAAAAAATAGCCTGTGAACAGTCTAAGAAAGGCCCCGCATAAGGTAGGCAAAACGTTAAAAATCGAGCAATAAAGTACTGTTCTATTGTTAGACGCTATTTTGTAACGGAGAATTGGGGATGGTTCCAAGCATCGTAAAAGATGTTTTTTCAACAAAGTTCAAGAGCGTCAACAAAGACGATACGCTTTCCGCCTGTCTCTCGCTCCTTAAAGAAGAATCGGCGCCAGTTTTTGTTGTGTTAAACAGCAAAGGAAAATACGTGGGCGTAATTGCTCACAGATGGATAGTCAGATCGCGGTATGATCCGTCTACAACTAAAGTGGAGACTTTGATGCGTTCAGCGCCCACAGTATCCCTAGAGGATAGCCTCAGTAAGGTAGCGAGGCTAATGATAGCGAGTGGAATCAGCCAGCTTCCAGTTTTCAGCGGAGAGAAACTGGCTGGAATCGTTACGGATGATGCTGTTATTCAGGGGGCAGTGATTGGGAAATGGGGCAGCACCAAAGTTGAGGAAGTGATGACCAAGAAGCCGTTTCTTCTTGAAGAAGACGAGTCTGTAGGAGCAGTTCTGAGCCTCTTCAGGGAGCATGGCATCTCTCATGCACCCGTGGTTAGAGACGGCAGCCTCGTTGGGATTGTAAGCATCCAGAACATTATCACAAGCATCTTTCAGCCAAGACAGCGCCAAAAGGTAGGCGACATAGTTGGAGAGAAAGTGCCGGTTCTAAGCATTCCAGCGAAGGGGATAATGACGAAGCCAGTCATCACGGTTTTGCCCGAGACCACACTAAAGGATGCTGTGGAGAAGATGCAACAATTCAACATTTCTTCTTTGGTTGTTGTCAGTAAAGGAAGACCTGCGGGTATTCTGACAAAGAGAGACATTCTTGAGCCGTTAGCTGAAATGGAGATGCCGAAACAAAGAATCAGTGTCCAGTTTTCAGTGAAGGGCGTAGAAATAGGCGACATTCAACGCGGCTTCATAATGGGCGACTTTGAAGTCTTCTCACGTAAATACCAAAAGACGCTAGAAGCAGGCGCACTTTTTGTTTACATGAAAACTCATGGAACAAACTTTAAGGGAGAGCAGCTGATACACTGTCGGCTACAGTTTAGGACAAGAAGAGGCTCGTTTTTCAGTTCCAGCGAAGGCTACGGAGTTGAAGCAACGTTTCGCACAGCATTGGATCGGCTTGAGAGGCAGCTTCTAAGAAGCCAAGAGCTTGCGCATGAGCCAGAGTACGCCAAGAAATATTTGCGGCAAATAGAGTTTCCTTCAACAGAACTCTAGAGCGTAATAAAGCTTGCAAAGCGAGGAGGGGGTGAAAAGGTGACACAAGAGGGAGAAATGTACGCATGCAAAATCTGCGGCAACGTAGTGAAAGTTATCGCATCAGGTAACGGAATCCTTGTCTGCTGTGGACAGCCAATGCAGCTAGTGAAAGAAGAAGACTAGAAAGTGCGTGCATGCACAGTTATTAATGGGAGTTTTGCCAATTTCTTTTGGTATGAAGCCGATACATATCCATTCAAGCGTCACCGATAATGGGGTGGACATTCGTTTTCGCGAAAAATCCTACCCAATAGTATATCCAACGCATGTTTGGGAGGCAACACCCAAAGAAACACAAACAGCACTAAAAGACAATCTTGCAGTCGCCACCACCATGCACTTGCCACTAGTACTAGATGCACCCAGCATCGTCTACCATTCAGGGTGCCCTCTACTGGAGCCCTACTTCGTACAAAACTTTCTGAAAGACATCCCCTCTTGCACAGAGGTTGATGGAACCAGCACTGACGAGACTGTTCGAAAGTTCTTCAATACAGAGTACCAGTTTTTAGACCCGGATATAGCATACCCATCCCAGCAGCCTGTAGATTCGCCATTCGGCGCCCTTGTTGGAACAAGCTTCGGAAAGGACAGCCTCCTCACCTACGCAGTGGCAGACGAAATCGGTCTTGAACCTGAAATGGTCTATGTTGTAGAGCAGAGCATGACCTACGAACAGAAACACAAAACAGAGCTGGCGAGGCGCTTCAAAAACGAATTCGGCAAACAATTAAATGTTTTGAGGCATGAAACCGGAAAGTTCAGGGACTATCCATATCTGGGGGTGCCCTTCACAGAGATGGGTTGGGGGCTTCAGACAACCGAGTATGCGCTGGAGTTGATACCGTTTGCATATGCTCTCAAAGCGAAGTATCTGCTGTTCGGCAACGAGCAAACCGCCGCTGCAACATACATGGATGCCGAGGGCAGATGGACAGTTCATCCCTGCTATGATCAGTCTCACCGCTGGACCGTACACATTGACCAGATCACGCAGACATTCTCGGGACGCTCAGTCAACACTGGAAGCTTGATAGAGCCGCTTATGGACATGATAGTCCAGTACATTCTGGCGCATCGCTATCCAGAAATTGCCAAATATCAGATGAGTTGCTTCACCGAAACAGAGGCAGGACGAAACTATCACTGGTGCCACAACTGTTCGATTTGCGCTAAAATGTATTTGATGTGTGTCGGAAGCGGAATCGACCCAGAAAAGATTGGATTACGCGAGAACATGCTGGAGCGCGAGTATAAACGGTTTTTTACTTTGTTTGGCGGAAAATCGATCACAATGACGTATGCGCATACGAAGGTGGGCAGAGATGAACAGCTTTTTGCGTTCTATCTTGCAGCCAAGAGGGGGGCTAAGGGAGGGCTGATTGAGGAGTTCAAGGCAAGCCCACTAATTCAGGAAGCAAAGAACAGGGAAGAGGAGCTGTGGAAAACGTTCTGCACGTTATACACTTCAATCTCGGTGCCTCACGAATTAAGGAACAGAGTGAATTCAATTTATAAAGAAGAACTGGCTTCATTCCAGATTTAACAGAACAAAAGTGAGGAACTAAGCTTAATTCCGCGTAGATTCCCATGTAAAGAAGGATGACCATAATGAAAATAGCGTTAGTTTTGAATACTCGGCACACAGAAACCGAATTCGAAGTCGAGTACGATCCGCCTCACACTATTGAGCTTATAAAACATGGCATCGATGCCACTGGACATGAGTACATCTTTGTTGAAGCTGACGAAAACTTTGCTGAAAACATTAAAGCAGCGAATCCAGATCTTGTCTTTAACCGAGCAGAGGGGCTAAGAGGAGATAGCCGCGAATCGCATGTGCCCGCCATACTTGAAATGCTTGACATACCCTATGTTGGCTCTAACGTGCTGACCACTGCGATCTGTCTAAACAAAGCATGGACAAAAAAGGCTCTTCATTATCATGGCATTTCGACGCCAAAATTTTTTGTATACCAAAATCTTCAAGAGGCAGAAAAAATCACTGAAGGCTTCCCGTATATCCTGAAGCCCAACGAAGAGGGCTCCTCGATCGGAATCACCGAAGAAAACTTGATACAAGACAAAACACAACTGCACACAAGACTGAAGCAGATGATCAGAGAGTATCAGCAGCCAATCCTCATTGAACAGTTTATTGAGGGCAGAGAATTCAGCACTGGACTACTCGGACGGGCAGGCAGAGACCCAGAGGTTCTTTCGATTCTGGAAATCGATTTCTCCAAGTTCCCTGAAGTAGGCGGCGTATATGGGCAACGAGCCAAAACCGTCCTAGACTCTCTGGACCATTACATTTGTCCCGCACAAATCCCAGAAAAACTGAAGAACAGACTTGAGCGGCTTTCAGTGGACATCTGGTATGCGTTGGATACCAAAGATTTCGCGAGAATCGACTTTCGAATGAACAATGAAGGAAAACTGTTTTTCTTGGAAATTAATCCTCTGCCAGGATTGGACTTTGATACTAAAGAAAACGATCTTTCTTTCTATCCGTACATGGCAATGAAGTCGGGCTACAGCTACGATGAGCTTGTCCGCAGACTTCTCGAATCTGCTTGTGCCCGTTATGGTCTGAAACTATAGAAGATTTAGAACTCAGGCTAGTCAACGAACAGCCTTGGGGGAGAAAAGAAAGCTGTGAATAAAACAAAACATATACTCCAACCAGAAAAAAATAATCCACTTTGGCGGCAGCTTTTACGCGAATTAGAGAAGATGTTCAGCGGAGAGCTGGAGATAGTTTTTCCAACAGAATGGAACAAACATTACTTCTCATGGTTTCACAGCATGGAGGAGGCGGGCTTCAGGCGGGAGTTACAGTATTCCTTTGAAGAATTAACAAAGAATCTTGAAAATCCAGAACTGGTTTTCTGGTTCATTACAGTGGATGGTGAGCCCCAAATTCTTCTTTTTGGCTACTCGATTCCAGACGAACAGAAGAAATCCTTCTATTTGGACACTTTCGCTGTCAGACGCAGAGGCGAAGGCATCGGAAATATTGTCATGGAGTTTCTGATTCGCTGGGCACAAACAAAACAGTTTCAGGCAATAGTTTTGGACACTGAATTAAAGGACGAGAAAGGAATTCCTCTACAGCAGTTCTATGCAAAACATGGGTTTGAGACAGTCTCTATTTCCGAAAACGATGTCATCATGAAACGCATGCTGTAGTTCCAAATGCGGGGTTGTTTGGGCAGGTCTTAGTCAAAGTCTCTGCCAGTCAGGATTGCCACGAATGTTCCTTTTACGATGAAACCGTTTCTGCCAAGAGTTTGCATGACAGCAAGTGTGCTAGCGGCTGCGGGAAGAACACTTAGTCCTTCTTCTGAGCGGACCAGCTTTGAGAATTCCATCATTTTTGTGTCTGAGGCGTATTCTGCGAAGCCTCCAGATTCATAAATTGCGTCTAGGGCAACTTGTCCATCGAATGCACGCCAGTTGGTTAGCGGCTCATTGATTTTGCTTTCTTTGATTTCTTCAGGTTTTAGATCAATTATTGTTCGTTTGTTTTCTTTGAAGGATTTTATGATAGGGTTACCTCGGCGTGTGCTGGTAGCAACCATCTTTGGAACAGTCATGGTCTTACCGGAGAGGTACAGTTTTTTGAAGCCAGCGTAGATGCCCGCAAGAGATGTGCCGTTTCCAACAGGACAGAAGATATAGTTGGGAACCCGCCTTAAATCGCGGTAAATCTCAAACGAAATTTCTCCATAAGCGGCTAAAGACAATTCTGGAACCTCGTTTACTCCAGGATTGGCATCAAACCAATGGTTCTCTATTGCCTGCTGGGAAGAGTAAGTCACTGCATCCTCATAGTAACCATCCACAAAGTGGACCTTTGCACCAAAATTTTCCATACGTTTCAGCCGATCCTTTGGCACCTCATATTTTTTGGGAATATAGATGTTGGCAGCCAAATCGTAATGCCGTGAAGCGTATGCGACAGCCACACCAAAGTTGCCGCAGGTTGCTGTTGTAATTCCTTCTAGTCCTGACGTAACCGCCTGATCAGCAAGTATCATGGCGATGCGGTCTTTCTGCGTTCCAGTAGGATTGCTGCCCTCAAACTTCAGATAAACACGTTCACATCCCAGCACAGGAGCCAAGTTTCTCGCTTCAAGAAATATTGTGTTGCCAACCATAACTTGCCATGATTGACGTTTCAGTTTTAGTTGGCGTTCGCGATTGTCACTCCAGCCGTTTGGTCGTAAATCCGACAACCCATGGGATAGATTCTTGTAGGTTCCGTTGCTTCTGGCCTTTGCCATTTTTCTGTTTTGACACTCCAAATAGAATTCAGAGAATTCTGCGCAATGATTCACACAGCCGCTATTTTAAACTTACTGTACAAGGGCTGAAAAAAGGCAGATTTGGGGATTACGGTACTTTCCCGTAACATTTGCGAAGGATTTTACAGTCCTGTTCTGTATCTGTCCACGAGTTCCTGTTTCTTGCCTTTGTTCCATCCGCTCACTGCCTGATAATAGCCTGTTACTCTGGACCACCATTCCACATTGTTGGAGCCACAGTAGGGGCACTGCTCAAAAATGGGTGAGGTAACTTTTCCGCAGTCGCTGCAGATGGTTAAGTCCTTAGTGTATGCGTAGTAGCCTATGTTGCTTTTAGTGGTTATTCTCTTAGTTAGTTTATAGAGGGCTTCAGGGTCTGGAGAAGCGTCCCCCAGCCAGACATGGAACATGTTTCCTCCATTCAAGAGGGGGAAGAACTTCTGCTCAAGGTCTATCCGATCAAACAATCCCATCTTGGCGCTCACATCAACGTGAGTTCCGTTGCTGTAATAGACGGGAACATCCTTCTTCCTGTTAGCTAGCAGAAACTTGGCTTGCTCCACATCTCCCTTAACAAGCTTCTCCGCATTGTCCCGATAACCGTTCGTGATGAGGTCAGCTATGGCGAATCTCTGGGCTGTGGACTCAGCGGGTGTCCTAGCTAGGGAGAGTTTGTATCCGCTCTGTTTCTCCAGCACTTTCTTGTATTTCTGCATCTCCAATATCAGCTTGACCAGAATCTTGACTGCCTCCGGATTTTCGTGCAGCTGATAGCCAGTGTGATACTGAGCCATCTCGTTTCCGCCCACAAAACCGAACGTGAAGCTTAATTGATCAAAGTCCACAGCCTGAGTTCCCTTCTCGCCAGTTTGCGGATCCAAGGGTCGTTGGGTAGCGAAGGGTATCCGATGGTGCTTGATAGCAAGGTCCATCCATTTCTTTTTTGCTTTGAACACTTCAAGACCTAAATCCATCAGTCTGCGGCTCTCCTCGAAGAGCTTCTCGTCGTCTCCGTTGGCTTTGTAAGCCATTCTTGGAAGATTCAGACTCGCAACTTGCCAGCTTCCCATTGTGAAATGCTTTCCATTGTTGAAGTAGAGCTTATCCTCGAAGTCTTCGCTGTCTTCAGGAGTTTCAACAAAACAGTATGCGCAGCACTGGTAACAGGAGACTCCTTTGCCGTAGCCCCTGTAAGCAGGCATCATGTTGTCGAAGTAGGGCAACCCAAACTTGGCTACAACCTTGTGGACGTCAAGCCACACATCATCATATTCTGGCTTGAAAAACTCGGGGCTCAGCGAGTTCTCAAGTTTCGGAAAGTTGAAGGGTTTTCCCCAGTAATCGCCTTTGCCAGCCACATCGTAAAGGGCGCGGAACAGGAGGCGAACTTCATCCTCGTAAGTTTCGTAAACGTCCGGTCCAACATGTCCATGCTTTACAATAGGAACATTTTTCCACAGATCAGGAACTCCAGGCTGAACCTGAATGTTACTGAAAACCAGCTGCCCGCCCCTAGCCACGTAGGCCTGAGTGTACTCAAAGAACATCATCTGCATAAGCTGGCGGACCCGCTCGTAGCTCAAACCTCTAACGTAGGGGGCAAGGAAAACTAGGAAGTTGTAGAAGCCCTCGCCGCCAGCAAAGTTTGTCTGAGCAGAAGCCAGTATCTTGGCTGTGTGCAGAATCGCCACCTCCGGATGCTTAGCTGGACCAGCGATGCTTGTTCTTGTGCCCAGCCCGTCAGGCATCAGCCCGTAATAGAGGAAGTAGCGGAGGTCCCAGTCTTGGCAGAAGGGTCTGGTTCCGAAATATTCTAGGTCGTGTATGTGAATGTCGCCTGACAGGTGTGCGTCAGCGATTTTCGGGGGCATCAGCAGCAGGTATTCTTCTCCTGAAACCCAGTCTGCCTTCCTTTTGTGGGAGGTCTCGGGGTTAGGTTGAAGATTCGCGTTTTCTTTTGCTTTGAAGCCCTGCCCCAGATCCATCAGGTACGCGTTGTAGACGGGTGCGCCTACTCGGGTCAAAATGTTTCGGTAAAGGGCGAATTCGGGTTTCTGTCCGGACTTGGCTAGAAGCACATTGTTTACCAGTTCCCGTATGAGGGGCCCGCTGATGAATTTAAGATTCAGGTCAAAAATCTTATTTTCTACATCAAAAGCTACCTCTTCAGCCTCTTGTTGGCTTATGGCTCTTGTTTCATAGAATTCTTCAGCTAATTTTGTTTCAGTTAGGAGCTGTTCCACGATTTCGTTTCGATTCCAAGGTACAATGAAACCGTCGGTTCCTCTAACCATGGGTCGAAGCTTTTGAATAATTTCGGTCATTTATATGCCTTCAAAAAGTTTTGAGACTTTGGGGTTGATCAAACCGTTGCTTTCGAATATCTGATTTTCAGTGTAAACGACTCCTTTAATTTCTAGGGCTGGCGCCGACAAGACCACGAAGTTTCTCATTACTAGATCGGTCATGACGTTTACATCCCCCAAGTTTTTTTCTTCAAAATTTGTGTCTTTATTCTTCAACCATTTTTTCAGCATGTCACATCTGGTGCATCCTTTGGTTGTATAGACCACTACTCCGTTGTCTGAGGGATGCTCAGGGGAACTGCCGAAAGCTTCTGAAAAGCCCATGAAAACTACCTCTTTCACTGACGAGATAACATCTTAACTATAGAGTTGTTTATTTAATTTTCTAGTTGTAATGATATAAAATTCTGTATAAGCGCCCACTCAAATTGACAGTTAGACATTAGGTCTATCGTAAGTTAGCAAGCTGAATTAGGGGTTGTGTTGATAAAGATGTAGTTTTTATTTTATAAAGGGGTCAAACAGACAGAACAGCTACACCACACAAAAGACATGGTTTTTGGTTATATACGGCTGAAGGACTGGAGCATATTAACGGATCCACACGCGGGACACCTCGCCAATTTGCCATAAAAGGTCTTCTGGCAACTCGCACAATAGGCAAGGTTCCGATTGAAAACGTAGAACCCAACC
>JGI2171J19970_10002232_pt1 | contig 10686 bp, 10 predicted proteins | sample DeeMarSWOR324_28_FD_19970 | JGI IMG/M metagenome (IMG submission 19970) | reverse complement strand
AGGAGAGCGGCCAAGAAGGAGCCGAAGGTTCCCGGCGTGGAATTTCCCTTAATCACGCTATACCCCCCAACCAACACGGTACCCGCGACACCCAGTCCCCCCAATACCTCGACGACGGGAGAGGAGAGGGCCCTGATTTTCTGCCTCTTCATGATCACCTTGAAGAATCGGTCGTTTTCGACGGAGAAACGACGGGATTCGTAGTCTTCCATAGTAAAGGCCTTAACAATGCGATTCCCCGAGATGGTCTCTTGGAGCAATGAAGTAATGGACCCCATTCGAATCTGGCCCCTGATGCTGAACTTACGGAGTTTCTGGCCGAATTTGACGATGGGAATAGCGACAAGGGGAAGGACGATGAAGCCGATACACGCCAACTTCCAATCCCGATAGAAGACCACCCCGGTTAGGGCCATGATGGTAAAGGAGTCCCTAAGGACACTGGTTATGGCGCGGGAGACGGCTCCTTGAATGAGGCTGATGTCATTGGTGAGCCTCGATATGAGGATGCCCGTTGGCGTTTTGGTAAAGAAGGAGAGGGAGAAGTATTGGAGGTGATGGTAGAGTTGTTCCCTCAAATCGGCTACGATACGCTGACCAACATAGCTCATGAGGTAGGCTTGGCCATAAAAGAAGACTCCCTTAATGAGATAAAGCCCGATGATAAGCGTTGGTATGAGGAATAACATCCTCATATCTTTGTCGACGAAAATTTTGTCCATTGCGGGCTGGACGAGCCAGGCGGTTCCAGCGGTGCAGAGGGAGAAGAAGACCATACAGATCATGGCCAAGATAAGCTTCATCCTGTACGGTTTAATGTATTGCAAGAGCCTGTTGTACAATTTCAAGGTCATATCGAGACAGGCAAGGCGCTATGCCCTTTGGTGAATAACGCGATACAGGATTTGCGCCGCCCTTTGGGATGTTCTCGGGTTCCCCAATTTCTCCTTAACCTTGTCCAATTCGCCTCGGATCACGGATAGGAGATGGGGGTTTTTTAGCATCTTGGAGGCCTCATTGAAAATATTGATGGGGGAGGCCTGCCCTTGGATGAGCTCGGGCACAATCCTCTTTTCGGCGACAAGATTGACTAAACCGATGTTCTTGACCTTCACCAGAAGCCTTCCTATCAGGTAGGAGGGGAATGAGACCTTGTAGACAATGATCATGGGAGTTCTCATAATGGCCGCTTCCAGCGTGGCCGTGCCGGAGGCAGTGATGACAAGATCGGCGACGTTAAGTACATCGTAGATATGTTCCCCAACCACCCTGATGTCCACATTGGAGGCCGCAATATATTTTTCGACCTCAAAACGGCTGATGGCCGGCGCTAGGGGGATGATGAACTGGAGGTTCGGAAAATCCCGCAAGAGAAGATGGGCGCTCTCGAGGAGGACGGGAAGGAGGCTTTGGACTTCTTCCCGGCGACTTCCGGGCAACAGTCCAATTGTCCTCTTGTCTTTGTCCAAGTGGAGTACATCGTGGGCTTCCTCCTTGGAGAGGTGGGGTTTGACGATGTCGATCAAGGGATGGCCTACGAATTCGCAATCGATACCCATTTGTCGATAGAAGGGAACCTCAAAGGGGAGGACTACCACCAGCTTATGGACTAATTTTGCGATCTTCTTGACCCTGCCCCTCCTCCATGCCCAAACTTGGGGACTGATGTAATAAAAGACGGGAATTCCCCTCTTGTAAGCCTTCTTGGCTAATCTGAGGTTGAAATCGGGGAAGTCGATGAGGACGGCAAGGGCCGGTTTATCCCAATCGAGCGACCTCTTGAGCCATCGAAAAATCCGATAGATAGACCTCAGCTTGGAGAAGACTTCCACGATGCCGACCACGGCCACCTCCGAATTGTCGAACACAACCTCGGTTCCCATGCTTCTCAGGTGTTCCCCTCCCACGCCGTAGAAGCGGAGATTGGGATCAATAGAGAGAACTGCTTTCACCAAATGGGCCCCAAGGAGATCTCCAGAGGTCTCTCCTGCCACGATTAGGATTTTCCTTTCCTCATTGAGCTTCATCCCATAAGGCCACCCAATGTTTTTCTTCTTTCTATATTCCTTTGGATCTGATCGGTAATCCGCAAGGCGACCTCGAGGGCCTTCTTCCCATCCAAACCCGATACCAGGGGTCTCTTTCTATCCTTGACCCTCTCGACGAAGGACTTTATTTCCAGCTCCAAGGGGTCATTCTTGGTGATTTTGATATCCTGGGCGAAGATCCCGGGGAAAATGGGCTTACGCCCCTTACCATCCTTGCTGAGGACGGTAATCCTTTGAGAAACGTAGTCGATGGAAAAATAAGCAGTAGATTGGAATATTCGGATCTTACGCATCTTCTCCCTGGAGACGCGGCTGGCCGTTACATTTGCGATGCAGCCGTTCTCGAACTCGATGCGAGCGTTGGCAATATCCAAATAAGGGGATACGATTGGAACGCCTACGGCTTGAATGGACTGGATCGGGGAATCCACCATGCTGAGAATGATCTGAATATCATGGATCATCAGGTCAAGGACCACATCGACACCTGCCGCCCTTTGCAGAAAAGGGCTCAGCCGGTAGGATTCGATGAACATGGGATTGACGAGGGTCCCCTCCAAAGCCATGAAGGCGGCATTAAACCTCTCCTGGTGGCCAACCTGAAAGATGAGTTGTCTTTTTTCCGCCATATCGATCAATTCATCCGCTTCCCGAAGAGTGGCAGTTATGGGTTTTTCCAAAAGGACATCGACCCCCCTGCGGAAGAAGTCTTTGGTTACTTGGTAGTGAATGGGGGTGGGAACGGCGATGCTGACGGCATCTACCATATCGTAGAGATCCTCATAGTTGTAAAAGACATTGGTATTGAAGCGCCTGGCCATTTCCCGTGAGCGGGAGCGATCGATATCCGCCAGCCCTGCCAGCTCCACTTCGGGTATTTGGTGGTATTTCTCGGCGTGAAATTGCCCGAAGTATCCCACGCCGACCACACCAAGCCTCAATTTACTCTTCACCTGCAGATTCCCCTCTTTGACCCTTGAATGAATTGGACAAGGTGATCCACCTCCGGAATACTGTTTATTTCTCCACCCTTTACGGTCTCAATGGCCTTCTCCAGCATTAATTCCGATTTGAAGATAATCTTGTACGCCTTCTTGAGCCCTTTGATGGTCTCCTCCGAGAAACCGTGCCTTTTCAGGCCTACCAGGTTTAAGCCATACAATTTGCACCGACTGCCGGCGGCAAGCACATAAGGGGGAATATCCTGAGGAACACCGGATAATCCGCTAATAAAGGAGTAGGCGCCGATGCGGACGAATTGGTGAACGCCCACTAATCCGCCGATGATAGCGCCATCCTCAATCTCGATATGCCCCGCCAAAGTAGCCGCGTTGGACATTATCACGTGGTTTCCGATGAGGCAATCGTGGGCCACATGGGCATAAGCCATCAGAAAATTTTCATTGCCCAAGACAGTCTTCCCTCCCCCATGGGTCGTTGCCCGATTAATGGTGACGAACTCCCTGATGACGTTGTTATCGCCAATAATTACATGAGATTCTTCACCCTGAAATTTAAGGTCTTGGGGTACCTCCCCGATGGAGGAAAATTGAAATATCTTACAATTTTTCCCGATCGTTGTCCATCCGGTAATGACCACGTGTGGCCCGATCCAGGTGTTCTTGCCGATGATCACGTTTTCGCCGATGACTGAAAAGGGGCCAATTTCAACGCCTCCGGCAATCCGTGCCCGAGGGTGAACAATGGCCTTTTCGTGTATCATGGACACACCCTCCGGTTTCGCCTCTACCCCTTGTCGCCTACCATGGCCATGAACTCCGCTTCGGCAGCCAGTTGGTCGTCTACATAGGCCTTCCCGGTAAAGGCCCAAATGGATTTGCGCTGTCTTGAGACAACCATCTCCATCCTAATCTGATCCCCCGGGTGCACTGGCTTTCGGAATCGAACCTTGTCGATGGCCATGAAGTAAACCGCCTTTTTCTTCAACTCTTCGGCCATTGATTTGAAGGCAAGAACCCCTGCGGTCTGAGCCATGGCCTCGACTATTAACACCCCCGGCATGATGGGTTGACCTGGAAAATGGCCCTGGAAAAAGGGTTCATTAATGGTGACATTCTTTATGCCGACGATTCGCTTCCCCAGTTCCAACTCCACGACGCGATCGACGAGGAGAAATGGGTATCCATGGGGTAACAGACTCATAATTTCATTGATCTGGATCACGGGTGTCCTCCGAAGATTGAGGAGACGTTTTTCGCTTTACGGTTTGCCCTGCGTCCAAAGCCCTTACCTTGGCCTCCAATTGACCGATCTTCCTCCACATCTCTGGAAGCTTGGGAAGGGTTAGGACCGTCCTCAGATAGTCTTTGTGGGGCAGGGTAGGGCTTCCGGTGACCACCTGATGAGGAGGGATATCCTTGACTACTGCCGACTGGGGTCCTACCATCACGTTGTCTCCGATTTCAACGTGATCGGCCACGCCGACCTGGCCTGCCAGGATGACATTGGCTCCGATCTTGGTACTTCCGGCGATTCCTACCTGGGCGACGATGATGCTATCCTCGCCGATGGTGACGCTGTGGGCCACTTGAACGAGGTTATCGATTATTACCCCCTTTTTTATGACGGTCTTCCCCATCGCGGCCCTGTCCACCGTGGTATTAGCACCTATCTCGACATCATCTCCGATCTCCACGATACCGATCTGCGGTATCTTGACATTTCGCTTGCCTTCCTTAGCGAAACCGAAGCCATCGCTCCCGATCACGACCCCGCTGTGGAGGATCACCCTTTTTCCGATTCGGCTTCCCTCGTATATGGAGACATTGGGATAGATGAGGGTATCGTCCCCGATGACCGCGTTATCGCCGACGAAAACCCCGGGAAAGAGGATGACTCGATCGCCGATCTCGGCATGATCACCGACATATACGAAGGGGTAGACGCTCACTTTTTCTCCCAGCTTAGTCGTCGCGCTGACCCAGGCACGTTGGTCAACTCCCCTTGATTCGTAGGGTCGATGGACGTAAACTTGCAGGATCTTGGCAAAGGCCAAGTAGGGATTTGCCACCTTAAGGAGGGGTTTATCAGCCTCGCTGACCTTCGGGGAAACGATGATAGCCGAAGCCTCGGTCTGATTCAATTTTGGCAAGTACCTCGGGTGGGCAACGAAGGTAATCTCACCCTTTCGAGCTTCTTCAATAGGGGCCACGCCGAGGATCTTTACCTCTCCATCGCCGACAACCTCCCCGCCGACCAATTGGGCCAGTTCATTCAGCGTTTTTTCCATGGGTGGGTTCTCCCCTTCTATTTCTTGTTGGTGGAGTTGAAGATTTGAATGACACGATCCGTTAGGTCTATTGCCTTAGAGCCGTAGAGGATGATGGCCTCATTTCTTTCCAGGATGAGGGAAAATTGCTCCTCTTCTCCGAGCTTTTTGACCACGGCAGCTAAACCTTTCAGCGTGGCGTTTGTGATCTCCATCTCCTTCCGCTTGAGTTCACCTTGCCTATCCTCTCCCCACCGCTTAAATTCCTTCAGCTTATTCTGATACTTCCTTTCCTTTTCCTTCCTCCCTTTCTCGCTGAGCATCACTCCCTGGCTCTGAAGAGTTTCCTTTAGGGCCTGAAGATCTTTTCTCCGTTGGGCGATTTCGTCTTGAAATTTTTGGTATTCGCCTTGCATTACCCCCTTCGCCTCCTTGCCCTCATCGCATTCATTCAGTGCCCGCTGCATGTCGACAAACCCGATCTTTATCTCCGCCGCACGAGCTGCGGCCGCGAAGGCCAAAAGAATCAAAACCCCCAAAAGAATGGTCCCCATCCCTTTCTTTGTGTCCCTAAACATCTCTTTTCCCTCAAAAGTCCGTCTTCAAAATTGAGTCCCGGCGGAGAAGTCCCAAACACTCCGCTTCTCGCCCTCTTCGGGATCGAGGTTATATCCCCAGTCTAGTCGAATAGGACCAATGGGCGATAGCCAGCGGATTCCAAATCCCACGGCGTGTTTCCAGCTCCCAAAATCTTCAGTCCAGCCCTTTCCCCCATCGTAGAAGAGGACACCCTTGAGGCCGAGTGCCTTGTTCAAGGGAATGAGGAATTCCGAATTGAAGATAACCATCTTCTCCCCGCCGATCACCTCTCCGGTTTCGTCCTTTGGCCCAGCTTCCCCATATTCGAAGCCCCGTATGGTATTGATGCCGCCGATGAAGAATCGCTCATAGATGGGGGCGTCTTTCCCGTCGTATCCCTCAACTATTCCAGACCTCCCCCGCAGATGGAGCACCGTGTCCAGAGGCAGGGGGAAATACCAATTGGTATCGCCGGTGACCGTGTAGAAGGTATTGTCACCCCCTAAGACCCCTCCGGCATTCTCCAGGCTGAGGGTGTGTCTGGACCCCTTCGTGGGATTGAAAAAGTCATCCCTCGTATCCCTGGTCAATTTTAAGGTGAGGCTAATGGTATCCCTGGTTCCTTCCTGTTCCTTGATTTCTTTGGAGGCATCGGGGGAGATATCGAAGATATCCACCCTCTCAGCCCGCCCCGTAAGTGAGGCCGAAATATAGTCCGTTAAGTATCTCCCCAGCGTGAGGTTCGCCCCGACGACATCGGAGCTGTATGTATTGAATAGCGTTGACTCCTCGAAATAGAAATTAAACCCAGCGGTTGTAGGTGTTCCCAGGAACCAGGGATCGGTAAAACCGAATTTGAATCGTTCGCTATCCCCTCCCAGTGTACCCTTTAGATGGCTTCTATAGCCCAGTCCAAAGAGGTTTCGCTCGGAGATAGAGGCGGTTGTCATCACCCCTTCCCGTGAGCTAAATCCTAGCCCAAAGCCAATGGCTCCCGTTGGGGCTTCCTCCACCTTGATATCCAAGTTTATCTTGTCATCACTGGTTCCCCTGCTGGTGGTAAACTCGACCTCCTTGAAATATCCGGAGGTCTTGAGCTTTTGTCGCCCTCGTTTCATAGCTGTTGCGCTGTACAGGTCACCTTCACCCGCTTTGAGCTCCCTCCTGATGACCTTATCCCGAGTCTTTGTGTTCCCGGAAATGGTTATGCGGTCGAAAAAGACCTTCTTTCCCTTGTGGATATCGAAGGTGATGTGAACGAGCCTCTTTTCCGAATCAACGGAGGTAAGGGGAACGATTTCAGCGTAGGCGTATCCCTTGTCTCCGTAAAAATTGGTGATCTCACGGATGTCCTTTTGAACTACGGAGTTGCGGTAGACTTTGCCCTCCTTTAGGCTTACCTGTTTGAACAGGTCTTTCCGTGTGGTTATGATGTCGCCCCTGAAGTCGATCTTCCCTACTTTAAACCGTTCTCCCTCATGGATCTTGATGTCGATGTAAATCGATTTTCCATCCTTGGTTATGGTGATCTTCGGCTTGTCGACTTTATTCCTTATGTATCCTTGATCGAAGTAAAAGGCCTGAAGGTTTTGAAGATCGGCATTGAGAATCTCCTCATCCAAAACTCCTCTTTGCAATAACCACCAAAACCATCCCTTCTTTTTCGTGCTCATTGACTCCCGGAGTTTCCTTGCTGAAAAGTGTTTGTTACCCTGGAACCGAATCTTCTTGACATAGCCTTTTTTTCCCTCTTCGATGATGAATTCGATGTCGACCAGGTTTCCCTCAAGGTTGGTCGGTCGATAGTCGATCTTCGCGCGATAGTAAGCCTTGGAGGAGTAAAGCTTCTTGATGTTATCGGCTGCTTGTTTGAGCTTCTCCATATTCAAGATGGCACCGGTGGCAACATCGATCTCTTCCCTTATCTTGGAGTCTTCGATCTTCACATTTCCCGAGACCCGGATGTTTCTGATGGAGGGTTTTTCCACAACGATGAATATGACCTCTTTGCCCCCTTCCACATCTTTCAAATCGATGATGACATCGGTAAAAAAGTCCATCTCATGTATGGATTTGAGGTCCTCCCTGATCTGCGAGATTGAGAGGGTTTCGTTTTCCTTGCTCTTAATATTGCTTCTGATTACGTCCTCGGCGACCTTTTCGTTGCCCAGTATTGTGATCTTGATGATTTTTTTGTCTTCTCCAAAACACCGGCCGGCTAAAATCAGAGAGAGGAGGATATAAACCACGGGTCTCCCACCGAACTTCAGTGCCGGGGTCATATGGATTCCTTGGAAAAGAGGTTCTGGGCAAGATCTAAATCTGCACCGGATTTGGGTAGTTTTTCATAACAAATAAATGATCCTTTGTAAATAGGCAAAATCCACGCTGTTCCCATTAAGCCTCCTCAAAGACCTTTCCGTCCACCATATGAATCCTTCTGCGCATCAGGCTGGCGATCTCATGATTGTGGGTGACAAGGATCAGGGTCACCCCCTTTTCGGTATTCAACCTCATGAGGAGATCATGAATGGCAAGCCCCGTTGTGGTGTCCAAATTTCCCGTAGGCTCGTCGGCAAGTAGCACAGTGGGTTGCAGTATGAGGGAGCGGGCTACTGCCACCCTTTGTTGTTCGCCTCCGGAGAGTTCACCAGGCTTATGGCTGATTCGGTCCTTAAGACCAACCTCCACGAGGATTTCCTCGGCCTTCATGGCGGCTTGTCCCCTCTGCATTCCCCGGATTAAGGCGGGCATCATGGTGTTCTCCAGGGCGTTGAATTCGGGCAGAAGATAGTAAAACTGAAAGACGAAGCCGATTTCCCGATTTCGAAATGCGGCAAGAGCATTGTCTTCCATGGAAAAGAGGTCTTGCCCGCGGTAGATAACCCTCCCCGCCGTGGGCCTGTCCAGGGCTCCAAGGATATGCATGAGGGTAGTCTTTCCCACTCCTGATGAGCCATGGATGGCCGCCGCTTCACCTGTGGAAAAAGTGATGGTGATGTCCTTGAGGACATCAACCCTCTTTGGCGCATGGCCGAAGGACTTAGAGAGATTTTCTACGAGGATTAAGGGATGAGTCGCCTCCACGGGTTCTTCCTCTTTCCACTTGGGGTTTTTACCTTAAACCATTGCTGCCGTTGCCTTCTTGGCCCAGGAGGAGGAGATGATCTTGCTCGTGACTTCCATTCTCTTTCTCGAAGAGGCCTCCAGAGTTCCCTTAATGGAGGGAAATGCTCCCACGACATGGTCGAAATCCGCCTTCTCCAATTCCAGCAGTTCGGTTGTTTTCGTGGTCCTCACGCTCGCCATTGGAGGTCGGTTAAAAATCAACGAAATTTCCCCGAAGAAATCACCTCCTCTAAGAGAGCCAAAGGTAACCTTTGACTCGCCCCCTTTCGAGACAAAGATTTCTACCTCCCCGCTTTTGATGACGAAGAAGGAAGTGGGTGGGGCTCCTTGCTCGAATATCAACCTGTTTTCGCCAATCCTCCTCAGTTTGAACCGACTAACCAGTTGGGCACGATCGTGCGTTTGAAGCTGCCTAAAGAGGGGGAAGAAGGCCAGGAGAGTGTCAATAATGCGTTTCTTATAAAAGTTAAGCAGGATGTTCCGAATTCGGGGATGAACTTTGGCAATTTCGTCGAAATCGGTTCTTGGGATTTCCAGGACCTCCAAATCGGTCAGGGCCTTGACGGTGACATGCCTCTTATGGTCGGAGAAGAAGCCGAACTCACCGAAGAAATCTCCCTCGCCCAGCGTGGCCAAAGGGATCTCCCCTTGTTTTTTCTTGGAATATTTGAGGACTCCCACCTTCCCGGAACTGATGATATAAATTGAATCCCCTGGGTCCCCTTCTCTACAGACGAGACTTCCCTTAGCCACCCGCTCGGCCTTGAGATGGCTTAACACTTCGTGGAGTTCATCCCGATTCAATTCGGAGAAGAGGGGGATTTCGGGAAGCTTCTTCTCGGCCGTTTGTCCCTTTGTCGGTGTCTGCGAAGAGATACCAATCTGAACATAGAGGTCGGCCAACTCCTTATCGGTGCCCTCCTGAGAAGGATCAATTCGGAGGATAATCTTGTTTAAAGAGATTGCTTGGATGAGGAAACCCTCCTTGGCATAGTGACGGGTGAGTTGCTTGTATTGGACGACGGCTTCACTGGTCCTTCCCAGCTTTTGTAGCAGGTCACCTACTCTCAGACATGCCCTGAGGTCCATGGGGTCCAGTTTGATAATTTTTTGAAATTCCTCCAAGGCCTTTTGTAATTTTCCCTGGAGAGATGTTTCTGTGCTCGGCTTTTTATGGGGGCCTTTTTGGAAACCATAGGACTTTTACTCATAGCGCAGGGCCTCCGCTGGATCCAGCTTCGATGCCTTCCAAGAAGGGTAGAGGGCTGCCAAAAAACACAACATCACCGCGACGATAACAATTATAACCACGTCGAAGGGATTCAACTCGGATGGAAAACGCTCGAGGTAATATACATCTCTGGGGAAGACCTCAAGGCCCAGGACTCTTTCGACATACCCAGAGATCGTCTCCATATTGATGGCGACCAGCAGGCCTGCAATCGCCCCCAGAATGGTCCCGACGGCACCGATGATGAGTCCATCGATGATAAAGATCTTCATAATGCCCCAAGCCGTTGCCCCCATTGATTTCAAGATGGCGATGTCCCTGTTCTTCTCCATTACCACCATGATGAGGGTACTCACGATGTTGAAGGCCGCCACAAAGACAATGAGGAATAAGATGATAAACATGATCACCTTTTCCAGCCTCAATGCGGAAAAGAGATTCTTGTTCATCTCCATCCAGTCCTTGGTCCA
>JGI2171J19970_10002230_pt1 | contig 10688 bp, 8 predicted proteins | sample DeeMarSWOR324_28_FD_19970 | JGI IMG/M metagenome (IMG submission 19970) | reverse complement strand
ACGACTGCGGCCGCGGGCCCGGCTTTTGAAGGGTGGGGGATAAAATTCGGGATGAGGTCGGTCGAAGGGGCAATAGACCACGTGAAGATCGATCCGGCGACTCTGAAGGCAAGCTTTACAGTCATCGGAGAGGTGAAACCGAGGGGGATCTGTGGTTCGGGCTTGATAGATGCAATGAGCGAGATGTTCAGGAATGGTATCTTAGATAGTCTGGGGAAGGTGAACCGGAAGCTGAACTCCCCCTACGTTCGGAGTGGAGAGGAAGGATATGAATACGTTGTGGTGCCAGCTTCTGAAACGGACATCAGTAAAGACATAGTCATAACCGAGAAGGACATCCTAAACCTCATCGATTCTAAAGCCGCGGCTTGCTCAGCCATCAGCGTCATAATGAAAAAAATGAATTTGCCCGTGCACGATGTCGCCAATGTGTACGTCTGTGGTGCGTTTGCCAACTACATGGACCTGAACAGCGCGATGGCGATAGGTCTCCTGCCGGAATTCCCCAAAGCCCAAATGAAGTTCCTCGGAAACGGCTCGGTGGCTGGGGCTTACTTGACGCTAATCTCTCAGGAGCAGAGGAAAAAGGCCGATGAGATAGCAAGCTTGATGGCCTACTTCGATTTGCTCAAGGATGCGGACTTCATGGACGAATATACGGCGGCCTACATGCTTCCCGGCAAACGTGAGCTTTTCCCGACGTGGTGGGAAGCGAGCCGGAAAAGGTAAAGGTACCTGTTCGTCATTTAGGATTTTTTCCATTTCTCTTGGATGAATTTCGGTATTCCCGAGGAGTCCCGGGGTCCTACCATGACTTCCCACCCGGTCTCGTCTTCGATCTCCCCCGAAAGCCTTGCGGCCATTCCCGGGATTATGAGCGTTTTGTGTTTGACCATCTTTTCCACCCCTGATTCCTTGACGACCTCGGCCACCTCCTTTGCGGTCAACTTTCTTCCGGCAACGGCGCTCTCAAGAGATATCCCCTCGGAGTCGGCCACGAGCAGGTAGCAATCAATTTTAGCGGCCTCAATGTCCCCAGAGACGATATAATAGGTCAGGGCGAAGTTGCTCGTCACGAAAACGGGGGATGTTTCATTTGGATTACCTATAGGCCTCAATCCGGGCTTGACCGAGACGGGCTTCCTAGGGTCTGTGTATATGTTGAATCTTAGCACGACATTCGGCAATAGGGTCCAGCCCTCCAAGCTGTGCATTATCAATATGTCAGCATACCTCTCGATTAGCATGGCCGCCACGAGTGCCTCTCGCCAGGCCTTTGATTGGCCTTCCCCATTAGATGATGCCCATGCGGTTATTGGGGTTCCCATCAAGGGAAAACCGGATAGTTTATCTTCTTCGTTGCAAGCCTTCCATCGGAGCATCGTGAGTGCGTTTATGGTTGACGATAGACCTTCACCAGCAAGTGTGCCTGGATCGATCACCAAGTTTTTCACCCCGTAGTCTAGAAGCGTTTTGGTCAAGGATCTCAACGTATTCAAGTCATTCGGGCTGGAAACGGTCAAAGGGCACTTATGCTTTAAAGAGAGTTCGGCCATCTCCTTCCAGTTATCCTTAGTTGCCGCGTAGAGAAGGGGGCTACTCTCCCCGATTGCCGATAATCCTGCCCTCATGACTTCCGGGTTCAACGAACAGAGGATGAGGGGTAGGTTCGTGTTATCGCTTACGAATTTTACGATTTCCTCGAATTTTTTTGGCTCGTTTGAAACCGATCTGATGGCCAAGGCGTCGAGCTTTAGTTCCTTTCCTATGTAGGTGTAATTGAAATCTTCAACGAACTTGATTCTTTTCATCAACTCACTTTCACTCATTTCATCGGTTACATCAAGGGCGATCGTTGTGGGGTTCAAGTAAGTGAGTTCGTGCCTGTGCATGACGAATTCTCCCCCGAGCTTTGCCCTCTTATCCTTGTTCCCGAACTCCACCTCGCTCACGGGTGGGCTCAGCATGGCCTTCAACTCCGAGTAATTCTTCTTGTACTGTTCATCCTCCAAGAGCGGGGGGCACTTTTCGAGTTTTGTCTCCATGTTCACGAGCCCCACTGCGAAGGCCATGCAGTTTTCCACCCCGCACTTCTTGCAGTTGGTCCTCGGGAGCAGCGTGTAAACTTTGATTGGACTAATGGCCTTCTTAGGCACTTCAACCACCTAATTTCGCCGATGCCCAGTCGGGGATTTCCCTCGCTTCCCCGCCTTTGAGCAGATAATCGACGATCTCTTTCACAGTTTTCACGGATGTCGGGTGAAGCATCATGAGATAGTCCGAGCCGACCAAGAGCATGGACAAAGCCGTTATAGTTTCCCATATGGGTCCTCTGATCTCTTTCGGGCCCCACATGGGTTCCATCTCCAACCAGGCCTCTCTGGAAGCCCAAGCGTTCGATATCCCAGAGACCAAGGGATGTTGAAGTTCTTGGTCACCTTTCAGAGCCGCAAGCCTAGCCCGCTCCGCGATGGTGAACCCATATTCAAGACCATAACCTATCCCTGCGCAATTCGTGTCCATAACGATTTGGTCCTTTGATACGTAATCGTAGAGCCTTCGGTTGAGCTCTCTAGCTTTATCTAGATCCATCTGCGTGAAAGCGATGGCCACATGCCCGTGCTCTTTGAGGGGTTTGCTCGCTTTCTCGATATCCATGTCCAAGTTGAGAGAGTTTATTAAGAGCCTCTCGCCAGCCCCCGCTTCGGCCACTTTTTCAAATACCTCAACATCTTTGGCGGGGTTTCCAGAACCTCCCACGCACAGAGGAACCCTGACAGCTTGAAGGACCTCCTCGACCAACTTCGCCGAATCTTGGGGAGAGGTGTCTTTGATGTACGGGTCTGTGCTGACCAAGTGTAGGTTAACCATGTCTGCACCGTGTTTTTCAACACATTGTTTGGCCCACTCAGGGGGATCTTCTAGCACGTCGCCAAAATGGGCCCTGACCGCCCCAGGGAGTGTGATTTTCATGTCGAACACATCCATGGATATCACTGGACGGTGCACCATGGAGCCCTCGAACGTGTAGAATGCCGCTGTGGTCTCGCCCCCGATGATGTAACTCCTGTCCCTCGTCCCCCCGTCGTCCACCCTAGCACCCAGCGTGACCTCGGGGATCTTTCCGACCCACTCGGTTTTCGGGGGACTGAATTCGACCTTGGCCAACTCGGTCGGTTTTACTTTGGTGGGGATAACTCTGCGGGGAGTTGGAAGCATTTTTAATGCGAGTTCTTTGACATCAATTGTGACATCTTCCAGCTCAAGCTCTTCATACCTTGACAAATTTCCGACTAAACTGTCGCTGAGCTTTTTGACGAGATTATCTTCTTTTTTTGCCATCTCCTCCCTCCAAAGTACTCGCCACCGGCTATTTTCAAGTTTGAGGTGTCACTGAACCACGGTCGTTACTCTTTCCTCTTTCCTCTTCGAATGATGACCTTTTCGGCGTGGATTTTCGCGTTTTTAAGGATGATGGTCAAGCCTCCAGTCGTTGGTATTGCGACCTCCCCGGTCGATTCAGCAGGTACGGGCTCGGCGATCTCAGCTGGTGCAGCGACTTCTGGCATGGCCTTCCAGCGCTCGGTGACTGGGTGTACGCGGGTTTCGAGGAACCCCTTCAAATCATCAAGCTTTCCCACATCTTTTTCGGTCGCGATTTTGTCCACAACCTCCGCAGGTATGAAATCCTTGACTCTCTCCTTTATCACGGCGGGCATCCAAACTACACGGTTCCATCCTCCGTCCACTTTAAGGAACTTGGGAGATCTCATGTACTCAATCGACAGGCCGTGGAAACCATCGACCTGCCTACCCCCCGCGGTTGAATCAGCCATTGCCGAAAATGTCAATCCATTGACGGCCGATCCTTTGAAATCTCGGTGAATCAGTCCGATCCCATCCACTTCAGGAATGTAGAAAGCTGTCCCTTCAAAGCAGCCACACGATGTGTGGGGGTGGCCAAATGCTGTGTATAACTGCACTTTGTCATACTCCCCGAGCGTTTTTTCCTTCACTATTTTGTTAACACCTTCGAATTCGCCCGCAAACTCGTCGATGGTTTTTCCCTTTTTGATTTCAAAGATCGGACCCTTGGGATCCACCCGCGCGGCTGCCCTTCCATCGAACCAGCTTATGGCACCGCAATTGGCGTATCTTTGTGGGGTTATTATGCAAACGTGAGTTGGAGCGAAGGATTGACAAAGTGTGCACCCGTAAAAAACTTCAACATCTTCGTCCTTCAAGCCCCGAGCCCTAGCATCGCGGGCCTCGTAGATTTTGAGGGCCTCGGAATGCATTTCCCGTACTTTCGAGGGATCCGTGATGAAGGTGATATGTATTTTTTCGATGATCGGCAATTCACTTCTGTACAACCTTTCCAAGACTTTTCCGATCAATTGAAGAGTCAATCCTTTTTTGACCGATTTTTTGCTCACGCGGAACCAGATGTCATAACGCTGGTTTAGGTGCATGAACCCCTCGATGTAATTGCAGAAATCGTGGATACGCCTCTCGAAGACCCCTTCCATCTCCTCCTCAAGATCCTTGCCGGTAACTTCAATGTAAATCCCAAGTGGGACAGAACTTCCTTCCTTCAAATCCTTGAGTTCCGGGCCTATTACGGTGATTTTTCCATCCTCAACATCATCCTTAACCCGCAAAAGTTCAAATTTATAATCTACTTTAGTTCCACCGAACTCTACATGCATGTCGGGCTTTCGGATTCTCTCTCCCTCGTATATCACCCCTACATCTACCGGGATGTCCGCAAACATGCCAGTTTTCATTTCCCTTCCACCTTTTGCGCAATTATTTCCAAGTTTTTGTGCCAATCTTTAAGCGAGAGATTTGGGAAAGACCAACTGCAATGTGGTTGATAAAACCTATTTAGGGAGATCGTCCTGAGGTTGGGAACAAAGGACTTGAGCCCCGATTCGATTACCCATTCCATGTAATATGGAATTCCTAGGAGCAACGCGAGGTCGTGGGGACCTCCTTCACCCGAAACGCTCCACTCCGGATCGGTGAGTCTAGTGCCTATATCCATCGCGGACATCCAAGCATCCGGCTGAAAATCCCTCTTAAGGAACTCCGCAACCGTTTGAGCAGTGGCAACTACGGGGATTTTCGCAGCTCTTGCGATGCGAATGACGTGATCGATCGGCTTTTTATCCCCCAAATCGACTTCAGCAGCCTCATGCCCGACGATGAAAATCGGGCGTTTAGCTTTCTTTATCATCGCGGGGACAACTTCCGGATTTTTGATCACGAGGGCCTTTTTCGGACCAGGAATTTCCGCTTTCTGCCAAGGCTCGGCCATGCTTATTCCTTCTTCACCCTGATGAGTCTAGGTACTAGGGTGGGATCTGGAATTTCGCCCTCCTTCCAGCCCTTCTCCTTGAGTACTGCCATTACCTCATCCTTCATCGTAATTGGGATGTCGGCGACTGAACGCACAAATAAGTGGATATCGTCGGGTAAGATTCCGTAAAGCCTCCTGTGCAGATCAATGTAATGATTCAGCTTTATTGCTCTACCTTTAGTTGTGTCGTTGGGCCTCATGCAAAGTTTGGGTATCATTACCATTGCCTCCTCTTTTGTCTCCGCCGTGCAGAACAAATGTTCAGGCGTCGGTCCTGCATAAACGCGCTTCCCTGAGCGAGCGTCAAGCACATACCAGTCCTCCTCACGGTCTTTCCTCCCCAAGAGCATGCGTCTATATTTAGACCCGTGTGGGCCGACGATGACCGGAATACCAAGCCGCCAACAACCGCTGGCTATGGAAGCGGCCTTTTGGGACATCGCCCCCCAAGCTACACCAACCGCACCAACTCGATTGTGTATATAGTCCGCGATTTCCTCGTAATTTGCACGGAGCTTACGCTTAGCGAAAATGCTCGCTATCTTGATCGCGGCCCCTGTTATGTGAGCATTGGCGACACAAGAGCCTACGTTGACGAGTCCTCCGGCATCGAACACTCCGGAGTATGTTTCGTAAAGGCCGACCCCTTCCTCATTTTTATAATTCGCGATGCTCATGGCGGAGCATCCCGAAGCTGTTATAATGTAGCGGCGCTTCGCGAATTCATCGACCATGCTTCCAACATCTTTCCAGCTACCCGGATAGTTTGAGCAACCTACGAATGCCACGATTCCAGGTATTTCACCCAAGACTATTGGGGAACCCACGCGCCTTATTTCTATATCTTGGATTGCGCCTCGCCCAACCCGGATCTTACTCTTTTCCTCTTTGATCTTCGATCTCGATGCTCCAATCATCATGGTGTGAGGGAGCAAATCTTTGGGACAGACCCCCTCGCAACGCCCACAGCCTATGCAAGAATCGTAGAGGTCCGCGAACTTCTGTAAGTCCCCTTTAGCTGCTGCTTCCATAGCTTCGGGAATGGGCAAATCGTTGGGACAGGCCCGCCTGCATTGATCGCACTTTGTACATCGCTTCGCTGCATTGATTATTTCTTTTTTCACTGGAATCACTTTGAACTTGTTCCGTTTCGGGGCTACTTCCATCGCTACTCTAACGGCTACTTCTCCGACCTTTTCTGGATCTACGATAAACGCGCCAGGGCTCTTCCCTTCCACGAGATCTCTCACTATTTCATCCGCTGAGTCCAAAGTTCGGTTGGACAACCCTTGAGAATTCTTGGGATTTGTCGCAATCAGAGGTGCCTTGACCTTCTGAGCTTCAATGAGTATATCCGCACGAATGCATTGCTCATCGGTCACGATAACATCTGGGATCCCGTTCCTCACGAACCGTAGCTGCCAAGAGAGCGGCCCAACTATTTTGGCCCTCGAATGATGTCTGGTGATATCATGAGCTGAACAGCATAGCCCACAGAGCTCTATGTTTCCCTCGAGCCCCCTTTCTTTTAGGTAATCCATTATCCCGATTGCAGGCGGGACATTGTGTCCGATGACTAAGATAACTGGCTTGGATGCATCGATGGAACCCATGCCTATTTCAGCGAGCGGAGCTTCTGGGTCAGCTTTTGGAAAACCGTAGGTCGAGATTTGCGCTATATCTGCTATCTCCATGGCGACATGATCTATCATGCCAGCATGGAACACTTTGGACTCAAAATCTAGATTGTTGCCTTCTTGTCCAGTATGGGTGGCAGAAAGGAGGTGGACGATTTCAGTTTCGCAGTAATCGAGAGCATCTTCCAAGTCTCCAAGCCTTCTGGGCTTGATACCCGTTACCAAGCGGAGGTGAGGGGCCTCAACTTCAACGTTTTCCTCGCCCACATTGATTGGATAGTTTCGGCCGTATTTCTCCATCAAATGGTCGAATAAGTGTCTGGCGTGACCGCAATGGGTTGCTGCCCCAATGCAACACGCTAGCAAGACGATGCGTGACTGCTGTGCTGCCATGTCGAGCCCGCATGCCCCCCGCTTCCCTTGACTCAGATCGCACTTCCCCATAGTGCATAGGCAACAGAGATCGCAGAACGGTAGATAAAATGGTTTGTATTTATTTAAGAGCTTGAGATCCCATTCCCTCAGGGCCTCCATCTCAGGCATCGGGGTTGGGCCAGCCTCTTCCTCCCACTCCTCTATAATTTTTCCTATAGTTAACTCGAGGCCTTTTGCCCTCACGAGGTCTGTTTCAAGTTCATCAAGTTTGATTCGCGCTTTGGAGCCCATCGAATCGCCTTGTTTAAATTTGCATCTACCAATAATAACCTTTTTGAATTGTATGAAATTTCTTATTCATTTTTTTGGAAAAAAGTGCTAAAAAACAACAAACTAGAGACAAACTGGAGCATCGAAAAAAATTATTTGTTGGTTTTTGCCATCTCAGCTATTTTTTTAAGCTCTTTCGCCCTAGAGGGGGTTATAAGTTTTCGTTTTTTTAGATCAGCGATGCATTTCAATGCGTATTCACACCAGGTGATACATGAAGGCGTTGCCTCTCTATGCAACATTCGCCCGCAATTGTAACATTTTGCTTCAGTCTCGTAGCTCAAGAATTCTACTTCTTCACCGCAGGCTGGACAAGTTCTCACTGTTATTTTTGGCTCCACGAGCTCCCTAGCACCTGGGCATCTCTTCAGCATTTTTCCCCACTTTTGGGTTTAATTGTATAATTAAGTGATTTAAGCTTAATTTTTAACATGAGCAAAAGAAAGCTACTGTTAAAGTCCTAGACGACGAATAAGTTTTAGGGCGGAAAATAAAATTAAGGTGTTCGAATGCAAAAGAAAAGGTTGGTTTTAGCCATCTCCGGAAAGGGCGGGGTGGGCAAAACCACTCTGGCCGCTTTAATGCTTAAAATCTTAACCAAAAAAAAGCAAAAAAGCATCTTGGTCATCGATGCGAATCCCGACTCAAATCTTTCCAATCTCTTGGGAATTTCTAGTGTCAAAAAAACAGTTGGGAACGTAATGGATGAGCTGAAGAAGGCCCTCTGGAAAGGCGAAATCCCGCCAAACGTGATGAAGAAGGATATTCTCGAATACCACATTTTTGAAATTTTGGAGGAGACTCTAAATTTTGATCTCTTAGTAATGGGGAGGAGTGAGGGTGAAGGATGCTATTGTTTGTTGAACAAGCTCCTCGCAGATATCATCGACACGCTCTCTAAAAATTACGACTTGACGCTAATGGACGAGCATGCTGGGCTAGAGCACCTAAGTCGGAGAACCGATCGGGATGTTGATGTAATGATAATCGTCACAGATCCTAGCTCCATGGGATTCCAGACGGCGCGGAGGATAAAGGAGTTAGCTAAAGAGGTCCACATCGAGTTTAAAAAAATCTACCTCGTGGGGAACAGGTTCACGCCTGAGATGGAGCCGATGCTAGAGGGTGAAGCAAATAAAATAGGCGTTGAGTACGCTGGTAATATCCCGCACGATGACAATGTTCTCAAATATAACCTCACCGGGCGACCGTTGGTTGAACTGCCGCCCATGAGCCCGGCCCTGGTGGTGGCGAAAAACATCTTGATACGGATGGGGCTTTTGAACTAAACAAGAAGTCAAAAATTTTGAACCAAATTAAAAGATTCGGCCCACATGAAGGGATTTATTCTCTGAATTTTTGTAGTTTTTTTAGCAGCTCCTTGTCACCTCCATAGTCTCCAGCGCAAGTCGCAATTATGCCATCTACAAGACCATCCAATTTCGCTGCGTATTCTTCAACACGATCCATAGTCGTTGTGATTGGCCACCCGATTATCTTTACAATTTCTTTATTTTTGGGTGTTCCTACAAGAAAGTAGGAGTACAGGGGCTTGTTTAGACGTTTACACTCTTCAGCTATTCGCTCCAATACGGGAAAGGACTTATCTTCAAGTCTCATGAAACAGATGAAATCCCATGCACCCCCCACTCGGGCAATACTTTCTTCCGCGGATCGGCGTGCTGTAAGCAAGCAGCCTAACTTTAAATCTTTTACATGCACCGTTGTGCGTAAGAAATCTCGGGCTTCCTCGGAGGATTTTAACATTTTTATGGGCTCTCCGTGCTTGGGGATGTCGCCCATAGAGAGCACGATTCCGTCAAGACCTATGGCATCTGCAGCTAGAGCCAGGCCCCCGGCTTCAACCGGGCCCTTATAGTGTAATATGAAGATGGGTATCACCATTTTGTCTGGGTATTTAGTTTTGAGGATGCAGCCCACAACCGTCCCGCTGGGCGCCGGCATGCCTGCGGCGCTATCCGTGACGTTCCATCCATCAACCAAATCATGAGTTTCTTCGGCAAGTTTCAGAAAATCGCGCGTTGGGACAAACTCGTGTAATATTCTCATCATGATCCCGAAGGAAGATGTTGGTTGGGATTAAAAAATCTTTTGGACGCAATCACAATTGTTTTGTATAAACCTAGAGTGGTTCATCTCTCCGAAATACGGGAAGTCCGCATAAAGCCTCCGATTCGGGAAAGGCTAGGGGAAAGGCATAAGTCAACATACTTTACCACGCTCAAGTGAATAGGGTGGGCGTCTGCCATGATGGCTAAAAGAAAAATCCTAAAAATCGACCTCAGAAAACGCAAAAAATCCGAAGAGGAGGATTTCCTAGCTGTTGACAAGCTTATTAACATCTTCGTTAACGGGGAGTATTTCGTTACCCTTATGGCAAGTCCAAGAAATATTCGGGAATTGGCAATTGGTCACTTGCTGGGGCAGGACATAATTAATGCGCTGGAGGATATTGAGCATGTGCGCATAAGAGGGAAAAACGTCAACCTGAGGACAAAAGCTGAAATTCGACTTGAAGCTACCAAATTTCCGAAAGTAATCCCGACCGCTTGTGGCGCATCGGAGGACATCATTGAACTTTTGGGTAAATCGGGTGTGCTAAAACTCGAAGTGAAATTTAGTGCAGAAAGTATTGGGGGCGCGTTTAAATCACTTCAATCTGCAGTTAGGATATTCAAAAAAAGCGGGGGCACCCACGCGGCGGCTTTGTTCACGTTGGATGGAAAAATGAAATTTTACATAGAGGATGTCGGGAGGCATAACGCGGTAGATAAGGTCATTGGTAAAGGGCTGATCGAGGGCGTGAATTTTACAAGGAGCTTCATGATCTCGACGGGTAGGTTATCGGCGGATATGGTGATCAAGTGTGCGAGAGCCGGGATACCGCTCGTTGCATCAAAAGCAGCCCCTCTTGAATCCGGCGTCCTAGCGGCTGAGATGAGCGGCTTGACACTTGTCGGTTT
>JGI2171J19970_10002229_pt1 | contig 10688 bp, 8 predicted proteins | sample DeeMarSWOR324_28_FD_19970 | JGI IMG/M metagenome (IMG submission 19970) | reverse complement strand
CTTGTTCATCTTCTCGACGGCGTTCATCACTCGGCTCTGGCTGAAGCTGTGCTCACCACATAGGAACCCAATTATCGCTGCCGTATCTGGCTTCCTCCACTCGAGGCCGTAGTCGTCAGTGGTCCTTGGGTTCTTGAACAGCTCCCGTATCTCCTCGACGGGGTGGGGGAACTCGGCGTTCTTGATGTGAGGGAGGGCCCCTTCGAGTGTCCCGTGTTCCTTGACGAGCTTCAGCGCCGTCTTAGGCCCTACGCCCTTGATGCCTTCGGGGTTGTAGTCGGTGCCCACGAGGATGCCTATGTCTATGAGCTGGTCTCTAGACACCTCCAGGCTCCTCATTATCTTGTCCAGCTCCAGGAGCTCCGGCTCGATCTTTATGTAGACGTTTTTCCGAGGGAGCTTCCGGCGGCCAGTTATTGAGAGGTTCCTGATGTGGCGTGGTGCGCCGTATAGGAGGGAGTCGAAGTCTTGGCTCGCGGCTCCCCAGACGTCGCCCTTAGCCGCCATGTATGCTGTCTGTGCTTCCCCTTCCCCGGGTGCCTGAACCCATGGGACGCCCATGTGGGTGAGCAGGGTCTTGGCGTCTTCGACGATGTCGGTGGTGGCCAGCACGGCCTGCTGGCCGTAGAGGCGTGCCTTCTCGGCGTCCCCCTCCCTCACCGCCTTTTCGTACTGCTTCGACGCATTCCTCCGGATCTTTCGTCTCTGATTTATGACTGTACTCTTGAACATATGGGGCTGGCCGTCGAAGACGTAGACGATCCTGACGCCCGCCTCCATGAGGTTGCTGTTCCGGTAGATGAGGCCGCTGAGGTGGCTCGTCACCCTCCCCTCCCTGTCCCTGAGAGGCTCGCCGCTGCCACCCCTTATGATGGANAGGAATTGGTAGAGTATGTTGTTGCCGTCGAAGGCGACAGCGCGTCCCGCAAGGTCGTCGATGGCGAGCCTCCTGGGCTCCACCAGGTCGCCTAGCTTGACGCCCACGCCGCCTTCCCCTAAGCCAGCTCTATGCGTTTCTTGCCCCTTGGGAGGCGGTAGACCTTGACGAGCCCCTGGATCTCCATCTTCATCAGTATACTTTCCAGGTCTTTCTCACTAAGACCGCTGAACCTCTTCTTCGTGTTCTTGTGTAGCTCCTCAAATTTGAGAGCTCCGTTCCGTTTAAGGGTGTCCACGATAGTTGAGGGTAGTAGTTTCCACTGCATCTTCTTCACCTACGCTATGTCTATGGGCGGCTTCCCTGACTCTTGGAACCGCGCCTGGTTGTCCCTGTACCACTTCTCCGTCTGAGGCGTGATGCTTGGCCCTATGTCCGTCATGGCGGTCTCGAAGTCAAGGATCCCCACGATGGAGGTCTCGGTGTCACGCCTCAGGGCGTACAGCCCGGCCTCACGAACAACAGAGTCTATGTCTGCCCCGGAGTACCCGTCCATCCGCCTGGCGAGAGCCTCAAGACGTACGTCTTCGTTCAGGGGCATGTCCTTGGTCTTGATCTCCAGTATGCGGAGCCTTGCCTCCGTGTCCGGCGGCGGCACGTAGACTCGCCTGTCGAACCTCCCTGGCCTGAGGACGGCTGGGTCTATGATGTCAGGCCTGTTAGTCGCCGCGAGGACGACGACGTTCTGGAGGCTTATGAGTCCGTCTATCTCTGTAAGGAGCTGGCTTATGACGCGCTCTGTGACCCTGCTGTCGGCGGCGCTGCCCCTGGCGGGGACCAAGGCGTCGAACTCGTCGAAGAAGATGATGCTGGGGGCCGCCATGCGGGCTTTCCTGAATATCTCCCTTATAGCCTTCTCTGACTCGCCGACCCATTTGCTGAATATCTCGGGGCCCCTTACGCTGATGAAGTTAGCCTCGCTCTCCGTGGCCACTGCTCTGGCGAGCAGGGTCTTACCGCAGCCCGGCGGCCCGTGCAGCAGTATGCCTTTCGGTGGGTTGATGCCGAGGCGCGTGAACCTCTCGGGGTTCTTGAGCGGCCACTCCACAGCCTCCTTGAGGTTCTGCTTCACCTCCTCGAGGCCACCCACCTCGTCCCATGGGATGTTGGGTGACTCTATGTATACCTCCCGCATCGCCGTGGGCGTGATCTCCCTGAAGGCGTCGAGGACGTCTTCGTTGTTCACAACCATCTGGTCTAGGACCTCATGCGGGATGCGTTTCTCCTCCAGATTGATCTGGGGTAGGTAGCGGCGTAGCGCCTTCATGGCGGCCTCCCTGCTGAGCGCCTCCAAGTCCGCCCCCGTGTATCCGTGGGTTATCTCGGAGAATCGCTGCAGATTGACATCATTAGAGAGGGGCATGCCCCTGGTGTGAATCTGTAGTATTTCCATTCTCCCAGCCCTACCCGGGATACCTATCTCGATCTCTCTGTCGAACCGCCCGGGGCGCCTCAGGGCCTCGTCTATCGCGTCGGGCCTGTTAGTGGCGCCTATGACTATGATGTGGCCTCTGCCTTTCAGGCCGTCCATGGATGCCAACAGCTGGGCGACCACCCTGCGCTCCACCTCTCCGGTGACCTCGCTTCGCTTGGGAGCGATGGCGTCTATCTCGTCGATGAAGAGGATGCTGGGCGCGTTCTTCTCGGCGTCCTCGAACATCTTACGCATCCTGGCCTCGGACTCGCCGTAGAACTTGCTCATGATCTCCGGACCGTTTATAGCGTAGAAGTTGGCCTCGGACTCGTTGGCGACGGCTCTGGCCAGGAGCGTTTTGCCGCATCCCGGCGGCCCGTGGAGCAGCACTCCCTTCGGGGGGTCGATGCCTAGGCGCTGGAATATCTCTGGGTGTCGGAGGGGCAGCTCCACCATCTCTCTGATGCGCCTGATCTCCTCGTCCAAGCCGCCTATGTCCTCGTAGGTGGTCCTACTGGGCATCTCCAGCTCCGGGACTGGCTCGCTCATGATGCTTATATCGGTGGTGGGTGCGATCTTGACTATTCCCCCGGGGCGCGTGCTCACAACCATGAACGGCACGCTGTGGCCCAGCATCATTATAAGGAGGGTGTCACCGCGGGTCGCAGGTCTATCGATGAGCCTGTCCTTGACGAACCTAATGAAGTCGGTGTCGACGCTAATCCTGATGTCCACTGGAGCCAGCTTGACACTAGTGGCGTACTCGGCGTCCGCCTTCTTCACCGTGACAAACTCGTTTATAGATACGCTGCAGTTCTTCCGGATGAAGCCGTCGATCCTTATCATCCCGAGGCCTTGGTCCTCTGGGTAGGCCGGCCACGCCTTGGCGGCGGTCGGCTTTTTTCCCTCGATCTGTACGACGTCACCGACTGTAACGCCCAGAGTCTTCATGGTCTCAGAGTCCATCCTGGCTATGCTTCTACCCACGTCTCGCTGCTGCTTTGCTTCTGATACCTTTAACTGGACGGTGCTCAACTAGACTTTCACCTAAACAGATTCTCAATTCCTTGAAGGCGGAGACCGTTATAAATATTAGTCATGGCTCGGTGCCGATAGACAGGTACATATTGGCCTAGATTACTTTTGTGGACTCCGCAAGTTCCCTGGCATTCTTATAGTCTAGATCAATCTTACTCAGCAGTGTATATCTCTCAGGACGAATGGATCTAGCGATTGTCAAGGCCTCGATAATGGTCTCTGGTTCGATTCCCAAACCTATGGCTGACGTGGGGGCGCCGATTGTCTTGAGGCTATCTCGGTAAGCCTCCCAGTCGAGGCCATGGAGCTTCGCCATCATTATCATCCCTACCCCGCACTGTTCGCCGTGAAGCGCCGGCTTCTCTGCTATCTGGTCCAAGGCGTGGCTGAAAAGGTGGGCCGAACCGCTCGTGGGCCTGCTGCTGCCAGCTATGCTCATGGCGACGCCGCAACTGACGAGGGCCTCGAGGAGAGTCCTGATGCCTTCCTGCGTCCTGTTCCTGATGAGGGCGGCGCTATTCATGACGTGCTCCGAGCTCATGAGGCTGAGGCTAGCCGCGTAGCCGCCATAGTAGTCGCCGTTCTCTTCGTGGGCGAGTCTCCAGTCCCTGACCTCGGTGGCTTTGGATATGATGTCGCCACAGCCGCTCGCCGTGAACCTGTAAGGGGACTCCGCGATGATCTTGCTGTCCATGACCACGGCCACAGGAGACGCAGCCTTCACCGTGTACGGTCTGCCCATACCCTTCACTGAGGCCAAGCTGCTTGCTATCCCGTCGTGGCTCGCCACCGTAGGGACGCTGATGAAGAACTTACCTGTCTTAAAGGCTGAGAGCTTGGCGACATCTATGTTCCTCCCCCCGCCTACCCCGATGACGACATCAACATCGTTTTTTCTAGCCTTTTGATTCACTATTTCTACGGTGTCAAGTGTGGCATCTCTGATTAATACGCACTCAGCATCAACTTCTTCTGATCTGAGTATCTCTTCGGCTCTCTCACCCGCTACCTTGTAAGTGCTTTTCCCTGTCACGATCAGGGCTTTACTTATGTCGAGTTCACCGCATATGGGGCAGAGCTGGTCCAGCACCGACTCGCCTACGAGCACTATTCGGGGGAGATCGATCCTGTGTATGGCGTTGTATCTCTCAGACATGCTCAAATTCCTAATGACCTTTCTATAATCGGGGTCATATTCAGCTTGAGACATACATATGTGTTTGCCATTTTTAGAAACATTTTATAAAGGGGCATATTTTTAAAGTACTTGGTCTTCCTTTCTAGGATACCTATCTCTTAACTACTTGTTTAGGAGAAATCTAAATGTCAAAAGAAACAGGGATACTCAAGGGAACAACGACGGTAGGCGTCGTCTGCAGGGACGGTGTGATTCTGGGGACTGACACCAGAGCCACTATGGGTAACTATGTTGCCAGCAAGCACGCGAAGAAGGTATACAAGATCACCAACAACTTGGCCATGACCATCGCCGGTGGCGTGGCTGTTGCACAAAGGGTAGTCGAGATCCTCAAGATCAACGCCAGGCTCTACGAGCTGGAGAAGAACAGGTCCATCCCGGTAGGGTCGGCGGCGCGGCTGGTTTCTAATCTGCTGTTCAGCAACCGTGAGGTGGGTAACCCTCTCCCCATGCAGGCCCTCGTCGGTGGATTCGACGAGACTGGGCCCCACGTCTTCAACCTTGACCCCTACGGTAGTCTCACAGAGGAGAAGATGGTCTCCACAGGTTCAGGGTCACCATTCGCATACGGTGTCCTTGAGAGCCAGTATAGGGAGGATAGCGCTGTGGACGAGATGCTCTCCATCGTAGTGAAGGCTGTGGACTCTGCCATGAAGCGAGACATCGCCAGCGGCGACAGCTTCGATGTCGCCATCATCGACGCCGCTGGGTTCAGAGAGCTGTCCCCGGAGGAGAAGGCTGCAATACTCAACAACTGAGATCGGTAAAATGTACGAAAATACGCATGGCTTAACCTACTCAGAGATAAGGCAAGCGATACTTGATAAGATCCCCCCAGAGGTAGGGATAACGCGTATAGAGTTCGAGGGTCCGAGGCTGGCGATTTACTGTCACAAGCCTGAGATACTGCAGGAGAGAGGCCACATCGTCGGCGAGATAGCCGGCATAATTAAGAAGCGGATAGTGATCCGCAGCGACCCCTCCGTGAGGTTGCCTGAGCTTCATTCCGAGAGCATAATAAAAGAGATTCTTGAGGAGGCCGGCCTAGTTCAGGCTTACTTCGATCCCGCGTTGGGGGAGGTGGTTCTCGAGGTGGAGAAGCCCGGCGTCGCCATCGGTAAGAGTGGCTCAAATGTTTTAGAGATAGTTACGAGGACGCACTGGAGCCCAAACTTCGTGCGTTCTCCGCCTATACCTTCCATGACGATAAAGCAGATCAGAGGCTTTCTCTACAGCAAGAGCAAGGAGAGGGAGCGGGTTCTCAGGGAGACCGGTGAATCCATCTTCAGACCCAGCTACCAGCAGTCGGGCGACGTTAGAGTAACGTTCCTCGGCAGCAGCAGACAGGTGGGTAGATCGGCGATCCTCGTTAAGACCCGTGAGAGCCAGATACTCCTCGACTGCGGCATCAATCCCGGCAGTAGGAGACCTATCCAGAGCTACCCCCGTATAGACGTGGAGGAGTTCGACCTCACAAACCTCGACGCAGTCGTCATCACCCACGCTCACCTAGACCACTGCGGCTTCCTTCCATACCTGTACAAGTACGGTTATAGCGGACCAGTCTACTGCAGCGAGCCCACGGCTAACGTCATGACCCTTCTCCAGAGCGACTACATCGACGTGACCCGAAAAGAGGGAAACGTGCCGCCTTACAGCCCCGAAGACATATTCGAGGTCATACTCCACACCATCCCGCTTAGCTACGGCGAGGTGACGGATGTCTCCCCTGACGTAAGGCTTACCCTCCATAACGCTGGCCATATCCTCGGCTCGAGCCTGGTTCATCTCCACATAGGTAAGGGGCTCCATAACATCGTGTATACCGGCGACTTCAAGTATGGGCCCACGGCGCTGCTGCAGCCGGCGTCCACCTATTTCCCCAGGGTCGAGACGCTGATAATGGAGGCCACCTACGGGAATCCTGACAACGTTGCGCCCAGCCGCGACGAAACCGACGCCCAGTTCGTTGACATAGCTAACAACATCCTCAAGGGGGGAAAGGTGCTAATACCGGTGCCCGCCGTCGGCAGAGCCCAGGAGATACTGATGGTCATAAACAAGTACATGCAGAGCGGCGACTTGGTGGAGGTGCCAGTTTACATAGAGGGGATGATCAGCGAGGCCACGGGGATCCACACCGCCTACCCTGATTACCTTAGCCACGAGATACGGGACCAGATACTGAAGCACGGAGTAAACCCCTTCGAGAGCGACTACTTCACGGTGGTAAAGCAGCACGATAGCCGCGACGAGATCGTGGAGGGGGGCCCATGCATAATCATGGCCACGGCGGGCATGATGGAGGGGGGCCCGGTGATTGACTACTTCAAACGCCTTGCGCCCTACGACGAGAACGGCATAATATTCGTAAGCTACCAGGTAACAGGGACCATGGGTCAACGCGTCCAGTCAGGAATGGGCTCGGCTCAGGTTTACAACCAGGAAGGTAAGCTTGAGGTCATCAACATCGACATGAGCGTCCAAACGGTGGAGGGCTTCTCGGGGCATAGCGACAGGAGGCAGCTGGTCAACTACGTGCGTAGGCTGAGGCCGCAGCCGAAGCGTGTGTTCGTAGTCCACGGAGAGGAGTCTAAGTGCGAGAACCTCGCTAGAGCCGTGTCCAAGATGCGAGGTGTGCGTGGTCACGCGCCTAGGCTGCTAGATACATTCAGGCTGGCCTAGTCTCGGCTCCGCCATATCCTGATGTTTTTCGGCGTCACTATTACTCTTTCTTCTCCGAGGCGGGCTATGTCTCCTTCTATGAGCTGGGCGTACTCGTTGAGCTCGTTGATGCCGCGCTTGACGTCCTCTATGTCGTGCTTGGCTAGGGGGCTGACATTGCAGATGACTATGTTGCCTGCCCTCACCTCCGCTTTGATGACGTCTATGTCCTCGTAGGCTCTAAGAGGGATCGCCTTTATGTACCGTGACGCAGAAAGCTCACGCTCCTCCTCTGATTTGCCTACCAGTTTGTCGAGCATACCTCTCATCCAGTTAATTCATCGGTACTGTTATATAATATATTAATGGACGTTGTATAGATTTTTCCATAGAAAATAATGTTTTTCCGTGCAGTTCATTGCTTTTTCATGGGTATATTTTATTTTTGCTACCTTTCATCTACTTATTGAACAGGTATGCTTATCCTTTCTGATGGGGACGTCGCGAAGCTTCTGGAAATGGGTGAGGTCATCGACACCGTGGAGGAGGCGTTTAGGGAGTACGCGGAGAGAAACGTTGTCATGCCCACGAGGAGCACCATCATGGTGCCCAAGTACAACGGCAGCATAAGCTTCATGCCCAGCTATCTCACCGGTGTCGACGCCCAGGCAACCAAGATAATCAGCATATACCCAGACAACAAGAATAAGGGACTCCCCACCACCGCCGCTTGGATAGTGGTCAACGACCCTAAGACGGGGATGATCGAGGCGTTCATGGACGCCACCTACCTGACGGCCATGAGGACAGGCGCCGTCACAGGCGTCGCGGCGCGATACCTAGCACCGGAGGACTCGAAGGTCGTAGCCATATTCGGCGCCGGCGTGCAAGGACGCACCCAGACCTGGGCCGCATGCACAGTAAGAGACATCGAGCGAGTCTACGTCTACGACCTGTATACGGGGGCGCGTGAAAAGTTCGCCGAGGAGATGACTGAGAAGCTAGGGGTCGAGGTAGTCCCTGCAGCCAGCGGCGAGATAGCATGCAGTGACGCCGACATCGTTTTAACGGCGACCACCAGCTCCAAGCCCGTTCTTAGGCGGGAGTGGCTGAAAGACAGAGTCCATGTGAGCGCTATAGGAGCCTTCTACCCCGACTGGAGGGAGCTGGACACCGCCACGGTGGTCGAGAGCAAGCTCGTCATCGACGACTACGAGGGCATAATGCTTGAGGCTGGAGACGTGCTTATCCCCATGGCGGAGGGCGCTATAACGGAGGATCATATCTACGCAGAGCTGAAGGAGCTCGTTTCTGGCCAAAAGGAGGGACGCACGCCTAAGGACGGAGTAACGGTGTTCAAGTCCGTGGGCATTGCCATACAGGACAGCAGCGTGGCGAACCTGGTGCTCAGGAAGTTGAGGGGTTAACCCGGCTCATTTTCTATCCCTATTTCTCGTTAAAATTAAATTCCTTTAAGCTTAGATTTCTCTGTGGCTGGGTGACTTACTTGCTGGGTGATTATGGCTGGGTCTTCGGCGGCGTGTTCGGGTTCTACATGGTCATACTCATCGTCATAGGCTACCTATCCGCCAAGAAAGTTCACTCCATCGAGGACTACTACGTTGCGGGCAGGAACATTGGGCCCGCCCTTCTCGGCATCCACTACGGCACCGTCTACTTCAGCTCCGTGCTAATGATCGGGGGAGGCGCCTACGCGTATAGGTTTGGCTACGCGACCCTGTGGATAGCTATAGGGAACACCATCATGGGTGCCCTGCTCCCTTTCCTGCTCTTCGGAGGCAGGATAAGGGCATTCAGCGAGGCGCTCGGAGCCTTGACGCTGCCCGACTTCTTTAGGGAGAGGTACCAGAGCCGGTTCCTCCACGTCTGGACGGCGGCGTTGACTATAGTGTTCATGACCGTCTACCTTGTCTCGGTGTTCATGGGGGTCAGCTACATATTCAAGGTGACTATGGACCTGAGCTTCGAGGTGAGCCTCCTCATCACCGCCGTCATCGTGGGCTTCTACCTCGCTGTAGGTGGCACGGTGGCGTGCGTCTGGAATGACTTCATCCAGGGCTCAGTCATGGCGGTGGGCACCCTATTCCTGACGGCCATGGTGATCCTGAGGAACGGCGGCGTCGGCAAAATCACCCAAGGGTTGGCACAGATCGATCCGGGGCTGGTATCATCCCCCGGCGTCTGGGGCTTCTGGGGCCTCTTTAGCTACGTGATGGTTACCAGTATCGGGCCGTGGGGGCTCCCTCAGTCGCTGACCCGGTTCTACATGATGAGGGACCCCAAAGTGGTGAGGTGGGGCATGATCTTCGCGACCCTATTCTGCATTGCCATGACCACTTGCAGCTACTTCAACGGCGCCTCCGCTAGGTACATGTTCACAGTTAACGACGTCGTGGTGCCCCTTACAGCCTCAGGAATCCCAGACTATGACATAGTGATCCCTCAGCTCATCCTCCTCGTGCTACCGGCGTTCATCGGAGCAATATACCTCTCCGCCGTCATCGCGGCCAGCCAGTCCACCGCGGACGCCGTTATACTGATGGCTAGCTTCGGGCTGGCGAGGGACATCTACCACAAGCTGGTGAACCCCGAGGCGGAAGACGATCGGATTCTTTTCCTCAGTAAGTTCGCCACGGCGGCCGTCACCCTTGGCGGCTTGGTCATGGCTTACTTCCGCCCCAAGATGATACTGGACATGGCGATGATCGCGTGGGCATGCCTCTCGGCGGCCATAATGGCGCCTTTTCTCTACGGCATCTTCATAAAGAAGGCTACGCGAACCGCGGCNGTCTTTACATCTGTGACGGCTTTCCTGCTCGCGGTGGCGTGGGGCCCCTGGTTCCTCAACAGGCCCTACAACATGCACGAGTTCCTCGTTAGCCAGCTCTACGCGTGGACCGTATTCCCGGTCGTCAACTACATCGCGTTGGCTATGGGCTCGGGCGTCGTGCACGAAAGGCTGGTCGAGCGCCTCTGGGCTTCCCTCGGCTCCTGATACCACGTACTTGAAACCTCTTGGGTGTAACCCTCACTGTTTTATTCCAGCTTCCTCATAGTAAACCGATTCACAGACCCTGCGAGGTGTGTTGAAACGGCTAAGAAGTTCAAGGTCACTATAGAGGAGGACAAGTGCAAAGGCTGCCTCATATGCGTCCACATCTGCGAGCAGCGTGGAGGCAAGATACTCAAGCTGTCGGACAGGAAGACGGCGCTGGGTGGCGTCAAACCTATGCCCGAGGGAGACTGCATAGGTTGCCGCTGGTGCGAGCGGTACTGCCCGGACTTCGCGCTATACGTGGAGGAGATTCAGGATGCTTGAACCCGGTAGACACTTGGCTCTTGGTAATGTGGCTTGCGCCGAGGGGGCACTGAGGACGGGGTGCAGGTTCTTCGCCGGCTACCCGATAACGCCAGCT
>JGI2171J19970_10002228_pt1 | contig 10692 bp, 7 predicted proteins | sample DeeMarSWOR324_28_FD_19970 | JGI IMG/M metagenome (IMG submission 19970) | reverse complement strand
GGATACTGGGACTATGTGCTGGATCATCGAGGAGTTTTATTTGCCCCGGTCTATTTCCCGAGGACCGTTTACGAGAGACCGGGATTTTCTTACTCACTCAGCATTGTCGTTGATATAGGTAATCTGCAGTTCAGCCTGTTTACCCGTCCGCGTTACTGGCACTATTACTTCGGCGATTACTATGATAACACCTACATCGGTATCGGCATTTACCCGTGGTTCGAATTTAAGCGATATCATACGTGGTATGATCCGATTTATGAATATAACCGCTGGCATTTCCGCAAGACCGACCCTCGCTGGGATGAGCACGAGCGGGATGAGTACGATCGTCGCCGTTCCAATAAGGATCTTCGTCCACCGAGAACATATCACGAGATGGAGAATCGACTGGTCAGATTACCCGAGCCGCAGCGAAGAAACTTTCGGATGGCTGAGCCGATCAGCGCTTTCGTTGCCGGCAAAAAGTCCCCATTGAAGTTCGGGAATATAAAAACCGACGCACAAGAGAAACTCTCCAGACAATCGACCGACGTGCACAAGTTCCGTAAGGAGCGAGGCCGCTGGGAGTCCCCGGCGACAGATCAGAAAACAGTTCGGTCATCTGTGGAACACAAAGTNCCTATGACCCAGCCGGAGCAGGTAAAGATTCCGGCCTCACCTGTGACTGGCAGGCGAANTTTCATGAACATCTTTAAGAAAAGACCGCCTTCTCGACCGGACGATGAACGGAAAACCGAGATTAAAAAAGATCGCAGGACCAGAGGAAATCGCGACAAAAACAACTGACTATTCCGCTTGTCTGTCGACAGCAGATAACTGATGAGAATCGTTTGTAAAATATCAAATGAGATATGTTTAATGTGAGTCTTTGAAATAATTAAAGAGAGCTTCTGCTGAATGGCCCAGTAGAAGTATGTAGTACTATTAAAACGAGAAAAGGCCATTTTCTCTAAGGAGATCATTATTATGACAGGTAATCCCGATTGCAAGAAGAAAGAGCACAAAATGCACATCTGTGCACTAAAGGCAGAGGGCTTCGACACGAAGAATCCGGCAAAGTTCAAGACGTTGATTGAGAATCCGCAGTACGAATGCGAGAACTGTGGCTCAAAAGCCAACAAGGCCGAGAACCTCTGCAAACCTTTAAAACTTTAGAAACTCCAAGCCGTAAGGCTTGGGTTCCCGAATCACTATTTGTATATGGAAAGGAGTAACTAACATGGCACTGTTACCTGTAAGAAAAAGAGATAGAGGCGAATTAGCCAGACTTCATGACGAGATGGACAATTTGATCAGCGGTTTCTTTGGAGACTGGGACTGGCCTGCATGGGGCCGCAGCCGCTGGCCCGCCTTGGACATCGCCGAGAACGACAATGAGTTTATCGTCAAGGCTGAGATACCCGGTTGTAAACCTGAGGATGTCGATATTTCCGTTCACGGAAATGTTTTGACAATCAAGGGCGAGAAGAAACAAGAGGAAGAGAAGAAGGAAAAAGGTTTCTACCACATAGAGCGGTCTTATGGCAGCTTTAGACGCGATCTGAATCTCATAAGTGAGATAGATGCAGCCAAGATAAACGCGGTCTGTAAAGACGGTATACTCACTGTGAAGCTACCGAAGTCGCCGAAGGCCAAACCAACCAAGGTCAAGGTCAAAGGTGAATAAATCAACCAGGCTATTGATGTATTGTTATGTGCGGTCGGCTTCAGCCGAACTTCGAAACGGACAGCCTGGGCTAGCCATCTTTTATGCAGGGCGGTGATTCCGGAAAAGTGTTCCGGTAGAAAGTATAGCTGTCTTTCAGGTTGCTCAGCATGTGTAATTGGTGTGTGCACCATTGGTATATTTGGTGCACACAGCCGGTTCAGTCAGTATTGATCAAACAATTTGAATTGGGATGAAAGTATGAAGGGACAAGAAAAAGTCATCGAAAGGCTCAATGCCCGTCTCGCCGATGAGTTAACGGCTATTAACCAATATATTGTTCATGCTGAGATGTGTGAGAATTGGGGCTATAAGCATCTGCATGAGATAGAGCAGAAGGGAGCTATTGACGAGATGAAACATGCCGAGAAGCTCGTTGCGCGGATTATTTTCCTCGAAGGAAGGCCTATCGTCAGCAAGCTGAACAAGATCAGCATCGGCGCTGACGTGGAAAAACAGCATAAGAATGATTGGAAAGCTGAAGAAGCTGCCATTAAGGACTACAATGCGGATATTCGACTTGCTGTCGAGCTTGGTGATAACGGAACACGAGAGCTACTTGAGTCAATTCTGGTTGATGAAGAGAATCACATTGACTGGATTGAAGCACAGCTTGATCAGATCCGGCAGATGGGCATACAGAACTATTTAGTAGAATAAACAGATTGATGAAAGCTCGCTAAAGTATATTTTATTGTCCGGCCAATTCACCCGGCGATCAAAATGCGTAATTACCGTGCGGCGGCGTGTCCGGATTCTTATAGCGAGGTCGGTAAAACAAGTATAAAGATTTTCGATTTAGGAGATAGAAACATGACAGTAGAACTTAACGAGACCGATGAAGGGAAAGTGCTTACCATCAAGGTAGTGGGTAAACTTACCAAAGAGGACTATAAAATTTTTGTTCCCAAAGTGGAGCAGCTAATCCAGCATTTTGGAAAGGTCCGTATTCTATTTGAAATGAAGGACTTTCATGGCTGGAGTGCAGGGGCATTATGGCAGGATATCAAGTTCGATATCAAGCATTTCAGAGATATTGAGCGCCTCGCATTAGTCGGCGACAGAAAGTGGGAAAAAGGCATGAGCGTATTCTGTAAACCTTTTACCACCGCCAAGGTGAAATATTTTGACATGAACGAAGCAGACAAGGCACAGGATTGGATCAGAGAAGGGATCAAGTCGAGCGCACCCGCATAGAGAACGATTCCTCGGTTGCACACTTCGTCATACATCACAGAGTGCGGTGTGATTTAATGGACTGTAACAGCAGGTGATTCTGNGGGTTGCAGTGCAAAGTTTTTGAAATGTTTACAGCCGTAAAGTAATAACCATTTTTCAGTTAAATTGTTTTTTAAGGAAAGGAAATTTGTTATGAACATAAACTGCGGAAAAAAAGACAATATTTTCAAGAGTATTATGATTTTGACTATATCCATGTGCTTTGTTATGAGTATTGCCTGCCCGGTAGTCGCTCAGTCGGGCACAAATTCTGCTAAGGAGTTATCCAGGGCTTTTTCTACTGCCGCCAAAGCAGCAATGCCGGCTGTTGTATCAATCAAGATAGAAAAAGCGATCGAGGTCGGCCCGATGGGATTTGGCGGTTCTTTCGGATTCAATGATCCGTTTGGCCTTTTTGATGATGACCTTCTGAGGAGGTTCTTTGGCGACAGGCTGCCGCCCCAATCACAGAGCCCGGAAAAATATCATGAACAAGGCCAGGGTTCCGGATTTATTATCAGCAGAGACGGTTATATCCTCACAAACAACCATGTTGTTGGAGATGTAGACAAGATTACGGTCGAGCTTAACGATGGCCGAAAATTTGAGAATGCCAAACTCATAGGGACCGATCCGGATTCCGAGGTGGCACTGATCAAAATCGATGGCAATAACTTTCCAGTCTTATCGTTGGGTAATTCAGATAAAATTGAGATTGGCGATTGGGTCATTGCCATCGGCAATCCATTCGGTCTGAGTGAGACCGTAACGGTTGGTGTCATAAGTGCCGTGGGACGCAGCAATGTTCATATTGCTGCTTATGAGGATTTTATCCAAACAGACGCTGCTATTAATCCGGGCAATTCGGGAGGCCCACTCATCAACTTGGACGGCCAAGTCATCGGAATTAATACGGCCATCTTCAGTCAAAGCGGCGGGTATATGGGAATTGGTTTTGCCATTCCAATTAATATGGCTCGTAACATTGAGGAGCAATTAAAGACACAAGGGAAGGTTATTCGTGGCTATTTAGGTATTTATGGAGAGAATGTGACGGAAGATATGGTCGATCTTCTTGGACTCAAGAATAGACAAGGTGTTATTGTGGCATCTGTAGAAAAAGGCTCCCCTGCGGAGAAGGCCGGACTCAAAAGCCATGATATCCTTTTGGAAATGAATGGCAAGAAGATTGAATCGTATGACTCATTTCGAAATGATATCGCCATACTTAGTCCAGGCAGCATGGCCAGATTTTTGGTTTTGCGGGAAGGCAAAACTATCAATATTACAGTAACTCTTTCACAGCGTGCATCTGGGATTGCTCAAAGTAAGCAACCTGGTATACCACAACAATCACAAGAAACACTGGGAATTGAAGTCCAGAATCTCACAAAAGACATTGCGCAGCAATTTGGCTACTCATTAGGTGAAGGGGTAATTGTGTCCAGAGTTGTGCCGGGCGGGGCTGCTGCACAGGCAGGCATCCAGCCTGGTGATTTGATTCAGAGCATTAACCAACAACCTGTCAGTACGGTTGATGAGTTTGATAAGGCTATGCAAAGATCGATGCAGAACAAGAAAGTCCTTTTTCTTGTCAGGCGAGGACAAATTTCTCAATTTGTTGTTGTGAAGTTTTAATTTGTTCCGGGACACAGAGCATATTTTCCGGGAGCTATAAAGATAGTAGAATTGGCTATATCAGGCTAAATTAGTCNTTATATATTGAGCAATTGGCCGTGTTGGATGTGCACTTTAATTTAATGTCCCATCCCCCGAATGGGACATTAATTCAATTTATGTTGACAACACTTAAAAATCTTGAACGGAAAGGAACAACCTATTATGAGTTGGTCTATAATCTTGTTCTCAGAACGAACGTTCGTGTTCGTAGATTAACGGACGCAAAATAGACACTCAATCATGCAACTAGGAATAGAGAAATACTGGAGTATAGATACAGAGAACCTGCTCAATTTGTTAAATACTTCCAGAGCGGGCTTAACGAGCGATGCGGCAGAACAGCGTCTCAGGACATACGGCAGAAATGTGCTTGCGCCGGCCAAACGAGCTACTTGGCCACGGATTCTCGCCGCACAATATAAAAGTCCTATTGTACTTATCCTTATTTTTGCAGTAGCAATATCTTTGTTCCTGCACGATCTCACCGATGCGTTGATTATCCTTGTTATCATTACAGCCAGCGGTTTACTGAGCTTTTGGCAGGAACTCGGTGCTGCAGATGTGATTCGCAAACTGCTGGCAATGGTGCAGATAAAGTCAACAGTACTGAGAGATGGCGAAGAAAAGCAGGTAAATTCAAGTGAAGTTGTTCCGGGTGATGTGATTGTCCTTGGTGCCGGCGCAAAAGTGCCTGCAGACAGCATTGTTCTGGAAGTGAAGAATCTTTACGTTGACGAAGCAGCCCTTACGGGCGAGACATATCCTGTAGAAAAAACGATTTTTAAGCAAGCCATAGAGACCGATTTGGCACAGCGTAAGAACTCTCTGTTTATGGGTACGAATGTTGCAAGCGGAATCGGCAAAGCTATCGCGGTTCGTACCGGCAAAGAGACGGAGTTCGGAAAGATTTCTGAGAGGCTCCAAATCAAAGCTCCGGAAACAGAGTTCGAACGTGGATTGAGGCGCTTCGGATATTATCTGATGGAGATCACTATGTTGCTGGTGGTCGTTATCTTTGCAATCAACACATACCTCTCCCGACCGGTTCTTGAAGCATTCCTTTTTTCCTTGGCATTGGCAGTAGGCTTGATACCCCAGCTTCTACCGGCAATCGTTAGCGTTAATCTTGCCCAAGGGGCCCGAGAGATGGCTAAGGAGAACGTCATAGTTAAGCATCCTGCATCCATTGAGAATTTCGGCAGCATGAATGTATTATGCTCGGACAAGACTGGTACATTAACTGAGGGGCATGTCAGCCTGGAATCATTTATCGATGCCAACAAACTCAAGAGCGACAAAGTTCTGCTTTGTGCCTACCTTAATTCCAGTTTTGAGAGTGGCTTTGCTAATCCAATTGATCAGGCTGTCCGTGGGTACCGACAACTCGATATAAGCGGTTATGAAAAACTGGATGAGGTCCCATATGATTTTGTCCGAAAGCGATTAAGTATCCTCGTATCAAGGGCCAACGAGCAAATAATTGTTACTAAAGGGGCGGTTCAAAATGTGCTGGAAGTATGTTCGTCGGCTGAGTTGTACGAAGGTACAAAAGTCGAAATATCTGAAATCCGCAGGCAGGCTGAAAAACTTCTTGAAGAATTTGGCAATAAGGGCCTGCGTGTGCTGGGAGTTGCATACCGCAACTTTAATGGCCAGAAGACGATCACCAAAGACGATGAATCCTCTATGACATTTCTTGGTCTGCTGACTTTTTCTGATCCAGTCAAAGAGAATATTAACCAGGTAGTTAAAGATCTTGGAAATATGGGTGTATCCCTGAAGGTAATTACAGGTGACAACAGGCACGTCGCAGCCCATGTAGGAAAGCAAATCGGAATCGATACCGGTGTATTATTGACCGGAGCAGAACTTCGCAAGATGAACGAGGAGGCTCTGATGAACAGAGTTGTCAAGGCGAATATCTTCGCCGAAGTCGAGCCGAATCAAAAGGAGCGGATTATTCTGGCGTTAAGAAAAACTGGCAATGTCGTAGGTTTCATGGGTGATGGAATAAATGATACCCCGGCTCTGCATGCTGCCGACGTTGGTATATCAGTTGATCAAGCAGTGGACGTTGCCAAAGAAGCTGCGGAAATCGTGCTGCTTGAAAAGGACTTGAAGGTTCTGCTTGACGGCGTCAGAGCTGGCAGAAAGACATTTGCAAACACGTTAAAATATGTATTCATGGCTACCAGCGCCAATTTCGGTAACATGTTCAGCATGGCAGGAGCTTCGCTGTTTTTGCCTTTTCTGCCGCTACTGCCCAAGCAGATTCTCCTGACGAATCTTCTCACCGACCTGCCGGAAATGGCTATAGCCACAGACAGTGTTGATCAGGAAGTCGTCGAGAAGCCGCACCGTTGGGATATTAAGGTCATTCGCAGATTCATGCTTGTCTTTGGTTTACTAAGTTCGGTTTTTGACTATCTTACATTTGCATTCTTGTTGCTCGTTCTGCATACAACGCAAGAGCAGTTCCGGACAGCCTGGTTTGTGGAGTCGATCGTCTCAGCAATACTGATTGTATTGGTCATACGAACCCGCAGGCCATTTACCAAAAGCAAGCCGGGCGGGTATTTGCTATTGGCAACGTTAGTGATAATAACGGTAACCGTTTTTATACCATTCAGTCCGGTTGGGACGATCCTGGGTTTCCAGCCGTTATCGATACAGTTGCTTGGTGTTCTGGCGGTGATCGTAGCGGCTTACGTTGTCTGTGCAGAAGTTGCTAAAAGAGTGTTTTATAGGAAAATAGAGTGGTAAAATAATTCCTATGACGGGCTAATGAAAAGAAGCATGGCACATAATGTTGGCTATATTATCAGCCTGGGTTTATTTATTGTGGCGATGGTGGTGTTGCACTATGAGCTCAAACACTATCACTTCCGGGATATAATCGCCGAACTCAGGGCGGTTAGGCCGGTATTTCTTGGCTTTGCATTATTGCTGACTTTCCTGGATTATTTTGTGCTCACAGCCTACGACACTCTGGCGCTGCGCTATATCCGTCACCACTTAGAGTACTCCAAGATAGCTGTGGCGTCCTTTATCGGCTATGTATTCAGCCATAACATGACCATCGTAGGCGGCAGCACGGCAAGATATCGCATATATTCAGCCCTAGGTGTCTCCGCGATCGAAGTTGCCAAGTTGGTTATTTTCTGCGGGCTGACTTTCTGGCTGGGGTTCTTTGCCATTGGAGGGGTAGTTTTTATTTCGGAATCTCGTGGAATTCCTGCCGCGTTGCATATTCCATTTGCGACGGTAAGGCCAGTCGGCATAATTTTCATCACAATTGTCGCCGCATATCTGATTGTCATTTCCTTGAGGCGAAGGCCTCTAACGATCCGTGGATGGGAATTCGCCATACCGTCTTTTCCGATCTCTGTCGGTCAAATTGCAATTTCATCGCTCGACTGGCTACTGGCATGTGGGGTACTTTATGCTTTGTTGCCGGCGGCTGCAAAACTGACATATATCGAATTTCTGGGCATCTTCATGCTCGCCCAGGCAGCCGGACTATTAAGTTATGTGCCGGGTGGTCTTGGCGTCTTTGAAGCGGTGATGCTGCTATTGCTGTCAGACCGTATGGAGAAATCGTCAGTCATAAGTTGCTTAGTTTTATATCGGCTTATCTACTATCTGCTTCCTTTTGCTGTCGCTACCACATTATTGGCTGTTTATGAATTGGCAGCAAAGAAACGCTCACTACAAAGGCTTGGGGTCGCTTTTGGTAAATGGAGTTCTGCTCTTACGCCTCACCTCCTTGCGGTTACCAGTTTTATAGCCGGCATTATGCTGCTTCTTTCGGGAGCATTGCCTACTACAAAGGGGCGGTTAGCTTGGCTGATTGATTTGTTTCCTCTTGCTGCAATAGAGCTGTCCCATTTTCTTGGCAGCATAGTTGGGGCTGGTCTGCTGATACTTGCCCGTGGGCTTCAGCGACGTGTCGATGCAGCTTACCATACTACCGTTGCTCTGTTGGGATTTGGAATTGCCTTTTCGCTCTTGAAGGGCCTTGATTACGAAGAGGCAATCATACTGGCTGTGATGCTGCTGTTATTCTTGCCCTGTCACCGTGAGTTCTACAGAAAAGCTTCTCTGATAGGTGAACGACTCACCCTTACATGGGCAGTTCTGATTATCGCTGTAATCGTCAGTTCCGTCTGGCTGGGCATTTTCTCTTATAAGCATGTGGAGTATTCCAATCAGCTCTGGTGGCGTTTTGCTATAAACGGTGATGCGCCCAGATTTATCCGTGCGACTTCTGGAGCAGCAGCCATTGTTCTGCTTTATGGAGTTTTGAAACTATTGTTCCCAAGTGTTGCAGAGCCTCTGCCAACGCATCCGGAAACTATGCTGGCTGTAGAGGACATCGTGAAGCATTCACGAAAGACATATGCTAATCTGGCCTTATTGGGTGATAAGTCCTTCTTGCTCAGTGATAACCGCAATTGCTTTATAATGTACGGCATCGAAGGCCGCAGTTGGATCGCAATGGGTGACCCGGTTGGGTCCGAAGGGGAATGGGAGCCTCTTGTATGGAAGTACCGGGAGTTATGTGATCGCCAAGACTGCTGGCCAGTATTCTACCAGATTGATAAAAGGAATCTGGACCTCTATCTCAATCTGGGCATGACTTTTCTCAAATTGGGAGAAGAAGCAAGGGTCCCCTTGAAGGATTTTTCACTCGAAGGTTCATCCAGAAAGTCATTGCGCTATACCTGCAATAAGGTCGAAAGAGAGAACTGTACTTTCAGTATAATCCCTTGCGATGAGGTTAATCATGAGCTTGACCAGCTCAAGCATATTTCGAATGTTTGGCTTAAAGAGAAAAAAACCAGAGAAAAAAGTTTTTCTATAGGCTTTTTTGAGCCCGACTACATCAAGAAAACACCGATTGCGGTAGTTCGTAAAGAAGGAGAAATTGTTGCCTTTGCCAATATCTGGCTTGGTGCAGAAAAGGAGGAACTTTCGATAGACTTGATGCGTCACTTACCTTCAGCTCCAAATGGAATTATGGATTACCTTTTCGTTGAGCTTATGCTATGGGGTAAACAGCAGGGTTACGATTGGTTCAGCCTTGGTATGGCACCGATGTCAGGGCTTGAGGACAGAGAACTGGCTCCGTTATGGCACAAACTCGGAACATTCGTCTTCCGTCACGGTGAGCACTTCTACAACTTCCAGGGTCTGCGCCAATACAAAGATAAATTTGATCCTGTCTGGGAGTCGAAGTATCTTGCCTGCCCGCGAGGTTTTATGCTGCCAAGAATTATGGCGAATCTTGCAACACTTATATCAGGTGGCATGAAAGGAGTTGTGGCAAAGTAGGAGACAATGAATAATAATACATGGAATGAGAAAAATTTATACAGGGAGATATATATGTACAGATTTTGGAACAATATCAAAACAGTGATGTTAATGGGGGGGCTAATGGGCCTGTGTCTGGCGATAGGTTATTTAATTGGGGGTCAGTCAGCCCTTTTACCTGCCTTGGTGATTGGCTCAGTGATGAATCTATTTGCATTCTTTTTCAGTGACAAGATTGCTCTGGCGACGATGCGAGCCGTTGAAATCTCTGAAGGGGATGATCCCGAACTGTGGCACACTGTGGGACGGCTCGCCAAACGAGCCGGCTTGCCGATGCCTCGGGTATATGTTTCCCCGGCCGCAGCCCCTAACGCATTTGCTACAGGACGCGGACCGCACCATAGTGCCGTTTGTGTGACTGCAGGGCTGCGTGAAATGCTCGATGAATACGAGATCGAGGGTGTTATTGCTCACGAGCTATCACATATTAAACACAGAGATATTCTGATCAGTACTATTGCGGCCATAGTTGCCGGAGCCATAAGCTGGATCAGCTATCTGGCGTTCTGGGGCGGCGGCAGCAGAGACAGAAGGGCAAACCCGTTAATTGCTCTATTGCTTCTAATTCTCGCACCTCTGGCTGCTACACTCATACAGCTTGCTATAAGCCGCTCTCGGGAATTCGAAGCTGACCGGCTTGGGGCTGAGTTGGCCGGGACAGGCCAAGGTCTCGCAAACGCGCTTCACAAGCTCGAAAACGCCAATAAACA
>JGI2171J19970_10002224_pt1 | contig 10704 bp, 10 predicted proteins | sample DeeMarSWOR324_28_FD_19970 | JGI IMG/M metagenome (IMG submission 19970) | reverse complement strand
AAGCGACAAAGAGGTAAAAAAACAGAAGCCACACAAGCCATAAGCAAAATGGAGGACGATGAGAGGGCGATGGAATTGGAGACGATAAAACTGGCTCAGGAGATCGTTGAAATTAAATACCGTGCTGACCTCCCTCTTGACGTGGGCTTCGTCGCTCAAGTGCCTTTTATAATCGGCTGAATTGGTTAATTACGGTCGTGTAACCAAGAGGTTAAGGCAATAAAGTGAATGGTTGTACAATTCGGCAAATTGCATAAAAGTTAGAATTATTCACTGGTAATCCCCTTGCCTCACATCGATGAAGTGGACCGTCAAAGTCCATAGTTAGGGCGATGGCTCGGGTTTAACCACTACGAAGGTCTCTGTCAGGCCATCCAATTGCACGCTATAGGAACCCTCTATATCTTTTTTAACAAAGAAGACCCTGGATTTAGTTTCCCCAGCATCGAGAGTTGTCCATTTAGTCTGTTCAACTACCCCGTCTATTACCAATTCCAGGAGAAAAGCTTTCCGTTCTGTACCTACACTCCGAACCTCCATTGTAATGATGACGGTTTCGCCAGGCGCAACCTGTGTTGGGCGCACTTTTAAGTTGATTGGTTCCATATATGTGTATGGTACCACTTCCGAGTAAAGTAACAGAGCCCTGAGGCCTATTATGATGGCAATCCCCGCAAGCGAAACTAACCCAGGTATCAAATCCCTTTTTATCGTTTTTCTGATAATTAAATTATACCCCCGATAAGCCTCAAATAGAATACTTCGCAAGAGAATAAGATGAGCATAGAAGCAACACGTCAAAGATAGGACAGATCACCTATGGCAATGAATAATAAAAAGGAGTAACAACGATAATATCTAACTAGACGTGATAGTGTGATTTTTATTTATTTGATTATCAACAAATGGAAAGAACTCCTCGTTAACAAGCAACCTTGTTACGAGGTTAGATAGAAAGGTCTATAATAGTACTGTCAATTAGTATGGCATAGTATACAGGGGTATCTATGCAATTACGAATAGAACAACAGTTCAAATACCTCTTAAACTTATTTTAAATACTGAAGATACTATTGGGAGGTTCAATAATGCTGAAGTTTAGATGTACAGTTTGTAACTATATCTATGATGAAAGAAAGGAGGGTAGGGAATTCTCAAAATTATCCGCTAACTGGACATGTCCTGTATGTAATGCTCCCAAAACTGCTTTTGTTCAATTAGCAGGGCATAGCAAGGGAAAGCCTAGAAAGGAGAGAAGTGTTTCTGATGTTTTGATTGAACAAATGGCGGAGTGGGGTATTGAGTATGTTTTTGGAATACCTGGTACGTCTTCATTAGGATTGGTAGATGCCATAAGGAAAAACAACAAAGTGAAATATATACAGGTGCGGCACGAACAAACAGCCGCCTTTATGGCTTCTGCTTATGGCAAGCTTACGGGACATATAGCCGCATGTTTAACTGTCGCCGGTCCAGGAGCCACTAACCTAGCAACTGGGCTTCATGATGCGAAACTGGATCATTCACCAGTTCTAGCTCTTACAGGATTGGTCAAAAGGCAATTAATTGGTCCAGGTTCATTTCAGGAAATCGACCAGTATTCCTTTTTCGAACCAATCTGTGTATTTAATAAGATTTTAATGTCTGAGGATCAAACAACAAATCTGACAACTCTAGCAATTAAGCATGCACTGGTGGAAAGAGGTGTTTCTCACATAGGTATTCCTAATGATGTGCAGAAACTTCCGTGCGAAGCAGCCATATTGCCAATGGAAGGGAGGATAGTTAATAGGAATATCACGCCATGCCAGTCGGTCATTAGGAACGCAGTCGCAGTAATTGACAAGTCGGAGAAGCCAGTAATAATCGCTGGATTTGGTGCGATGGGTCAGGGGAATGCATTATTACTACTCGCTCAAAAGGTTACAGCTCCAATCGTAACAACATTCAGGGGAAAGGGGGTGATTGATGAAGCTAACAATCTTTATGTTGGTAATCACGGGACAATTGGTTCAACAGCTGCTGCTAGGCTAGTGCGTGAAAGTGACCTGTTGATAGTCATCGGATCTTCATTTTCCGACATGACGCAAATTCCAATAAAGAAAATGATACAGATTGATATTGACCCTATGATGATAGCCAAGAACTATCCTGTAGAGGTTGGACTGTGGGGAAATAGTGCAGAATTGATACCCCAGATTACAAACATCGTCAAGAACAAAAGAAATGAGGGACGCTTAGTCGAAATAGCCAAGCTAAAAGGAGAATGGATTGATTTGCTAAAGAAGGAGGCAGATCCTTCCAAAACTCCGGTGCGTCCACAGTACATAATCAAGATATTGAATGACAAAATATCTAGTGATGCAATCATTTCACTGGATATCGGTGATAATGGTTGGTGGTTTGGCAGGAACTTTTGGATGAAGAGCACACAAAAGATGATAATGTCTGGTTATCTGGCTTCAATGGGTGCTGGATTGCCAGGGGCAATGGCAGCCCAGCTCGCTTACCCTGATAGACAAGTTGTTTGCATTACAGGAGATGGTGGTTTCACGATGGTTATGGGTGATTTCCTTACGGCTGTGAAATATAAATTACCGATTAAAATCTTCATTTTCAATAACAAGCAACTTGGCATGATAATGCAGGAGCAGAAGGTTGAGAAATATCCGAATTGGCAAACGGAACTTTACGATTGTGGTTTTGCTGAATATGCTAGAAACTGTGGTGGTGTGGGAATTAAAGTCACCAATGCTAAAGAACTTGAGGGAGCTGTGGAAAAGGCACTGCTGCTACCTAGACCGGTTATTGTGGATATTGATACTGACCCAAGGAGATTTGTATCAGAATGATAATTCTTCAAAAAGAGGCAGTATCTCTTAACCGCAACGAGGGACACTAGTAACAAACCATAGCAATAAAAACATCAATAACCGATAACAGCAAAAGTCGCTCATGCAACGCTAATTCTGAAACTTGAAATTGTGACTATGTTACTGGGCTATATCGGAATATTCCGTAAACCACTGTGTTGTTACGCTAGAGGTAACAAAACAGGCTATTGTTGCCTGAGCTGAATAATATGGACAATTACGCAGTAGCGTAGATGAGGATAGCGACACTGAGGGCNCTATCTCCTTGAGGCTTGACCGGTATCGACGGACGCTCATGGCGTCAGGCCGAGCCTGTGGCCAGGAAGGTCGGTGACAATCCTAGTCACCCTTATTAGTCAATGCTTCAAATAGAGTCTTGGTATCCTCGAAGAGGGCTCGAGCATGCTCCAGGCCAAGGCGTATGTCTTCCTCGGGGCTATTAGAGAGCCACCCGTGACCAGGATAGAACTGGTCAACTCTTAGGGTGCTCAGTCGTTCAAGCGAGTTCATGTAATCGCTGATATTCCCCGAACTGTAGATGCCGGACAGCGTGCCCCCAGCAAAAACGGTATCCCCGGTAAAAAGTAGTCTTTCATTAGGCTCATATAGGCAGATGCATCCTGAAGTATGGCCTGGTGAGTGAACGGTACGGAGACGGTAGTTACCCAGGTCTATGGTGGTGTCGTGCTCCAGCCGGATATCGGCATAAAAGGGGACCGAGGACGCGTCCAGAGACTTTACCATGGTAACAAACTCGTCCTGAAGCTCAATTTTATTAGCAGCAAGGCGATGAGCTGCTACCACGGCCGTCTTGAAGAAGAATGAGGTGGCTCCAATGTGGTCGAAGTGCTCATGGGTGAGAATTATGAAGTGAATATCCGATACTTTGAGGCCCAGCTCCAGCAAGGACGCCTCAAGCACAGGAAACTTGGCCGCCAGCCCTGTATCGATGAGTACGTTCCTGTTAGTGCCTTTTATCAGGTAAACATGGCTCCCTGGCTTCTCCGCTGGGAACTGAAAGATGCCTGGTCTAAGCTCAACACTCATTCCGGTGCCTCCTTACCCTTGACTTTTGCCAACAGCAGATTTGCCCCTCGAATTCGCTCACAGAGGGTGTGCATAATGGTAAAGGCGAACCTGGGTTGCTGCTGGACCATATAGAAAAATTTCGGCTTATCGAGGGTGATAAGACAGGTATCTTCTTCAGCAACTGCTGTGGTGGAGCGAGGGCTGCCATCAATGAGAGTCATCTCGCCGAAGAATCCGCCTTTCTCAACGATGCTCACGGTGACTTCATCACCCGTGTCACCCCGGGTAAAGAGCTTCACTTTCCCCGAGTGGACAATATACATCTCGTTCCCGAAGCTGTTCTCTTCAAAGATGACCTCGTTTCTGTGATACTCCCTGGTGAATCTCTCTAAGGGTGTGTCATTCATCTCGTCCCTCCTGTTCTGTATCTATTTCCACAAATTGAGAATGATTCTTTTCATTGGCTTTCAAACTATGCAATTATACCCCCAAGAAGCCTCAAATAGAATATCACAAAGAAAAATACGCGAATAAAACCAACACATGGAAGATCGGTCAGACCTCATATAGCAATAAAAACAACGAAGGTGATAACAACAGAAACATCTAACTAAACATAGGATAGAAATCTACCTGGTTCAGTGAAGTTCGAGTATACCTTAATGGTTTATAGAAGCTAGCCTATAGTAGCTATGGACTGCGTGTAGTCGACTAGAAATCACTTCTCCGTCTTATTATCCGCATTTATGAGCTTTCTGTTGTATTGCCGCAAAGCAATGCCAATAATGACTAACGCTATTCCAGGCGCCAGAAATGCTCCTATATTGTTGCTAACTGCAGCTACTATAATGAAGATGAGCCCGCCAATTAAAAAGAGTATACCAGCGGTTCTGTAAGATTTTGAATTCTTGGATGGTTCATTGATCATTATAAAAGTTCCTGGTTTACTCCAAGTGCTATTCTTCTAACGGTTACTCGTATAGAAGACCATAGTACCGCTATCTTTGAGATAGTGTCAAGGGTTTCTCGCGTGTTGTCCAATGCATTCGACAGAGTTAGGGAGTAGTGATACACTACAAGGGCCAACAAGATGAGAATGGAAGCCGTGGATCAAAGATAGGACAACCTACCCATGGTAATAAAGATTACGACAATGACAGTAACGGGATTATCTAATTGTACGTGGTGTACAAAAATTTGCTTTTTGGTGAAGTTCGAGGATAGCTTGAGGCTCTACTGGAATATAAAAACCAGTTAAAGTGAGTCCAATGGTCAATCCAAAGGGCATACACTCTTCTTGATGTTTTAATACCTGTCTCTGACCTGTTTGGATTTTTAGTACACTCAAGCGTTGCCTTTACAGTGGATATCTACTCTCATATAATTGAAGGCATGCAGCAAGACGCCATGGTGCTTCTGAATAAGGTCTTGCCCAAAGCTAAGAATAGGGTGTCTTGGAAAAATAACGCCAAATTAATGCCTCCATTAGACATAAAAATAGATAAACGGTAAAATTTAGCTTGTGCGCCTATAGCTCAGCGGACAAGAGCACCGGTCTTCGGAACCGGGGGTCGTGGGTTCGAATCCCTCTAGGCGCGCTATCATAGTGCCGGCCTATCCTGTACTCCTCTAGGAAATTCACGTCACTCTTTCATACCTTACCAAATTTTCGATTTATCTGGGTGGATTTCACACGAACACAGGAGATAGTAATGGGATAGATATGGTGTCCCTTGAAAAAGGTATTGATAATGTAGTAAGGCAGTTGTAAGATGACTGACAAACAAAGCAGAAAGGAGGGTATAACGATGTTGCAAGACTTCAAAGCATTCATAACAAGAGGCAACGTGATTGATATGGCTGTGGGCATCATCGTGGGCGTCGCCTTTGGGGCGGTTATAAGCTCACTTGTCAAAGACGTTATTATGCCACCCATAGGTCTCGGTTTGGGGAATGTCGATTTCGCCAACCTGTTTGTTGTTTTGAAAGAAGGAGCGACTCCGGGGCCATATGCTTCTCTGGCTGCCGCTCAAGCAGCCGGGGCGGTTACCATTAACTACGGAGTGTTCATAAATGCTATTGTCAACTTACTGATAATCGCAGCAGCTGTCTTCTTTTTGATTGTACGTCCAGTTGCCAGGATGCAAGCTCGCAAAAAGGCAGAGGAACCGGCGGCAACGGTAACGAAAGAATGCCCTTACTGCATTACCGCTATTCCTATTAAGGCCACTCGCTGTCCGAACTGCACTTCAGAACTGAAAATGGCATGAAGTAGTAGGCATCCCCTTTCGCGGGGTAAGGACAAAAGTATATTGAGCGCTTATGGCAATGCCCCACGCGGTTCAAGGAATCGTAGGCAAAGAGAGCTATGTGGGGGGTAACTGTTCTTTGAAGAGCCTAGGCAGGACAGGATTGGTTCAAAAATCGTCAAGTACGGACCTTTGTAACTCTTTCAGATGTGAAGTATCGTTATGCCTAGTCAAGACGAAACACCCATCGACGTAATTGAAAATCGTGATTCCACCGACATCCTGTTTGATATTCCAGAAGTGTGAGTTGTCCAGTCCCAGTAAGGAGCATATCAGGACTTTGAGCACAACCCGATGCGATACCAATACCACGCTGTGCTGATATTTGGATAAGACATCGTTGACTACCTCGATAACTCTCCCTCTTACATCTTCCAGGCTCTCTCCGCTGGGCATTTTCACCTCGTGGGGATTATTGTGCCACTCGTTGTGGAGGGTCGGATATAACCTCTTCGCTTCTTGCTCTGGTAGAGATTGCCATTCTCCATAATCAAAATCTATAAGGCCCTCGGCAATGTGTACGCCAATTTTCTGATAGCGAGCAATGATATTTGCCGTGTCTATTGCCCTCTTTAAGGGGCTGGAATAAATAGCCTCTAATTCCCAGTTGCCTAAATACTTGCCCAGGAGCTCGGCTTGTTTAATGCCAACTTCATCCAGACTTACATCCGTTCTACCCCGATATATCTTCTCTACATTCCACCCGGTTTCTCCGTGTCTTGCCAGTATAAGTTCTGCCATGGCTCCCTCACAATAATTATCTAACGGCTGAGAATTTATAGCAATCTGGGGGAACTTAAATTTTTGAGCTTGTATAGTTTGACTTGTGTCTATTGATTAATTAGGATTATGGGTGTAGAATTAACACCTCAGAGGAGGCATAGCATGATAGAGATGACGATTGACAGCATCCGAGTTAGCTTGATGAATTATCAAAGGGTGGTGATTTTAAAGGAGAAGAAAGAGAAAGGAACTAATCGTTATCTACCCATCTGGATTGGTCCTGCTGAAGCAGATGCTATTGCCGTGAAGTTACAAAATATCGAGTTATCTCGCCCTTTAACGCATGATTTGTTGCAATCTATAATTTCTACCCTGGGAGCCTCAGTAAAGTACATCGTGGTAAGCGGACTTAAGGAAGATACCTTCTATGCCAGGCTTGCTCTTAGCATTGACGGTGTTGATTTAGATATTGATTCTCGACCTAGCGATGCATTGGCCTTGGCGGTAAGAGTCGGGGCACCAATATATGTTGAGGAAGCGGTGCTGGAAAAAGCAGGTATTGTACTTGAAGAGGAAGCAAGCAAAGCTGTTTCTGAAGGTAAAGTTGATGAGCAAGAACTGAAAGGGCTGTCAGCATATAAGGATTTCATCAATACGCTTGACCTAGAAGATTTTAAGAAACGCCAATCCTGAAGATGTCAATGGGAGTGTCCCCTTTGCCACTTCTAGATAAAGGCTCAAGATTAAAACTCTAACGTGAAGGCTTTGTCTTCAGCTTTCCAGCCAAGACCTGCAAGGCATTAATGTATCCCTTCCAGCCCAAGCCAATTATCTGCTCTTCAGCTATGGNGGCGATTACAGACTTGGCGCGCCATTCCTCACGATGGTAAATATCGGATAAATGGACTTCGATTACCGGCAATTTGCTGTCAACCAGGGCATCGAGCAGAGAATATCCGTAGTGAGTGAGGGCACCAGGGTTTATTATTATGCCCTGGGCGGAATCTGCCTGCTCTTGAATAAAATCTATGAGCGCCCCTTCGTGATTGGACTGAAATGTCACCATTTCGACATTTAAGACCTGGGCCTCTTTCTTCAGTGAAGCATTAATTTCATCCAGGGTCTTCTCTCCATAAATTGACTTTTCTCTTTTGCCCAGCATATTCAAATTTGGTCCATGGATAACTAGAATTTTCATAAAGCCACTCCCTCTTTTTGTTTCTCCGACTCCGATAGCTTTACTTTGCGTTGACAAGCCACGCATCTGGCCCAATCCCCTCTGTATTGTACTAAAAGATTGCCACAGCCAGGGCAGGGCTGAGCCATTGGCCTGCGATTTACGGTGAATTGACACTGGGGAAACTTGCTACACCCATAAAATACCTTCTTCTTCTTACTGACTCTTTCCACGAGCTCGCCGCCACATCGGGGGCAAGAAACCCCTATTTTAACCACGTAGGGCATAGTTGTCTTGCAGTCAGGGTAGCCACTACAGGCAAGAAATTTACCGAAACGCCCGAACTTTATGACCATGGGGCGACCACAATTGGGACATGTCTCCTCGCTCACCTGGGTCATGCTGACCTTTTCTAAGTTTATCCAAGCTTTATCCAGCATATCTTGGAAGGGCGGATAAAATTCCTGCAAAGCAGCTATCCATTCATATTCACCCTGGGCTATTTCATCTAGTTGTTCTTCCATCTGAGCTGTGAATCCTGGATCAACGATTTTAGGGAAATGGGCAGTCAAGATTTTGTTGACGGTTATTCCTAGTTCCGTGGGACGGAATTTGCCATCGAATTTGTTAACGTAATCTCTCTCCTGAATGGTGGACAGGATAGGAGCATATGTACTGGGGCGTCCGATCCCTTTCTGCTCTAATGCTTTTATCAGTGTGGCCTCGGTATAACGGGGTGGTGGCTGGGTAAAATATTGCTCTGGGAATATTCCCAGGCAAATCAATTTGTCTCCAATCCTTAGCTCGGGCAAGGAAACAAAGCTCTCTCCTTGTTCATCTTCATCCCTGCTTTCGATGTAAACAGCTATAAAACCAGGAAATTTAACCACAGAGCTACTTGCTTTGAGTAAATATCCTTGAGGTTGATTTTCAGTATTGCTTGCCTCTATCTCCACGTTGGTTGTGTCGTATAAAGCTGCAGACATTTGACTGGCGACCATGCGCTTCCAGATAAGCTCGTAGAGCTTTAGCTGAGCTGGACTAAGAAATGGCCTGAGTTGATCTGGTTGGCGATAAATTTTAGTGGGCCGAATTGCCTCGTGAGCTTCTTGGGCCCACTTCGCTTTCCTAGTAAAACTCCGTGGCTTTGATGGGAGAAATTTAGTTCCGTATTTCTCGCCGATGAACTCCCTGGCCTCGCTTATAGCTGGGGTAGCCACATTTGTAGAGTCTGTGCGCATATAGGTAATAAGTCCCACCGAGCCTTCCTTGCCCAAAGGCAAGCCTTCGTAGAGTTGCTGGGCAATAGCCATAGTTCGCCGAGCGGTGTAGTGCAGCTTCTGCCAGGCCTCTTGCTGCAGGGTGCTTGTGATAAAAGGCGGGGCTGGCTGACGAGCTATTTGTTTAGTTTGTATTGATTTAACGGTATATTCGGCCTGTCCTAAGTCCGCAATGACCCTATCTGTTTCATTTTTATTGCCAATATCTAGCTTGGTGCCATCGGCTAGTGCGAACAGCCTAGCTTTAAAATTCGCTCCTTTTTGTTCAGGCGGAGCCAATTCAATTTCGATTATCCAGTACTCCTGGGGAATAAAGTTTTGAATCTCCTGCTCGCGGTCAACAATCATCCTCGCAGCCACCGATTGAACCCTGCCTGCGGAAAGTCCCCTTTGCACCTTTCTCCACAGAAGCGGACTCAGCTTATAGCCTACAAGCCTATCAAGGACACGGCGGGTTTGTTGGGCATTAACCAGGTTCATATCAATAGAGCGAGGCCTTTGGAACGCTTCTTGAACTGCGTCCTTGGTTATTTCTTGAAAAACTATGCGCTGAATGGGTATGTCATCCTTGTCTAGTTTGGCTGCTTGCACTAGGTGCCAGGAAATTGCTTCTCCCTCGCGGTCAGGGTCAGTAGCCAAATAGATAGAACTAGCTTTGCTAGCTACCTTTTTAATTTCGCCAACTATCTTCTTTTTGCCTGCTGGAATAACGTATTTGGGAATAAAACCTTTGTCTATATCTACCCCGAGGCTTGATCTGGGCAAATCGCGCACATGCCCCAAAGATGCTTTGACGCTATAGCTGCGTCCGAGAATTTTGTTTAGCGTCCTAGCTTTGGCTGGAGATTCGACGATAACTAATTTGCTTGCCATGATTTACTCTGCCTTAATTCCTTCGAGCCAGTATATAGTTCATATTTCCCACTTGCCTGGCTATACCCTTCAACTCCAACATCGCCAGGGTGCTGCTTACTTCCGGCATAGTCAAACCGCTACGGCGGCAAATTTCATCTATATGGTTGGGCTCGGAGCTCAATTGTTTTAGAATAGCGGATTCAACTTCGTCAACCGAAGAGAATTCCTTAATTTCTGCTTGCTGTACTACGATGGTCAAGTTCAGTTCTTGGAGGATATCAGTGCAATTGCGAACCAACTTAGCTCCTTCTTGAATAAGACGGTTAGTTCCTTGGCTGGCCGGGGAGAGGATGCTGCCCGGGATAGCGAAGACCTCCCGATTCTGTTCCACTGCCTGATGGGCCGTAATCAAAGCCCCACTCCTTTCTCCAGCTTCCACCACCAACACCCCCAGGCTC
>JGI2171J19970_10002223_pt1 | contig 10709 bp, 12 predicted proteins | sample DeeMarSWOR324_28_FD_19970 | JGI IMG/M metagenome (IMG submission 19970) | reverse complement strand
AAGGGCTCGCCGAGAGACCCCCGCCATTCGTCTGGGTAACAGACCTCGGCAACTTCGCGATGGAGTACACTTTGTTCTACTTCATCTCGGACACGAGACGCACCTTGGAGCTCGACTCCATGGTCCGAGACGCGGCGTACACTGCGTTCACGGATGAGGGAATCGACATGAGCACGCCCAACCTCATTAGGTCGCTGAAATAAATTATTTAAACAAAATAATTTAAGAATAAATCAAACCGTTATGTCTATTAAAATATTTTTTAATATATATACGTAATTCCTTATATATAATTTAATAATAACATACCTTATAATAAAATTGCAAATTAGTGTTAAAAGTAGTGATAAGTACTACAATATATTACGTGTTTAATTTTAAGAAGTCGTTAATTGTGTCCTTATTTCTCTGCAATATGCCTGTTAAGGCTCAACGGAGTGATGTAAAGATGCCAATATGTGCGATCTGTGGCGAGGAAGTCGACCACGTCACCAAGTGTAAGATGTGTGGAGAGAAGTTCTGCGTCGACTGCGGAGAGCCCGACGAGAAGCTCTGCATCTACTGTCTCGACGACGACGAGGAATTCGACGAGGACGAGGAAGAAGACGAGGACTGGGACGACGAGTAATCTGCCCGGACAACATACTATTTTTTAAACCATATTCTTTTCAAGCTTTTTGTATCGTTTTAGGTCTCTCCGGTGATCGCGGCGCCCAAGCGGCAGGTATTGGACAACGTTATTAGCCACTGTGCCCCCGTGATCTTATGCCTAATTTCTCTAGCATACTTGATTCGGTGCCCAACTATAAGCGGTATATGACGGTCGACGAGCTTCACCAGCGTAACGCTGACCTCGTGAACGAGTACCCCGGAGAGGTGAAGCTCATCGACCTGGGGAAGAGCGCCGAAGGCGAGATCATCGACTGCCTGAAGATCGGGAAGGGCACGCACAACGCCCTCATCCACGGGTTCCCGAACTGCGAGGAGCCCTTCGGCGGCAACCTACTGGACTACATGGCGGAGGCACTGCTCCAGGACGAAGAACTCCGGGAGGCCCTCGACTACACATGGTACCTAGTGAAGTGCAGCGACCCTGACGGGGCGAGGCTCAACGAGGGCTTCCAGTTGGGGCCCCACACGCCCATGAACTTCACCCTCAACTACTACAGGACGCCCAACGTCAAGACACCTGACAGCTGTTTCCCGTTCCGGTTCGGACCTTTGGACCTGAACAATTCGGTGCCCGAGACCAAGGCGTTGATGAGGGTAATGGACCGAGTGCCCATGAGCTTCGTGAGCGCCCTCCACATGATGAAGTGGGGAGGCATCACCTACGAGGTGCCTCACCCGTGCCCCGAGCTATACGCGCCTTTGTGGGATGCCGCGAAACGGTTCGACGTTTTCCCCCGGAAACGACTGGGGACGACACTGGCGCCCGGCATCCAGCAGGCGGCGTACCTCACCCCGGCAAAGGGGTGGCTTAGACAGTGGGCACGAGGCAACACAAACATCGAGCCCATCCCGGGGTGCGACCTCTACGAATACGCCCAGACGCTAAACCCCTACGTGTTCGTCATGATCCCCGAGTGCTGCATCTGGCACGACCCTCGGATGTGGAACGACGAGCCCAGTGAGTCAACCCTAGGCGAGAGTCTGCTCTACGCAAAGGAGCGGCGGGACGAGGTGAACGGCTGGATGCTGGACATCTGGAACAGGGCTCAGCCGTATCTGAAGACAACAAGCCCTTTCAAGGCGATGATGGACGAGTGGATGAAGCCGATAATCAAGAGGTATACCAACGTGAGCAATCCACCTTTCACCTTCGATGAGAAGGTATACTCCAAGAGGGCGACGGTGGCGGAGAAGGTGGGCGTCGAGGGCAGGGACGACCTCTACAGAATGTTCTACCTGGGCGGGATGATTCGCACTTTCGACGCTGAGCTAGAGTCCGGAGGCGGCGAGGCGCTGTCATGGCTGAGGGACGAGGTATACGGGAAGCTCCAGGACTACGACAACTATCTCCACGACAACTACACGGTGGTGGCGCACCCCATCAGGAACCTGGTGGGGATGAGCCTGGGGGCGCTTCTCCACAGTGCTGTATACGCCAAGGATAGGCAGCCCTAGCCTTATTCTATGGCAGATTACTTAACATAAACGTTTTTAAGGTGTGGAGGACTTCGGCATTCTCATCAATAAATAAACCTTTTTCTTCCTTGGTTAAGGGGTTTAACCCGCCTAAAAAGTGAATTTTATGGATAAAACCGATTTAGTAAGCCTACAATCACCTTAAAAATGACGGCTATTCTCCGCGAAAAACTTGGATTTACCCGTGATACGCGCTCATTTTAGAGAGGTATATATGGTAAAACAGGCTATAATATATCATGAGTTCTTCACGTCGATCAAACCTAAACAGGATTATACAGATCGAGAAAGAGATCAAGAACATCAATGCGGACAAGGAGTACAGGCAGATTCTTAGGAACATGAAGATCATGGACCATCTGATAGTTGGTAGTAGAAACATCGACGTGGGGTCACCAGAAGACATGGACAAGATAATAACGGTGAGGAGGCGTAGCCAAGAAGCGAAAGAGGTCGCAGAATCCTATGAACTTAAGCTTTTGAAATTCTCTTCCCGCATCCAGGAACTGAAAAATGAGAAAGCAGACCTAGAGAAACAGTTGTTCAGGTAGCCTGAATCTAAAACATGAAATTCCTAGTTACATGGAATAACTAAAATTCAATGTCTATATCCCATGAGGCTTGGAAAATAGAAAATATTGATTAATGTTTTCTGGAACTTCGTACATATTTATTAAAGTTAGAAAAAATAATCTAGTATCAAATATGGAGTTTAAGGAACTCGTTTTTTACATATTCGTTAGTGGGCTCGTATCTATCGTTGTGAAATTTGCTTTTGGTGAAGATGATGACATAGAGTCGATTGATAAGATATCAACTAATATTGGAGTATGGTTAGTTCTCTTATTTGGTCTCGCTTACATCATCTGGTTTGTTTGGATTCTATAGAGTTAATCTCTTATTTCGCAATACATTTTGTTATAGTGTGAGAAATTCAACCTACCTGTTACATGGAATAACTGAATTTCAATACTTCAATTAAGATTTTTTAAATCAGTAATGTGAGAATAAGAAAACGCGAGTTCTCGAAAAAATGTCAAAAAAAGTGTTTGAAAGAGAAAAAACGTAGGTAAGGTCTACCTCGTTCTCCTCGAGTTCAGGTAGGCGGCGGCGGGGAGTATCACGCACCAGAAGAACGCTGAAGCCGCCCTAGTACCAGCCTCAACGCCCCAAGTGGGGATCACCACCAGCTCGTTGACGGCGACCGTCAATACTGCTAGGGCGATGACCGCGGGTGCAGCCCTGTGCATCCCTGATCCGCCTACCCTCACATGTGCTATGTAGGCGGCTGCGATCAATGCTACCGCGACACCTATTGCTCCAGTCATCCAAATGTTCACTCTTTTTCACCTCCCTCCTCGTCGTCCCACAGGAACAGCTCGTCGACGGTGGTGCCCAGGGCCACTGCCACGTCGTGGGCCAGCCTCAGAGACGGGTTGTACTTGCCGGCCTCAAGGTAGACTATGGTCTCCCGCCTGACATTCACCCTCTTGGCTAGGTCGGCTTGAGTCATGTCGTAGCGGGCCCTGAACTCCTTTATCCTGTTTCTCATGTTCCAAACCCTAGACGTCTTCCTTTCGGCTGAAGTAGGCTAACAGAGCGCCGTGGGTGACGCCCATGAGGATGACCGCTGAGTTGATGACGGGCATGGAGCCCAGNTCATCGAGTCCCTGGAACATTATGCGGTACATGTTGTAGAAGTTGAGTAGGAGCAGGTACCATGTTCCAAGGTAGAAGGACACGGTGGCNGCCTTGCCCTGGATCTTGGCGGTCCTCTCGTCCTTGAGCGCGAACCCACTCCTACGCTCCTTAATGGTTCTCCATAGATAGTACGCGCCTATGGCGACTATGAGTGCCGCTATTATGGGTATCGTCGTCCCCCAGATTGTTTCTGCCATTTCTTCTCCTCTCCTATGTTATGAATTTACCACATATTGTGGTATATTTCTAACATTGTGTTAGAATGATGTAACATGATCTATTTAAGGATATTGGAAAAACAACAAGCACCCTCGACCAGAAATGAGTCAGAATATCATAATCTACTCTCCGGAGACGCCAAGACCTCACTGCACTCCTTGAAGTTAATCTTGTCGTGCTTCGCATGCTAGAATTATTATTTCAATAAACTATAGTTATAGTGATAAATTCAATATCCTTGTCACAAGTATACAATCTCGATCCGGTTTTAAGGCTGTAACCCACGGTAAACGGCTAGTGCACTATTCCCAAACGGTGAAGCTCTTCCCGGAGCACCTCCATGGTGTTCTTCAGCCGTGTCTGCCTCTCTACATACTCGTCACCCGTGATCGTCCCGGCCTTGAACTGGCTATCTAGGCCCGCCAACGTCGCGTCGAGTTCAGTGATCCTCGACCGGAGCATCTCGCCGTAGTCCGCTGGACTCGTCTCGTCCGTCGTTGGAGCCACGTCAGCCTGTACGACTCCGTCGTGCATCCTTAGTATCCTGTCCGCCACCCTCGTGATGCTGGGGTCGTGGCTCACCATGACCACCGTCTTCCCCAGCTCACTGTTGATCTTCCGTAGGTACTGCACCACTATCCGTGCGTTCTCGGTGTCCAGCTCTCCGGTGGGCTCGTCCGCCAGGATCAGAGGCGGATCATTCGCCAGCGCCGCAGCCAACGCTATCCTCTGCTGCTCGCCGCCGCTCAGCTCCCCGGGTTTGTGGTTCATCCTGTCCCTGAGCCCCACCACCTCGATGAGCTCCATGCACCGTTTCTTCCTCTCCTCCGACTTTACTCCCAGCGCCGCCATGGGCAGCTCCACGTTCTCCAGTGCCGTCAACGTTGGAATCAGGTTCATGTTCTGGAAGATGTGGCCCACAGTGCCTCGCCTGAAGTTCACCAGCTCACCGGGGCCGAGGTTGGTGATGTCTGTGTCGAACACCCTCACTGTACCGGCGGTCGCCCTGTCGAGGCCGCCCATGATGTTCAATAGCGTGGACTTTCCCGAGCCGCTGGGCCCTATGAGGGCGATCATCTCCCCCTTCCTGACGTTCATGTTCAGGCCCCTGAGAGCCTGAACTTCTACCTGACCCAGCTTGTAGATCTTTATCAGATCCCTCACGATCACCGCGTTTCTTTTACTCATCACTCATTCCTCCAGCCTCAGATCCGGTGACTCAGAAATCCTCCTTACCGCCACCAACACGGGAGCCACCGTGGCGACAAGCAGCAGCCCCACAATCACAGCCAGGCTTGCCTGCGCCGACCACGGGAACAGTATACGCCTCTCCACCACCACCGCCAGCACCTGGTTGAAAAGGTGCACCTGTCCCTTCAGCGAGACATAGCCCACCAAGCCGCCCAAGACTATCGCCAGCAGATCCATCCCCAAGTTCTCGAAAAGCAGGCTGAGCGCCATCTGGGACTGACTGTAGCCCCTGATAGACATTATGGTGAGTTCCTTGGCCCTGCTCCGCACCAGCGTCGACACTATCAACGCAACGCCGATGCTGGCCACAAGCCCCGCGAAGTAGGCCCCAAGCTCCTCGATCCTCCTGGGCCCCGCTAGGTAGATGCTATTCAGCGCCCTCTTCATCTCGAGCTCGGTCACGTCTACCCTTTCCACGTCCCTGTCGATGGCCGTCACCTGGGCCTTAAAGGCCTCCAGGTCGACGCCATCGGTCAGCTCTACGACCAGCCGCCTCTGCTCTATGAACTTGTCCTTGACGTTGACTAGGAACCCCTCGTTGACGTAGATTGTGGGGTTCTGCAGCACCCAAGCCTCCCCGATCTCCTTCCCGAAGAGACCCACGATCCTGATAGGGTACAGCTTAGACTGCAGCTTCACGAGAAAGACGTCGCCGACGTCGGCCTGGGCGACCTCAGCTGCCCCCCTCTCCATTATGCCTGCGGACTCGTCCTCCGTCATGGCGTCGAACACCTCTGGGTCGACCCAGCTCGGTTCTGTGTAAGCCGCGTCCCTCCACTCAAGCGGGTCTATAGCCCTGATGGGGGTGTCTCCGAAGGCCGAGACCGGGGTGAAGTGGGTCTCCTCCGCTACCGCCGTGACGCCTTGAATCTCCGATATCCGTGTCATGATGCCTTCTATGTCTTCGCCCTCGAAGAGCCACACCGACGCGTCGGCGCCGACGCTGTGCCTCACCGCCTGCACCATAAAGTCGCTGGTGCTGGCTACGTTCCCGACGACGGAGACGCTGTAGCTCATGATGAGCGCCACCATGAAGGTCGAGGCAGCGACCCTCTTCAGATTCCTGCCGGAGCTGATGGCGGAGAACTTGGCCGCGTCGCCGGCGACGAGGGACGCCAGCGCACCAAGCGATGTCTGGAAGCCAGGCACGAACCTCAGGAACAGCTTGATGAAGCCCCAGAACAGCAGTATCGGGGCGATGAAGCTCAGCAAGTAATCCGTCCCCCACCACGTGGAGTACAGCAGCGTCACAATCAGGTTACCCGTGGAAGGCTCGAACATGTCCACCCTCAACCCGAAGAACAGCATCCCCATCTTGTACGCTCCGAATAGGAACGCCACCAGCGCCGCCTGCCAATCACCCACGCCCTCATCCACGGATGCGTGCTCCTTGAGGGCGTCGACGATGGTGATCTGGGTGGCCTCCTGGGCGGGTCTATAGACCGCCGTCAACGCTAGTGCTGAACTGAACAACAAGGTGGCCCCCAAGGTTAGCGGGCTGACGCTGTTCAGGACCTCTAGGAAACCCATCTCGGGGATGACGACCACGAGCACGGCCGCCCCAGCCAGCACCCCGATCACCGCCGCCAGAACGCTCACGATGAGCCCCTCGAAGACTAGTATGTAGAGCACCTGCCTGTGAGTCATACCCCTAGTGAATAGCAGCCCTATCTCCCTGCGTCTTAGGTTGAAGACTACGTCGGACACCGTCATCCCCAGGTACCAGGCGCAGAAGAAAACCGGGAGAGCTACTAGGACTGTGCTCGTCTTCATCTGGTTGGAAAGCTGCGACACTGTGGTCAATATCTCCTGCAGGTAGCTTCGAGGCGTGTAGATGTACTCTGCGCCCTCGGTGTTGATGTCGTCAAAGATGCCCTGCACCCTATTTTGCGACCCCTCTATGTCCCAGGGGTTGATCAGCGCCTCCCTGTCAAGCATTATCAGCGCCGCGGTCGTCTGGTCATCGGTTGGCCTCCTCATCTCCGCGAAGATGGGATCAAGCAACTCCTCCAAGGTGTCCTCAGTCATGAGTATCATGTTGTACCTAGGTCTTCGGCTGAGGGCCTCTCTGCTCTGGATCAGATCCCTCAGATAGATATTGTACCTGCCCGTGCTGATGGTGAACGTCCTCTCGTCCAGCGCCACCGAGCCGGCTACTGTGTAGTTATGGTGCCTGAACTCAAACCCCGGCGGGTTACGCGGCGTATAGGTGTTGAAACTGATGGTCAATGGGTCGCTGCCCTGGATCAGCGTCGCGTTCGTCGAGGAGGCGTCCACGTATACCACGCCGTCCTCCAACGGGCTCTCGACGGACATCCCCCCGTATAGCGACGAGTCGTCAGGTAGCGCCAACAACACTGCTTCGATAGTGCCGTTGATCTCGGTGGATCGCAGCTCTACGCTCCACCTGATGAAGTGATCTACATGCTCAACTCCCTCGACTTCGCCGAAGATCTCGTCTATCTCAAAGTAATGGGTCTTGGAGACGTTCTTCTCTGGCGCGCTGCTTATGATATCAACGTAAGCGGAATCAAGGGTCTCGTCGAGTATCGCCACCCCTATCGCGTCCGCTCCTTGCAGGATGCCGCTGAACAGGGTAGCCGCCAACGCCACGCTTAGGAACAGCGACAGGAAGAGCCCTCTCCCTCTGACTATGCGTTTGGCTGCGTAGCGGAACATCTCTTACACATCTTCGGAACGTGTTTAAAAAAATATGCCGAATTCCTTTCCCTGAGCGTGTCGAAGAACGCTGGGAAAAATCGGTGATAAAAGGCGTATATCACCGAAAAACTAGTGCTCCTATTTATACTAACATTTATATCGCTTGCTCTATCAAGAACAGCAGTGATTCGATGTCGTTGCTTCAGTCTGATAACGAGATCGGGATGATCCTGCAGACGCTGTTCAGCTTCGCTTTCATAGTCTACCTCTTCTACGCCCAGCGTATCCAGGCCATGACCATGCTTCGGCAGATAGAGGCGACGCTGCGGAAGATCAAAGGTCTACGCGACGAGGGTAAGACCACCGCCATCGAGACCATCAACGAGATAGGGAAACCCGAGAGGGACCCGACGCCCATGGTGGAGCGGTTCATGGAGCACTTCATGATAGAGCCGGTGAGCATGGACCCAGCGGGTGTCGTGGGGAAGCTCGGCAGCATACTCAACGTCCGTGAGTTCACCTTCGAGAAGGAGGTAGAGGTCATGGCGCCGAACGCCGAGCCCTCCGAGCGGAACAACATAGAGAACCTCCTGGAGGCGTCGCTGGCGCTGAACATCTTCTACAAGGTTATACGGCACTACTACCTCCTCGGCAAGAAGACCATGAACATCTACATCATAATGCAGATCCACATGATACTGCCCCTGATACTGCAGCAGATAGAGGCGTACAGCTCCGCCCTGACGGCGTTCAGGGACGGCATGCCCATCGGCGACGGCGTGGGCCCGATAGTCGCGGCCAAGCTGCTTAATGGAGCCGAGACTAGGGATGTCGCAAAGGAGATGGTAGCGGGGGAGATCGAGTACGAAGGACGACGCGTGATAATAACCAAGGCTAAGGGACCTGGTGGAAGCGTGGGGAAGCCTGGGGACGCGGTCACCAACCTGCTGAACGAGAATAAGGGTAAGGTATCCATGCTCATAACCGTCGACGCCGCCGGGAAGCTCGAAGGTGAGCAGGTCGGCGACATCGCTGAAGGCGTCGGTGCAGCCATCGGAGGCCCTGGCGTCGAGAAGTACAAGATCGAGCAGGCCGCCACGGAGCACGAAATCCCGATGTACGCCGTGGCTATAAAGCAGGGGCTGGAGCACGTCGTGGCGCCACTGGTGGAGCCGCTGTTTGAGGCCACCGACAAGGCGGTCTCATCGGTCAAGGGGCTCATACTGGACTATAGCAAGGAGGGCGACACGGTGCTGGTCGCCGGCATAGGGAACACGATGGGGGTTGCGCAGTGAAGCGAATGAGCGGGGAAACGGCGCCCTTAGCGGGCGGAGCCACCCAGAACTGGGTCACCCTCGCCGCCATGATCATCGTCGGCGCCCTAGCGCTGGTGAGCCTCTACATGGGCTTCCAGGCCTACGGCAACGAGGATATAGAGATCGCGTTCATGTACATGATCATAGGGACCAGCGGCTTCATAGCCATCGGCTACGCCTTCTTCAGGCCGAAGCCCACGTCGATGGACCCCCTGAAGCCCAAGAAGTTCGACGTCATAACGACCCTGGAGTGCCCGCAGTGTAACCTGAAGCGTGTGCGCGCATTCCAGAGAGGCGACTACATCTACAAGAACGACGAGCCCTGCACACGCTGCGAAGGCAAGATGATTATAACCAGCATCCACACCCGCAAGGAAGAGAAGAAGTAGCTAGGCCGTTGTGACCTCGCAGCCACCCTCCGTCAATATGACGGAGTGCTCGGCCTGGGCCACCATCGCCCTGGTTCTCTCGACGAGCTGAGGGTAGCTCATTATGCACTTCGAGTCGAGGAGCTCCTTGAAGGCTGAGACGCCTTCTGGGCCCGGGAATCTCCTTAGCACCCACCTCGACGCGAACGGGAGCGTGCGATGCTCCGCCTGAATGTGCTTCATCATAGTCTTCGCAGCTCCCTTCATGCTGCGCTTCTTCAGCACCCTGTATATGTTACTCGGAGGCCCATCCGCAACTAGGCCGTCCGCGTTGCTGGGTACAGCGAAGGGCTCGATGGCGTAGACGTCGCCCTCCCGTAACAGGTGGTGGTCGTGGCCTGCGATGTTTGGTATACTGGCGCCGGCGTGAACAACGTACCTCGCCAGCTTATGGCCCGTGAGGTTACTGATCGGCTTCGCTCCCTTGGCCCTTATCGCCTGCTCTATCGCCGCGCCCACGTCGCTAGCCCTGATCCCGGGCCTGATGGTCTTGATGGCGGCCTCCAAGCCGGCCTCGGCAGCCTCCACGAGGTAGCTTAGGCTCGGGTTGAGGCACATGGTGGCTGCGGTGTCGGCGATGTAGCCTTCCACGTGGACGCCCACNTCCAGCTTGACTAGGGATCTCTCCGGNANCANGGTGGCGTCGTCGACCGGCGACACGTAGTGGGCGGCGACGCTGTTGATGTCGACGTTCGTCGGGAAAGCCATGCCGCCGCCGAGATCCCTGATCAAGTTCTCTGCCCTGTCACAGATGTCCAAGACCTTTACGCCTGGCTCGATCTCTTGCACCACGGTGTCTCTGACTTTTGCAGCGATGACTCCGGCCTTCCTCAGGGCATCCAGCGGCTTCATTGTATCCTCTATGATACGTTCAGGTAAGAAAAAGGGTTGCCCTGATCCCGGGCTATTTCACTACGAGTATCGGCTTGGTGCACGACTCGACGACCCTGCGACTCGTGCTACCNAGTATCCAGCCNGTGATCCC
>JGI2171J19970_10002222_pt1 | contig 10710 bp, 6 predicted proteins | sample DeeMarSWOR324_28_FD_19970 | JGI IMG/M metagenome (IMG submission 19970) | reverse complement strand
TCGCCTAAGGTGGGGTTGGTGACTGTGACGAAGTCGTAACAAGGCAGCCGTACGGGAACGTGTGGCTGAATCACCTCCTTTCTAAGGAGTCATAAGTAGAAGCTTAGGGATTCCTAGGTCGGTCGATAGACTTTGAAGTCTGTCGTTGATTGTTTGAAGTTTTTCCTTCCTTCCACTATTCAGTTGCTAGAAGTATTGCTCGTACCGTGTGCCTGGTAACAGGTGGATTTCCTCAAAAACTGATTCGAGTATTTTCAGTTTTTTAGTCTCCTGTTAGAGAGTCGTCTAGGGTCGGAAGTGAGTTCCTCCTATCCTGTTTGTCACGTTCTGCCGCATGTGTTGAAATTCTTGACAAATTTTGGCATTGAAGGTATTGTCAAAATGAAAATGTTTATGGGGGCTCGAGGTTGGAGGGCCAACTTCGGGTGAGAGTGATTGCAGGTTGAATTCCTGAAGAGAACAAAAATGAAAAGAAAAACTGTTGGCATCCTGTCTCTACTAGTGCTGGTGGCGAGTCTGGGGCTGGTACTAGTCTCTCAAGCAGGGGTAGGTGCAATTACAAACTCACAACAATTTTTTGAGAGTAGTACCTTTGTAATTCCAGCAAGAGTAACGAATATCCACATGAATGGCGAGTATTCCATTACCGCCAGCTTTGAGGTATCACCGGTTCAGTACTACCTCACCATCTCCAGCACGGAAGGAGGCTCGGTAACCGAACCCGGTGAAGGAGTATTCACCCATGATGAAGGAACGGTAGTTTACCTGGTGGCGACTCCAGATGTTGGCTACCGGTTTGATAGGTGGACCGGTGGTGTGGGCACCATTGGTGATATTGAGTCCGTCGCGACCGCCATCACTATGAACGACAATTACTCCATCACCGCTGAATTCATGGGTGTTGGATGGTCTTACATTCCCGAGTTCATATCTCCTGAGTCGTGCTTCATCGCCACCGCCGCTTACGGTACACCAATGGCCGAGGAAATACAGGTTCTCCGTGAGTTCAGAGATAAATACCTGCTTACCAACCCGATGGGATGCATTCTTGTAGACCTTTATTACAAGTTCAGCCCACCAATAGCCGAGTTCATAACTGAGCATCCAAGCCTGAAACCAATGGTGAGGGCCGGGCTATTGCCTGCTGTGACCATCAGCACGATAGCCGTCAATGCTATTATGCCTAGTAAGGCAGTCATAGTTATCCTGTCAATGCTAGTTTCAGTGGTGGCAATGGCGACATGGACGATGAGACGGCCACGCTGTCGTTATTAACCAAAGTGCTTTGTCCCACCGAAGGGCGGTAGTCAATACTGGACTGCTTAAGTCAACGGGCAACTAGCAACTTTACCGAAAGCTACCACATTAAGATTCAGATACTGAAGAATGTATCTTGTGGGCTGAGGAATGGCGATGTTTACTGGAGTAAAATGCTCCTCGAGTTTATACCCTCTCCTGGCTCTTTACACACAATTTGACAAGGAGCCAAGCAACGATTGACGCTGCGTGTGGTTGAATATATAATATAAACTACAAGATACAATTTTGAACAGATTAAACTATTACAGGAGGAGGTAGGACATGCGCAGGTACATCAGCGTCATATTGGCAACTTTGCTCATCATGACCGCGATTTTGGTATTTTCGCCCTCAAGCCACGTAATCGCCGGAGGATGGGTTAAGAACCAGAGCTTCGAGAATGGAGCAGGCGAAGTCCCGTACTCATGGAACCTGACCGGAAACGCAACGCGCATAGATAGCGGCCCCATCTATACTGGTGATTGGGCTGCCCGGATAACCGAGGAAGGTAACACGCTAACTCAGTGGGTTGGAAATGTCACCGGGTTTGCAGTATATGAGGGCTGGGGATGGATATATGTTGCTAGTAACATTACCGGCAACTTTACTGGCGTCATCGCTTTCGACTTCTGGAAGGGCCAAGGGGGGACCCAACTGGGTCCAACAAGAATGCTGTCTGCCACAGACACGAACGGCGCCTATGTACAGAGGACTACTACGCTCCAGGCACCAGCCGAGACGACTTATCTAAGAATTCGTCTGCTGGGAACCAACTGGAACGATGAGGCAGAAGTTCGGTTCGATGAGGTTGGTTTCTACGTGTCAGGGTGGGGCTGCTTTATAGCGACTGCTGCCTACGGCACGGACACGGCCGGTCAGCTTGATATATTGCGTGATTTCCGAGACCAGGTATTACTGGAAAATGCCCTGGGTTCACGACTTGTGGAAGCTTATTACCGGGTCAGCCCTCCTTTGGCCGACTTCATAACGAAGAACGATTTCCTGCGGGCGATTGTCAGGGAGCTGCTCGTCGACCCGGTGGTAAATGTCCTGCAATGGTCGCAGGACCTGTGGAGAGCTTAACCAGATATCTGCTATATACGTTAAATCGCGGAGTTGTGGAGGTTTTTCTCGATAGCTATCCGGGATTCTAAAAGACCGACAGTTGGCAGTTATCAGCCAGCATAACTATTGACGATTTCCCTTGGTGGTGGTATAGTAATACAAATAGGTCAATATAAGGCGTGTGGTCAAGTGGGTGCCGCGAGGGGTTATTTCAGTCTTTCTCATATCCGGTTTAGCATATATAGATATATAACCCTGCCTCTTTTTCCCTGCCAAGACAAAATAGTTAGTGTTTAAGAACGATTTTGACTACTACCCTTATCGATACCCTTGGACTCCTTCGGGAGTGTTATTGTGAAGAGCGAAGCGACGAGGCAGTCTGTAGACAGGCTAGAAATAGGCTTTACTATCTCGGGGGGGCATAAAACACAGTAACAATAAGGAGGCGAAGTGACGAAAATAGGGATTTTGTCTCTGGCACTAGTGCTCGCTCTAGTGTTGTTGCCTGTTACTGTCGCCTGTGTAGCGGGACCAGTTGACACTACACCGGAACCATCACCAGGGTTTACTGCTCCGTCGCACGGCGTTTCTGGCATCGGCCTTTATTTAGAGTCCGAATGGGTCTACCAAGATTTTATTTATGACGATGGAAACGTGCTAGACAACGCTGCCGACATAGTGGAGGCACGAGTCTCCGCCTCTGGGGACGACCTCATGGTAAGGGTCACACTGAATTCGTTCACTGAAGGGTCCCCGGTCGCGGTAGGTATGGCGGTAGGAGAACAAGGGTCTCAGGCTCGCGACTGGCCGTACTCAGCTGGAGTTTCGTCGCAGTGGGAATGGTTTGTGCTAGCTACACCTGAGGCTGTATTCTCTATAGAGCCAGACGAATCGATTCAAGAACTAGAACCTCCAATAATTGACTTTTCGGAGGCGACCATCGAGTTCTGCGTTCCCGAAGCTGTGATGGGGGACCCGACATTGCGCCTGACCATCGCCAGCGGTGGCTGGGATCCAGAAGCCGAAACATTAGAGGTTGTCGATCTAGCCTTCAATCATCGCCACCTTGAGACGACAACCACCGAATTCCGTTCAGAAGCACAAACAGCGGCTATCAATGATGGTGACCTGAATGGGTTCTTTGCCGATATCAGTTTCCCTACGTTGGGGAGTGGTATAGTTGAGGCGCTCCCGAGCGAGCTTGGCATTTACGACCGGGTGTACCAGTCTTGCCAGGACCTTGGACTCGGCTATGGCACAGAATTTCCAAAGTACCGTGGTCGCTGGCAGCCATACATTCTGTACGTCCCGGATTCCTACCGCGACGGGCAGCCTGCGCCGCTGATTCTGATGCTCCATGCACTCGGAGCGACACATTTCCAATACCTCTCGGGTGAGTTCTTGCCCCAGATTGGTGGAGAACTCGGGGCACTCGTTATCACGCCACTGGCACTCGGCACCGATGGGTGGTATTGGGACGAAGCGTTGGTGGATACACTGGATGCCTGGGTTGATGTAGACCAGCACTATTCCGTTGATAAAGACCACGTGTATGTAACTGGCTATTCGATGGGTGGTTATGGTACCTACCGGCTGACGACGCTCTTCCCTGAACTGTTCGCGGCTGCTGCAACATGGGTAGGGCCACCAGCATACCAGTACTGGGCTTTCCCATCACAACCAATCCCGGCAGGCTCCCGGCAGCAACCCGGGAAAACAACGGAAATGGTGGAGAACGTCGCTTATGTCCCCACATATATCATAGCGGGGTCAGCCGACACGTTGGTACCAGTTTCTGGAGTGAACTATCACGCAGGTAGATACGCAGCACTGGGTCATGAGTACCGGTATGTGCAGCATGAGGGAATGAGCCATGCGTATTTGCACGGCGATTACTCACGAGAGCGTGATTGGCTTAGTGGCCGGCAACGAATAACGGACCCACCGCAGGTCATGTTAAGAATCAGGCCAAGCGCCTGGGTGACTTCTGACCGACCTTCAGATGAGCAGATAGCTNTACTAGGGCACCTGCGTGGGCTATTAACAGAACTTGGCGGACAGTTGGATGGAGCCTACTGGGTATCCGGTATAGTGCCCACTGTCACTGGGGATGATGTCGCCATCGTGGACCTCACATCATATGGTATACCAGCACGTGTTCCGATTGTTACTCCCATTGGGCCTGATACCATCACGGGATTCGGGGATCCGGCTTACCCTGGCACCACGTACGTTTTGCAGGGTAATGACCGCACTTTCGACCTGGCTCCGGTGGAGAACCGTCTCGTAGGTTCACTCAGTGGGATCTCAGAACTAACTGTTGACCTCGACCGTGCCGGGCTTTCGTCTGTGGATTTGGACCTCGAAATTTCAGTAGACCAGGATGTGACACTGCGACTGCTCAGTGGTGGGACGGGGCACGTTGTCCCGCTCTCCCCCTAGGGAATAACCCCCCACTCCATTGTAGAAACTGGGCAAGAGGCTTTCTCTCTTATCCGATTCTTGTTTTGCGCATGGTGTGACCGGAACAAGCTATGACGTTTTGGCAAGCGAAACATAACTTTCTAACAGCTGAAAACGATCTGTTTATAATGCCAAAAAAACCATATCAGGTGAATAAAAGTCCAGAGGCGCAGGTATTTGATTGTTGTTGCTATCCAGCAAAAATGTCAGCTTATAGGCTTAACTCCTACGGACGTTAACTCGTGGAGTTGTGGGGGTTCGTCTTGATAGCTATCCTGGATTCTAAACGACCGACAGTTGACAGTTATCTTTCTTATATAAGCTTGACATCTATGAAGCTAGTCGCTAATATAGCCTTAAATCAAACTACAAAGGAGGACAAATGGCGGGTATAGTGTCGTATGGAGCGTATGTACCGTATTACAGATTACCCCGGAGCGTAATTAATGAGGCTTGGGGCCGACGTGGAGGGACTGGCGAAAAAGCGGTGGCTGGTATCGATGAGGACTCTCTCACCATAGCAGTAGCCGCTGGCATAGACTGTTTGAAGGGTATAGACCCCAAGACAGTTGATGCACTATTCCTGGCTACAACCACTGCCCCCTATAAAGAGAGGCTAAACGCAACGATTGTGGCCACAGCTCTGGATTTTCGCCGGGATACCCGTAATACCGATTTCGCTAATTGTCTTAGGGTAGGCACTAATGCCTTACTATCGGCTATCGATGCCGTCAACGCCGCCTCTCTTAACAGTGTTTTGTTGACTATTGCCGATACGCGGTTGGGAGGTGCTGCCGGTGAGGATGAACAGTTGCTCGGTGACGGAGGTGCTGCCCTCCTTGTTGGTAATAGTGGGGTAGCGGTGGAGATAGAAGGCAGCTACACGTTATCTGATGACCTAGTGGACTACTGGAGAGGGCATGAGGACAACTTTGTCCGCTCCTGGGAGGACCGGTTTGGTCGTGATGCCGGATATACCCGGATACCTACTGAAGCTGTGAAAGGGGTTATGACAAAGTGCAACCTGACGCCAAAGGATTTTGCCAAAGCCTGTATCTATGGCGCCAACGCCAGAGCACATGCTACTCTAGGCAGGGCGTTGGGATTTGCACCGGAGCAGATTCAAGAACCGCTGCTTGATACCGTAGGTAATACCGGGGCGGCACTGCCTTTCATGATACTGGTAGCGGCTCTGGAAGAAGCCAAAGCAGGTGACAGAATTCTGGTAGTAACCTGGGGAAATGGATGCGATGCCATTGTATTCAAGGTTGCCAAGGAATTAAAGAAGACTGAAGGTAGGCGGGGGATTAAGGGTCATCTCCAAATCAAGAGGGCGCTTGACAGCTACGGAAAATACCTGCGCTGGCGAGACCTGGTCTCATTATCACCCCTCTCGCGCCCAGTTGGTTCGGGAGTTTCCATGGCGGCTGAGTGGAGGGAGCGGCGGTCCGGCTTACCCCTTTATGGGGTGAAGTGCAACAGGTGTGGTACCGTACAGTTATTCTTAAGCGGTTCCTCGACACGAGCACATGTCTGTCTGGAGTGTCAGGCCAAGGATGATTTTGAGCCGTACAGATTTGCCAACAAAGTAGGTAAGGTGGTTAGTTTCAGCCATGACTATCTGGGTGGTGGTATCGACCCGCCGGCGACGCGAACGGTGGTCGATTTTGAGGGAGGAGGTAGAGGTCTGTTCGATATGGTTGACCGTGACCCTGGAGAATGCAAGGTGGGCATGGATGTGGAGATGACCTTCAGGAAAGTGCGCTATGCGGCTGGTGTTCACAATTATTTCTGGAAGTGTAAGCCAGTAAGAGATTAGATTTTGGAACAAGGAGGTAAAGAAGATGCCAGGAAGTATTAAGGACAGAGTTGCTGTTGCTGGTATGGGGTGCAGTAAATTTGGTGAGCGGTGGGATGCAAGTGCCAGTGACCTGATTGTGGAGGCTGCCTACGAGGCCTTTGAAGATGCAGGCATAGAGCCCAAGGATATCCAAGCGGCCTGGTTAGGTACTACCACAGGTAGCACCGGGATGACATTGTCAGAGCCTCTCAGACTCCAGTATATTCCCATTACCAGGGTGGAGAATGCCTGTGCCACTGCTTCGGATGCCTTCAGGAATGCCTCCTATGCAGTAGCGGCTGGCATATACGACATAGTGCTGGCGCTTGGTGTTGACAAATTCAAGGATAGCGGAATTAGTGGCTTGAGTGATGGAGGAATGCCCGGTCCCGGTCATGGATTATTGGCGGGGGCAGCGGGTCCGCCACCAGCGCAGTTTGCTATGCTAGCGACTACATACTTCGACCGATATGGCCTGAGCTATGAAGAAGGCAAACACATGATAGGCAGAGTCTCCTGGAAGAGCCATGTCAATGGTGCTATAAACCGTAAGGCTCATTTCCAGAGGGAAGTACCTATGGAGACGATACTCAATGCCCCCATGATTGCCTGGCCTCTGGGGCTGTTTGACTGTTGTGGCGTTAGTGACGGTGCCGCCGCTGCCATTATTACCACCCCTGAGATAGCCAAGAGCTTGAGGAAAGGCAAAGAGGCGCCGATGTTTGTCAAGGCGCTACAGATTGCTATGGCCCCTCGTGATGGTAATTTCAACACAAAATTTGATTACACCCATGTTGAAGCTACCGTACGGGCTGCGGAAGCAGCCTACAAGGAGGCGGGTGTAACCAATCCCCGCGAGGAGATAAGCATGGCTGAGGTGCACGACTGCTTCTCTATCACTGAGGCGGTTACCATGGAGGACCTCAGGTTTAGCCCCAGGGGGAAGGTAAAGGATGATATTGAGTCCGGCTTTTTCGATCTCGATGGTAAACTGCCGGTGCAGCCTGACGGTGGTCTGAAGTGTTTTGGACATCCCATCGGCGCTAGTGGCATACGGATGCTTTACGAGATGTACAAGCAGCTTCAAGGCAAGGCAGACGCGATGTTGCCCGCTAATGCCAAGCGTTCGCGGCAGATTAAGAACCCCAAGCTGGGACTAACCCATAACCTGGGTGGCAGTCCCGCTGGTTGTGCTATTTTTGTAGGTATCGTCGGGCTGGAAGGGGCGTAACTGAACAATCTTAGTCACAGTAGGGTAATGCCGGGCTAAGAACAATCTACGTTAGCTGGTCTGGCGGAAGTCCTTGAGTAATTGTCCAAGGAGTTCCGCCAGACAACATAAACCATGGCTGAAAGCCCCGCACCTTAGCTTTTTCAACTATCGCCTGGAAGTGGTCGTTTGGGGGTTCGTGTTCCAATCTCCTTCCCCGTATTACTTGACGTTTCTGTTGATCTAGATGATAATCACAGTGACCCATGACTAATCCAATCAAATTCGGCACCGATGGGTGGCGAGGGATTATCGCCGAGGATTTCACCTTCGACAATGTGCGTATTTGTGCCCAGGCCGTAGCGGAATATCTCAAGCAAGAAAGATTTGATAAACAAAGCCTGGTCATTGGTTATGATACTCGTTTCGCCTCTGAGGATTTTGCTGCTGCCGCCGCAGAGGTGATAGCCGGCAACGATATCAAAGTCCACCTCTGCCTCAAGCCAGCCCCTACACCGGTGGTGAGCTTTGCTGTACCGGCTACTAAGTCTGGCGGGGCTATTTTGATAACTGCCAGTCACAACCCTGGTTCATGGAACGGATTCAAATACAGATCTAAGGATGGGGCTAGCGTCCCAGATGAGGTCACTTCTCAGATAGAAAGAAATATCGCCTCCCTGATTCGACGGCAAGGGGGTGTGAAAAAGGTTGCTCTGGGTAGGGCCTTAAAGAAAGGGCTTATTGACTACCTGGATCCCTCTCCTGTTTACTTCGAGCAACTTAGCCACTTTGTTAACACGGAAGAATTGCGCCGCCAGAAATTAAATATAATAGTTGATCCCATGTACGGCGCTGGCATTGGCTACTTTAGTGCACTCCTTCAAGGTGGTAACGTGAAAATCACCGAGATTAACGCTGAACGAAACCCTTCATTCCCTCAAATTAATCCCGAGCCAATTGCTAGAAACCTGACCAAACTTTCTAAGTTGGTCGTTGAGCAAAAGGCTGATGTGGGCTTAGCCACCGATGGCGACGCCGACCGTATTGGCATCGTAAATGACAGGGGGCAGTTTTTGACCCAGCACCAGGTTTTTGCCCTGCTTTGTCTTTATCTCTTGGAAGTTCGTGGTGAGCGTGGTGCCATGATAAGGACGTTAACTTCCACCATGATGATTTCCCGCTTGGGGAAGCTTTTTGATGTGGCTGTTTATGAGACGCCGGTGGGTTTCAAATATGTCGCCCCCTTGATGCTGGAGAAAAACGCCACTATTGGTGGCGAAGAGAGCGGTGGCTATGGTTTCCGTGGTCACGTCCGGGAGAGGGATGCCATACTTGCCGGACTTTACTTTCTTGACTTCATGGCAAAAACAGGGAAAACACCGTCCGAGCTTCTGGATTACCTTTACAGCAAAGTTGGACCTCATCACTATGACCGCAGGGATTTCCATGTCTCTGCTGCTAAGCGTCAGACAATCCTGCACCGACTAAGCTCCAGCTCCCCGGATGCCGTAGCTGGTTCAAAGGTGACCAGAGTAGACACCACCGAAGGGTTTCGCTTTTTCCTTGGCGATGAGTCCTGGCTGCTAATCCGCTTTTCCGGCACGGAACCACTGGTCCGCATCTACGCTGAAGCTGAAAGCCTCGAAAGGGCAAGGGCGCTACTGGATGAGGGTAAAAAGCTGATAGGCATCTAAAGGGCCCGGTAAGAATCTATAGGTAAATATTCCAAGGTGTCGCGATTTCTTTTCGTATGAGTTTCTATCAGGACAAGAGATTAGAAGAAATCGGCACAGAATGGGCGATATAAGGTGTGCATTGCCTTATCCCAGATGGGGAGAGCATCAGGGTCAAGCACATCGAGGCGTTGCATACGAATAGCTTCGGTGGCATTGATTTGGCCAAAGACAAGCATAGCCAAAGTACTGATTGGTATCATCAGTTGCGGCTTCTCATTGGTACGCTTGATGGAGGCGTCCGCAATAGAAGTCTCCAGTTTCCACCGGCCATTGTTCCAGGGACATAGGTCGTCAATGACCTCAAAGATAAGAGTGGCCTCTTCCAGGTAACGTCGTTTTGGCAATGCCCTCTCGATATCAATAATACGTCCCAGCAATCCATCAGCCGAAGTCGCATGTAACATTCGTGGTTCAAGTAACAGGTGCGGCAGCGGGTCGTCGGAAGGAACCCTATCCCAAATAATCTCGCCTACCAGATCCATTTGAGCATAATAATTCCAAATTGCCTGATAGGCTGAGGCCGAAAGCCAGATAACATCGCGGATTGTAAGACGCTGTCCCGGTGCCGGCCATGAAGGCCGAGCCTCCAAGGCATATACCGTATAGCCGAGTGGTTCGCCAGCCTCTTCATAAACTACTTTACCTACCAGACCGCCAGCGGGGGGAGGTGCCAGTACTCCCCCCTCCCACATTGCACGGGCACGATGAGAGTAGCCTATTCTATCCGCCCGGAAACGTCGGTATAGGTCTACCAGCAGTCCAAATTCATCATCACTACTTCCCAATTCGCGGAACTTACCCGGAACCTGAACAGGAAGCGCGAATTGCAGGAAACGAGGCTCCACGTTGTAAGAGTTTCGTGTAGAGACCACGGCGTAGCCATAGCGCTGATAGATGGCTGCCCTGGAAGCATAAAGAATAGCGATTGACCGCTCCCCTTGCTCATGGAGCAATTCGAAGTGTCTGGTAGCTATTTTGCGGAGGTAGCCACGGCGTCGATAAACAGGCAGTGTGCCAACAGAAGTAACCCCGGCAACAGGAATGCCTTCACCGTTGAAACGCATGGTCAACGGCCATGCAGCGTAAGCAGTCGCCAG
>JGI2171J19970_10002221_pt1 | contig 10710 bp, 10 predicted proteins | sample DeeMarSWOR324_28_FD_19970 | JGI IMG/M metagenome (IMG submission 19970) | reverse complement strand
GACATTGGGCATGGCCTTGCGAACCGGGGTATTCAGATCGTAGATTTTCGTCGTATCGGGTCTGGCGCCGGTAAGGATGCTGGCGCGCGACGGCGCGCACACGGCCTGCTGACAATACGCCCGCTCGAAGAGAAGCCCCTGTGCGGCCAAGCGGTCGATATTTGGGGAGATAATCTGTTTTTGGCCATAGCAGCCCAGTTGCGGTCGAAGATCATCCACAGCGATAAACAGGACATTCATCCTGCGACGGCGGCCCGCACGGCCCTGGCTGAAGGCTATTGCCGGACGTAGCGCAGATGCCACGGCCCCGCCGGCCATCGCGAACAGAAAATCACGGCGATTTATCGGGTTATCCATCGAAGTCTCCTGTGTTTTTTTCTCATCGGACTGTAGAAGGCCATTCATGACGGCCAAGTATATCACATTGCCCGCCGGCAACAAGAGGACAACGAGAAGGGCGCCAATCCTTGAGCAGAAAATGACCGGGCCGGCCCGACCGGAAAATTCTTCCGCTAAACACAGAAGAGCCCCGCCCATTATTCCGATAAGCACTGAATGGGACAGTCAGACATACTGCTGAGGTGCGGACGTTGGCGAAGACATCAGAAATAGGGGGTGGCTTCACGCTGACGGAGCTCATGGTCGTCATTCTCATCGTCGCCATCCTGGCGGCGGTGGGATTGGCCATTTTGCAGGCCCGAGTCGATGAGGCCAAGTGGTCGGAAGCGTGTACGGCAGCGGGGACAATCCGCGTAGCCGTTCGAACGTACGCCGCGGGGACCAGCGTCGCGGCGGCCCAGACGCTCGTCGGGGCAGATCTGGGCGACGCGGACACACAAGCGTTGTTAGGTTTCCACCCACAGGATTGTGAGGGTACGTATTTCGTGCCTGGCGACTATACCATTACCTCCGTGGGCGCGGGCGGAGTCGCCGTCATCACCGTTACCGGCGGCAGCAAGGCAAATTCACCAACCGGATCGTATGTGCTGCGGGCGGACGGTAGCTGGGATAAGCAATAGCCGCGGAACCATCGGCCCATTTCCCAAATCAGCCAAAAACGTGGCAACATCTTGCACGATTCATCGTAGTATGGTACTAACATGTGTGAAGTAGCTTACCGCTGCCGCCACAAGAATTGGCCTATTTGGGAGTCAAAATGAAAAACACGACGCACGTTTGGCTTGCCGTGGGAATCCTATTGTTTGTCGTGGTGATGGCCGGGCTGTACTGGCCGAAGACCGGAGCAGACGTCCAGGATCTGAAACCCGCCGTGATTGAGAACACTGCGTGCGGATCGGTTGTATTGCCGGAAGCGATCAGCCTGTTCGCCGCCGACGGTCCGGATGGACTCGTCACGGTTAAGCTCGACAAAGGCATAGGGCAATTGCCAGTGGGCACGTACCGTGTCGGTATCTGGCAGGCCGAACGCACGGATGATGCGGGCAATACGTGGGCGCTGACAGGGCGTCTCTACAACCCAGAGGACCCGTTTGAGGTCACCGATGGCGGCCGGACAAATCTGGATATCGGTGAGCCGATTATCGCCGCGGTACACGCCAGCAGAATCGGCCCGAATTACTATGCCTTCAGCCAGTCGCTTCAAGGCCGGCTTGACGAGCAGATCACACTAATCCGCAACGACGCCAGGCCGGGAGCCCCGAAGCTGCGTATCAGAAATAAAGACGGGACGTACGACCGGACCTTTGCCTTTCGATATGGGTGAGGCGGCACGTGTTCGCTCTCGTGGCGAGAGCCTGCAAACGCAGCCGGACCGTTCACCGCAACGCTTGTCGTCCCCGGCCCATTCACAGTCGAAGACAAACCGTACACCATCGGACGATAGTCTTAAAGGCTAGGCCCCTGCTTGCCGAGGGGAGGGAATACCCGAAAACGAGAGGGGCCTAACAAGCGGTCGGCTACCATGCCGACACGATCCTATGGGCGTAATACTACAGAGAAAAAAACGTTTGCCTATTGTGGCAACTACGTATTTTTCCTGGACAGGAATCCCCCTAAAAAACGGAGGGGTATTGGGGTGATTTCGACTTGCAGCCTCTGTGGGCTCAGTAGTCCTTGAAGCTTCTCATCCATTCCGGCCAGTCGTCNGGCTGAACGCCGCCGGCTATNGTCCAGNNNCCNTGNATGTCGNAGTTCNGGTGCCAATTCAGCGTCCACAGCTCCTTGAGCCCGACCTTCCTGACGGACCAATCCAGGAAAGCGCTGTTGACCGCCCCGCCGTGCCGGTTCAGGCAGACTCGCCGCATTTCATTGCTGCCGGCGAGGTTCTCCGTGGCGCCGTCGTAGACCGGCGGTTGATTGTTGTCAAACGGCCAGACATCGTACCAGAAACAGTCAAGGAAAAGTGGGATCCGATCCGGCGGCCTGACATTGACGTGCCTGTAATAGTTGTCCGCGTTGCTGCCCCCGGTCCGATTGCACAGCCACTCGTTAAAGCCGTAACTGCCGTAGGAGCCGTCGTCGAAGATGCCCCATGCCGCAAACGGATTCAGACCGCCCTCGGAAAGGGGCTTCGTGGCCATCGGACACAGACGCATATCCAGGTCGCGGTACTCCATTCGCATCACGACGGGCCACCGGCCATTGCTCGTTTGGCTTTCCCCGCCCAGACCCTGGTGAAAATAACCGTCCCTATCCGTGGTGAACATCGACCAGATCAGCGTCCACTGGTGCAGACTCGCCTGGCAGGCGACCGACCGTGCCTGCTTCTTGACCTTTTGCAGGGTCGGCATCAGGATAGACAGCAGCAGAGCGATAATGGCAATGACGACCAAAAGCTCTATGAGCGTAAAGCCTTTTCTCTTACGCATGATGATTCTCCTTCTCGTTCATAGGACGTTCTTCCAAAGCCACATCTTTTTTCGGCGGTACGGGCTCCCACCTTCATGTCTATCTGCCCGCCACCTTGTGGGTTCTCACGCAACTCTTGCGTACGCGCCGGCCCAGTTGATCTTCTCTGGCCAAGCGGTAACCTCTGGATTTCATACATCCGCGAAACAGATTCTCCCGATGGGTGTCTCCCCAAAACGTCGATTCCCAAAGCGGCCCAAGGTCCACGGGGTCCAAGCCGTCGCCGCGTGTCGAGCAATAGGGCCTCTGGCGCATTTCGGGGGAGCGGCTATAGTACTCATGCGCGAGGTCTTCCGAAGCGAGTGTTACAGCCTGGTCGTAACACTCGCGGCAGTCCCGCCGGGCCTGGTTCAGCGTCTTTGCGGGATCGTACCAGTAGTGAACGGCACACGAGCATGTACTCAACGCGAATCCGATCGGTAGCAGGATCGAAGCAAAAGCTCTCACCTCATTTCCTCCCAACATTTTGATTCGCATTTCGATGCACCAAACGTGTGCTCATCCAACATGATTTTAACACAAGTGCCCCCCGCACGTCCAGCACAAAAAGCTTAAGTCTTCAGCTTCTCTGAAGGCGTTAATAGCATCGAGGACCTCGACGTCGGTATGAAGTTGCCGGGAACCGTCACCAATGTGACGACCTTTGGAGCGTTTGTCGATGTCGCCGTGCACCAGGACGGTCTCGTGCCGATCAGTCAGTTGGCCCACCATTATGTCAAGGAGCCGGCCGACGTCGTGAAAGTACCCCAGAAGGTCATGGTGACGGTTCTCGGCGTAGACCTTGGCAAGAAGCGAATCAGGCTGTCCACGAAAGCCGGCTCGTCTTCCAGAAATCGCAGAACCGCGCCCCACCGCAAATCTCACACCCCAAAGCCCCAATGAAGAGCCCCGGAAAGAAAAACAGTATCAATCGTAACAGGCTCATAGTCCTTTTGATTAATCAAAAAGACTATGAGTGTCGTAGGAGCATCGAGTTGCTGCGGGCCGTGACCATCGTCTGTGGGCATGATGCGAGGCTGTAGGGTGGGCAAGACATTCGGCTGAGCTCAGTCGAAGCCATTCCGTTTTGCCCATGCGCAACGCCCGCGCGTGCAACAAGCTGCACACCCTACAACTGNTCTTTTCATGAATTTTCGTGGAACCTTTTTATTCTTGCATCGGCCTTCCCAGTCGCCGAAAATCCCGGGGAGTGCATGAGTATTTGCGAGGCTATAGGAGTATCGAATGATGGATAGAGAAATCAGGGCCATGAATAGGAGCAACATTCAGGGTACTCTGGTAGCCGTTCTTTGCGTACTGATCGGGTCCAGCTTGATTATGGCTGCCGAACGGCCGGATGTGCCCGGAGGGACCCGGTCAGACAGATATTTCAAGATTCAAGTCGTGGACCGGCAAACCGGCCGGGGCATCCCCCTGGTTCAATTGCGGACTACCAGCAATATACGATACTACACGGACAGCAGTGGTATCGTCGCATTCTATGAGCCGGGCTTGATGGACACCGAGGTCTTTTTCTTTGTCGAAAGTCACGGCTACGAATTCCCAAAGGACGGCGTCGGCTTTCGCGGTATAGGGCTTCAGACCTCGCCCGGAGGCAGCGCGGTCATCCAGATCGACCGGCTCAATATCGCCGAGCGGCTCTATCGCGTTACCGGCCAGGGGATCTACCGCGATAGCATCCTGACCGGCCATCCAGTCCCGTTAAAATATCCGGTCCTGAACGCACAGGTCGCCGGACAGGATTCGGTCTATACCTGCATCTACCAGGATCGTCTGTTCTGGCTGTGGGGCGATACGAACCGACCGTCCTATCCTCTGGGCCACTTCGCCACGGCCGGGGCGTTCTCCGATCTGCCCGGAAAAGGAGGACTCGATCCGGCGGTCGGCGTCGACCTGGAATACTTTGTCGATGAGACGGGATTCAGCCGGCCGATCTGTCTCTTGAAGGAGGAAGGTCTGGTCTGGCTCGATGGATTGCTGACGGTCGAGGACAATCAGGGCCGGCAGCGATTGGTCGCCAAGCACGCGCGAATGAAAGACCTCGGCCTGTGCTACGAGCGCGGGCTCGTGGTTTTCAACGATGCGACAGGCTCATTTGAACCGCTGGTTCGTTCCGGCCCGGACTTTCTGCCGTATCACAATTCAGGACACGCCCTCGCCGTAAATGTCGATGGACAGAAATACTATTTCTTCGCGACGCAGTTCCCTCTATCGGTTCATATGCGCGTCAAAGCCGAATGGGACCACATTATCGATCCGAACCAGTACGAAGTCCTCACGGCTCCAAAGCCGTCAGAGCCTTGTCGCTGGATTCGCGCCGGAGAATTGACCAATAACGATGCGACTCAAATGCCTTCGCTCATCAAAGCTCTGAAAAAGGAGAAAAAAGGTACGTATCTCTACGACATAACATCGGGCAAAAAAGTCATACCACACGGTGGCAGCGTCTATTTCAATGCCTACCGAAAAAAATGGGTGATGATCACTGTACAGCAGAACGGCGACAGCTCTCTTTTAGGGGAGGTCTGGTACGCTGAGGCGGACACGCCCGTCGGGCCGTGGGCCTATGCCCGGAAGATCGTCACGCACAACAAATATTCCTTCTACAATCCGCAACAGCATCCGTACTTCGACCAGGATGGCGGGCGCATCATCTATTTCGAAGGCACATATACAACGACGTTCTCCGGCCCGGCTGAAACTGCCACGCCGCGCTATGATTACAACCAGATCATGTACCAGCTCGACCTTGACGACCCTCGTCTTGTGCTACCGGTGGCGGTTTACCAGATTCAGGATGAGCAGACCGAAAGAGACTATCTGCTGCGCGACGGTGTGGAGAAGACGGGCAAGTGGAGCGCTGTCGAATCCATACCCTTTTTCGCCGTTGAGCCGGAAAGAGCGCCCGACGATCTCGTTCCGATCTACGCTCAGAAGGGCCTCGCCGCCGACAAACAGACCGTTCGCCTGACTACGGAGCGCCCTGACACGACTGCCCCCCCACTGTTTTGTGCTTTACCGCCGGACGATCCGGCGAATGAGAAGCCACACGTCGTCTCCCTCTATGAATATCGCCATCTCGAAACCGGACGATGGCGTTATTGCACCGACCCCGCGTCGCGCCAAGAGGGCTGGATTCGCAAGGGCCATCCTTTATGCCGCATTTGGAAAGCCCCGCCGGGCCCACCCCTTCTCGACGCCAAGGCAAAGCCGGTCACCGGCGACTGATAACGGAGCGATTGTCATTCCTGCGAAAGCAGGAATCCATAACGAAACCGTGGATTCCGCATCACGTGCGAAATGACAAACCGGATTCGTTTATTGTCTGTCTTATGGCACTTCCGGCATATTCTCCTGCTCCCAGTAGCTCATAAAGACTTTTAGATCCTCCATGTCCACGATGCCGTCGCCAAGTGGCGTTGGGCCGATGTCACAAAGACGCTCGTTTGTACCCCAGCAATTGACGAGGATCACAAGATCATCAGTGTCGATATTTCCATCACCATTGAAGTCAACGATTGGAAGGATTTCTACCTGCCACAGATCGTGGCAACCATACCCACCCGATCGCTCGGACATGAAAAAGAGGGTCGAACCATCGGGTGAGAGACACGCACAACCATCCAAACCCGAAGTGTTGATCGATGGACCAAGATTCACGGGGACTCCCCAGTCATCCTCTATGGTAGAGCGCCTGGTTACCCATCCGTCAAAAAAACCGTACCCGCCGGGCCGACCGGACATAAAGAAGAGCATCAAGCCGTTGGGCGAGCTGATCGCGGCAGCATCGAAATCTGAACTGTTGACAGTCGGGCCGAGATTCACTGGTTCTCCCCAAGGATCGTCTGTCGTTGCCCGGGTCGTAACCCACAAATCCTGCCCTCCTGATCCACCGGGTCGCGAGGAATCCAGGAAGAGCGTCAAACCGTCGATACAGCTCCCAGGGGCGTCCGACGCAGGACTGTTGACAATTGGTCCGAGATTCACTGGTTCTTCCCAGGGATCGTCTGTTGTCGCCCGTGTGGTCACCCATATATCGTTGCCTCCGTACCCGTCGGGCCGGTACGAGCCAAAGTAGAGCGAAAGGCCGTCGGCCGAGATGATTGGTCCGCCATCACCGTACGGACTGTTGACCGTTGGCCCAAGATTCATCGGCTCCCCCCAGGGATCGGACACGGTCGCCCGCGTCGTAACCCAAAGGTCGTAATCACCATGCCCGTCAGGCCGTTGAGCGTTAAAGTAGAGCGACAAACCATCGGTCGAGATACTCGGCGTACCGTCGCTGTAAGGGCTGTTAACCGTCGGCCCGAGATTGGTCGGCGTACTGAACTCAAAGTCCGCCTTGGCCACATAAGCGTTGGTTAGGACAACACAGGCCAATACTACAACGAGCAGTATGGCCCCGGCCCAGCGTGAGTGTGAGGTCTTTTTGTAGTCAGCAATCATCTTAATTCTCCTTTCCATTTGACATGTGTCTTCTAATATGCCCGCCACGGAGGGCAGGTAACGCACCTGGGAAAAACTCTCCAAGAGATTGACAATGGTCCGGCCGTATTTCGGCGGCTCATCCGGCCCCATCGTCGAAATCGCCAGCGTATCACAGGCGATCTCTCGATCCGCCCGCATCCGCCTGAAAGCAAACCACATCAGCGGATTAAACCAATGTACAACTTGCAGCAGCGCCATCAGCCAGCCGAAGTAGATGTCGCGCTGTTTGAGATGAGCCAGCTCATGGATAAAAACGTAACGCAGCTCTTCGAGGCCGTAGGTTTCGAGCATCCCCTGGGGTAAAAGCAGTCGGGGCCGAATAAAGCCGAAAAGGGCCGGGCTTTTGATCCTATCGCTGACAACCACGCCGATGATGGTCTGGACACCGATCTGCATCTTGCAATCTTCCAGCAAGTCCAGAATCGTCTGATCCGTAATTGGCCGCTCGCGTTTGACCGTCCACCAGAGATTGATGTTTCGCACGCAAGCGTAACCGGCGATAACTACAGCTCCGAGAAACCAGAACAGGGGTAACATACGTACCAATTGTGTAAGAACAGCTTCGGAGTCACCTTTTGCCTCTGTCTTTTGGGCATCTGGGGGTGTGGCACGGAAATAGAAGTCCATATCATGAGCGCTTCGAGATTCCGAGAACGATTCGATGATCCGCCCCTGCTGAATAGATTGCGGGACGAGGTTGAAGATGCTCATTTTGCTCTCGGGCAGCCAGGGCATGGCCAGACGTATCAAAAGGAGTATCCAGAGAAGGTAATGCCAGCGCACCGGCAGCCGGCGACGCAAGATGAGCTGGAGAAGGACAATCAACACAATCAACACACTGCCCTGTATGGTTGTCCACAACAGCCGGTCAAAGACGCGCAACAATTGCATATTGAAGGCTTCCATCTTCACGCCCCTTCGTCACTTTTCCCATGTCATTGCGAGGCCTTCAGGCCGAAGCAATCTCAATCCTTTGCAGCAGAGAGATTGCCGCGCTCGGCGGAGTCTATCCTGAGCGGAGCCGAAGGGCCTCGCTCGCAATGACATATAATGGCCAAAACTCAGCTCATTACCCTGTGAACCATCACTTTTGTTTTCCATTTCTGTCATAGCTTCCCTTTTGATCGAGGATTCGTTTGAGTCGGGTGATCTTCTCCGGCGACATTTTTTTTTCTTCGACGAACGCCGCCAACATCGGCTCAATCGAACTGCTCCCAAACCGGCTCAAAAACGACTTCGTCTCTGCCCGGACGCACTCGGCCTCGCTAACTAAAGGAAAATAATCGTATTGCCGGCCTTTTTTCTTAAAGCCCAGCGCCTTTTTCTGCACGAGACGATTGATGAGCGTGCGGATTGTCTCTCGCTTCCATTGTGTTTTGCCCGTCAGTTGCTTTACGATGGCATTGGCCGTCAAAGGTGCAGATCTCCAGAGGATTTTCATGACCTCCCACTCGGCTTCAGAAATATTCGGCGTCTTTTTCTTCATAGCAGCCCCTTTAAATGTTACATCTGTAACATATATAATTGTTACATTTGTAACATTATAATCAAGCGAAAAATATACATTTTTTCACTTTCACGGCAAAAACCTTATTTTTAGTGTGAAAATGAGGAATATTTCTGCTTGTTTGGTGTTTTTTTTCTGACGGCGCATCGACGATAGGTGTATCATTTCCTTTGATTCAGTATGACCAAAAGCGTACAATTCTAATTGATCGATAGTCCAGTCAAATGATGTCCGATTAGGAGATAACTATGAGTCGCCAAAGGTATGTTCACATCGGTTTAATCGCCCTGTTGGCACTATGTTCTAGCGCGACAACCAATCCGATATTAGCCGCGGAGGAACTTATACCGTTGGAGATCGGTCGGGTGAAGGTTGGGGGCGAGATCGGGCGAAGGATCGATATCACGATCCACAACAATGCGCTCGTGCTGGACGTCGATAAGGATTTTCTCCGGCCGTTTCAGCAAAGGAATCGTCAGGGCGGCTACATCGGCCTGGGCAAGTTCATCGACTGTCTCGTCCGGTTTGCGTCTTATTCACATGACAAGAAGGTGCTCGATCTGAAAAGGCACGTCGTCAATGAAACGATCAAGACTCAAGAAAAAGACGGCTATATCGGCACCTTCGTGCCTGAAAGGCGCATGTGGCATTTGTGGGATATTCATGAAATGGGCTATCTTGTGCTGGGGCTGACGGCCGACTATCGATACTTTAAAGAAAAACCGTCGCTGGAGGCGGCGAAGAAACTGGCGGACTATATCATTACGCGCTGGTCTGCCGATCCGGATCGCCAAACGGAAGGCTGGATTTCGACGTATGTGGCTACGACGGGTTTGGAAGAATCGATGCTGGCTTTGTACGGGCAGACTCAGGATAAGCGCTATTTGGATTTTTGTATCGATCACAGAAAACTGCCCGACTGGAACACGCCGATCATCGAAGGGCGCTGGGGCAATCTCGAGGGACATGCTTATTATCATCTGTGCCATTGTCTCGCGCAGCTCCGGCTGAACGCGATACAGCCGGATGCGAGTTTNATCAACCAATCCCAGACGACGTTTGATTTTATGGTCCGACAGGATGGACTCTTGGCGCCGGGCCTTGTCGGGTATCAGGAATGTTGGCATACGAATCAACAGGGCTTTTACAAATTGGGCGAGACCTGTTCCACCGCTTACCTGATTCGCTGGCTGGACGCATTGCTCCGAATTGAGGGTGACTCCATCTATGGTGACATCATGGAGCGCTCGATATTTAATGGATTGTTTGCTGCGCAGTCTCCCGATGGCCGGCGATTGAGATACTACGCGCCGTTTGAAGGCCCGCGCGTCTATTTCGACCGCGATACGTATTGCTGCCCGTGTAATTTCAGGCGCATCATCGCGGAGCTGCCCGGCATGATCTATTACCGCTGGAACGGGGGTCTGGCGATCAATCTCTATACGGAGTCTTCGGCCGAGTTACATCTTCGGAAGGGGCTTTCCCTCGACGTGCGCCAGGCCACGGACTATCCCAATTCCGGAGACGTCAGTATTCATTTGAAGCCCTCGAAGCCCGCTCGTTTCCCTGTACATCTGCGCATTCCCCGCTGGTGCAAGACGGCAACGATTACCGTTAATAACAAAACGGCTGAAATGACCGCCCAGGGCGGCGCTTTCTTTACGATTAGTCGCCAATGGCAGGCCGGCGATCAGATCAAGCTGCACATGCCGATGTCGTTTCGGTTGATCAAGGGCAGGCAAAGCCAAGCCGGACGTGTGGCTGTGATGCGCGGTCCGATGCTGTTCTGCCTCAATCCCGAACGGCAGAAAGATTTCGATCCCGACATGATGCGGCTGATGTGGCTC
>JGI2171J19970_10002219_pt1 | contig 10716 bp, 7 predicted proteins | sample DeeMarSWOR324_28_FD_19970 | JGI IMG/M metagenome (IMG submission 19970) | reverse complement strand
TTCCGGATTACATCAAGCTGATCGAGCCGCTGCCGGTTTTCATTTGGAGCTTTCCCGTTCCCTGGCCGATTGTCCCTCTGATGCTTTTCTTGCTCACTTGGCCACTGATCGTGATGGGCCGCTCTGTCTTGACGGAGCCGTAGCTCGTGGATAGATCGACCTGGCCGCCGAATCCGGGCGGCGCCGCGAAGTTAATACTTCCATACGAGGTCACCAGGTCTGCCGTCATTCCGGCAGGCGAGTCGGAACAGACGATATCGAGGCTCCCACTGCCGGACTTGGCGGTCAGGTCCGGCGTTGTAACATCGCGGCATGTGATACGTCCGTAGGAGGTGGATAGATCCGCCGTGTCTGCCGTGGCTCCCGTCAGCTTTATGCTGCCGCTGCCGGAGTGCAGTTTGATCGAACCGCCCGTCACCTTCTCACAGATGACGGAACCATAGGATGTGTGTGCGTCGCAATCGCCGAAGGCGGCATTCATGAGTTTGATTGTGCCGCTGCTGGTCTTGAGTTGAATATCCCCCTGCGAGATATCCCTGCAGGTGATCGGGCCATAGGATGTATTCAGTTGGGCCGAGGCTCTGATGTCCTCGGCGGTAATCGAGCCGCTGCTGGACGTCGCCGCGACCTTGTCGCCGGAGATGTGCCGGCATGCGACGGACCCGTAGGAGGTATTCAGGTCGACCAAGCCTTCGATATTCTCGGCGGTGATCGAGCCGCTGCTGGTCTTGCCGCGTACGTTGCCATCGATGCCGCCCACCTTAATCGCACCATACGAGCTGCCACATTCGAGGTGCGTCTGCCTTGGGACGGTTATGGTATAGCTGATGCTCACCGAGCGATTACGTCCCGTCTGCGGCTTGTCGGCCTTGACCGTCAGCGTTGTGCCGACCGCCTCGAGCTCTATTTCCACCTGCTCGGCCAATTCCTGTGCCTCTTCTTCGCTGGGCGCCCTGCCGCAGATCTCAGCGACGACGGTGCAATCGGTCACATCGGCGCCGGTGACGGTGACGGAGCCGAAGCTGGTTTGGGCCACGAGCGTCGAGCCGTCGGCGAGCGGGGCCTGCCGCTCAACCGTCCTCTCGTACTTGGCCTGGAACCAACTGCCTAATCGAATATCGCAGCCGGTCTGAAGCAACAGCCCGCCGAGACAAAGACTCAAGATCAAGATGGTCCGATAGTTTCTCATCTTCGGTTCTCCCGATTCGGCGTTGCTTTCGTCCACTACCTGATCTTTATTGAGCCGTTATGCGTTTCAAGATGCAGTTTCCCTTCGCCCGTTCCAATCGTCCCTGTCAGCTTGCTCTTACTCACTTTTCCGGTCACCGTGATCGGCAGATCGGTATGGACGGAGCCGTTATGGGTGGACGCATCCACGCGCGCGGAAAAGCCGGGCGGAGCCGTGAAGCCGATACCGCCATTGTGAGTCTCAACGGACACATCGCAGACCGATGGGGCCGTTTCGGAATAGACCACCTCGACGCCGCCGTTATGCGTGTGCAGATCCGCACCGCCCGAGATTTCCCTGCAATTGACCGAACCATTATGTGTTCTGAGCACGGTCGTGCCGGAGACGTTTTCGGCCGTCACCTTGCCATTATGCGTTGTCGCGTTGCTGTCGCCGGTAATATCCGTGATTTGTACGGCGCCATTGTGGGTTACCAGCTCCAAATTCGTCCGATTCGGCACGGCAACATCCAGGCTGACGCTCACGGATTTGTTGATGAGGCGCGTCGGTTTGTCAATCTTCGCGGTGAGCCGGTTGCCGGAGGGTACGAGGGTTACCTTGACCTGATCGGAAAGCTCCTCGGCCTCTTCGTCGGTCCCTGCCCGGGTCACGATCGTGGCCGTTAGACTGCACTCAGTAACGTCGGCGCCACGTATTGTGATGGGGCCGTTGTGGGTCTTGGCGGCGAAGGTCGAGCCCGGAGGCAGAGGAGCCGACAACTGAACCGTCCGTTCGTATCGGCCCAGCATGACGCAGCCAATGTTAATGCAGCAGCCCGCCAGGAGCATAGGCAGGCAAAGCATACCACCGAGGGAGACTTTTGTGAAATGCCGGTCTTTCATCTTGCATTCCTTTCAGTTTGAACAAATTCTGCTTGATTCTTTGATAGTCTTTCACTGCCCTTTCAGAATTAGTCGCTGGCCATATGCGATTAGTTTCAAAGAAAACGCCTTTTTTTCGCCCAATTTTGATGTCGTCACAGTTCTTTTTATGAATAGGCCACTTTCTCCGTATGATAGATGCCCGAGAATCCTTAACTTGTCAAGCCTTCTGTGCCGCCAAATCAGGCATTTCCTCCTTCAGAGGCGGTTTTTTGTGCAAGTATGCCTGCAATCCTGCCGATTCCTTGGGGAATTCGGGACTTTTTCTTGACGTCGATAGGGCGAATGTGGTATAAAATGAAGTCTAGTGAAGCTGGTGAAGTCCTTGGCTATAAATACATAGCTTCTTGGTTTTGAAAAAGCTGTTTTACAGAGCAGGGTAAAGGTATCTACATATTAGGCCGCCGGAGTCGTATGCTCCGGGAGCAACTCTTTGCCGTATGGGTCGATTGTCAACTCTCGAAGGAAGGAGACAAGCTCGAAACGCGGAAAATGTCCTGGGCAGACATTCAGTTAGCATGTATCGCAGGCAAGGATTATTATCGGTCTATTGTATTTTTAAATTCTATTTACTTTGAGGAGGCAAGATATGTGTAAAGAATTAGTTTGGATGGCTTGTGCTGTCCTGGTGCTGAGTTTGGTCGGCACCGTATCGGCTCAGTTACCAGCGGGATGGCAAAGCCAGGACATTGGCACCACTGGCGGCAGCGCCAGGGAAAGCAACGGAACGTTTACCATCATCGGCGACGGCGTCGACATCTGGGGCTCCTCAGATGGCTTCCATTACGCCTACGTCCCATTGATCGGCGACGGATTGATCACCGCACGCGTCGTCGATAACGGCACCGGTTCGAATACCTGGGCCAAGGGCGGCGTGATGATCCGTGAGACGCTCACGCCGGCCTCCAAACACCTCATGATGATCGTCACAGACAGCGATGGTGGTGGCATAGCGTTCCAGGGCCGTCATCAATCAACCGGCGCCGCCTCCAGCAGCTTACATGGGACGATCACGGCATCACCGCCTCATTGGGTTAGACTGGAACGCAAGGGCAACACGATCACAGGTTATCATTCTCCCGACGGCGTTGACTGGGAGGAATTCACAGGCGGTGCGGACAATGCGGGCGGCGTTATAACGAATCCCATGGACATCGATATGGCCAATGACGCTTACATTGGCCTGTGCGTCACATCGCATGCGTCAGGTGAATTACGCACGTACACGTTCGACAACGTGACCGTCGGGCTTCCGGTGAAAGCCTATGGTCCCGATCCTCGCAACGGTGCTATACATGCAGACACATGGGCAAGCATTAGCTGGGAGGCAGGACATACGGCGGTCTCGCACGATACGTACTTCGGCGAAAGCTATGCCGATGTGGAGGGCGGTACCGGTGAGACGTTCCTGGGCAACCAGACCGCGACGTTCTTTGTTGTCGGGTTCCCCGGATTCCCCTATCCCGACGGTCTTGTGCCGGGCACGACGTATTACTGGCGGATCGACGAGGTTGAAGCCGACGGCGTGACGAAACACACGGGAGATGTCTGGAGCTTTATGGTCCCGCCCAAGACGGCGTATAATCCCGATCCGGCGGATGGTGCAGAGTCCGTGGGCCCGGATGGCGCGACACTGAGTTGGACAGCCGGCTATGGAGCCAAGTTGCACACCGTGTATTTTGGCGACGACTTCGACGTTGTGAATAATGCCACCGGAGGCCCTCCGGGGGGGTTGACGACCTATAATCCCGGCACTCTCGAATTGGCGAAGGTCTATTACTGGCGCGTCGATGAGTTTGACGCCGTCGAGACGCATAAAGGTGACGTCTGGAGCTTTACAACGCCGGGCGCCGTTGGCAATGCACAGCCGGCGTACGCCGCCACGGATGTAGGGATGAACGCGACTTTGAGCTGGGCCCCCGCCGATTCTGCCGCCTCGCACGCGCTCTACTTCGGCACGGACAAAGAGGTCGTCCGCAATGCCGACACCGGCTCGCCCGAGTACGTCGGCTCGAAGGCGCTAGGCGCTGAGAGTCACGATCCCGGGTTGCTTGAGCCGGACACCGCTTACTACTGGCGGGTGGACGAGGTGGATGCGCAGAGCAATACGACGAAAGGCCCCCTCTGGATCTTCACGACCGGTGCCTTCCTGCTCGTGGATGACTTCGAGGGCTATACCGATGACGACGTCGCCGGCGAGGCTATCTGGCAAACGTGGATCGACGGCTTTGGCATCGCCGATAACGGCGCGCAGGCTGGCAATCTCATGCCCCCGTATGCCGAGCAGGGAATTGTTCATGGCGGTGCCCAATCCATGCCGCTGTTTTACGTCAACGAAGCCGGCGTGACGAATTCAGAGGCCTCGATGACGCTGACCACGCCGCGCGACTGGACGCTGGCAGGTGTTGGGGAGCTGTCGCTTTGGTTCCGGGGCAATACGGACAATGCGGCTGACCCCCTCTACGTGGCGATCTCGAATAGCGCCGGCGCCCCGGCGGTGGTGGCCCACGACGATCCGGGTGCGGTCACGTTCAGCGCCTGGAGGCAGTGGGTAGTCTCGTTACAGGCCTTTGCCGATCAAGGGATCACCCTGACCGACGTGGACAAGATCGCGATCGGCCTGGGCACCAAAGCCGGCATGGCGGCGGTTGGTGGTTCAGGGACGGTGTTTATTGACGATATCCGGCTGTATCGGCCCGCTCCCTAAGCGGAACCGCAGCCGGCAAGTCTCGTCGCGTTGACGCGATGTGTTGGTATGAAGGACGGGCCTATGCCGAGCAATTCGACATAGGCCCTTTCTATTGACAAGGGCCGCTTCGGATCAGGACGATTGAGCGGCTTCAAGACATGAACAGATCCGGCGTTCGGACGGATTTTTATCAAGTCCGCTGGCCCGTGTGTCGATGCAATGATCTGAAGATTTCTCTTGACAGAAGACAGCTTAACCCCGTATAGTGGGACATAAGAGATGTCAAATCATTATCAACTTTGCTTGTTTGAAGGAGGATTGTCATGTGTAGAAGATTGATTCATCTGGCAGCTTTTGGCTTCGTGCTGAGCCTGGTTCTGACCAGCGCGGCACAAGGGGCTGATCCCAGTCTTGTCGCCTGGTACCGGTTTGACGGGGACGCCACCGACAGTTCCGGCAATAACCTCCACGGCACGGAGATAGGGGACCCAACCTATACAACGGGTGTTTTTGGCCAGGCGATAGACCTCGATGGTGACGGCGACTACGTGGATTGCGGGGATCCTCCGGAGTTCGACATTACCGACCAGATCACTTTCACTTACTGGATTCAGGTCCGTGCGTTCGACAGAGATTGGAACACGGTCCTCTCAAGAGGTGACGACTCCTGGCGATCATCGAGGGCCGGTACGAACAATTTCATGGAAGCCGCTGTGGGCGGCACGACCGGGAACTATACCTATGGGGTCACCCCGGTGGACGATGGCCAGTGGCATCACGTCGCATGGGTGTACGACGGCGCGATGAACTACTTGTATGTAGATGGTGAGGTGGACGCCACGGAAGAGTCCACGGGACAGATCACCGTGAGCAGCTATCCTCTCTACATCGGCGATAATTCTCAGGCGACAGGGCGCTTCTGGAACGGTCTCATTGACGATCTGATGATTTTCAACACGGCGCTGAGCCAGGAAGAGATTCAGGATATCATGCAGAGCAGTGGCGGCTCATACCCCTATGCCTCCGCGCCGAACCCAGTGGACGGTGGGTTGCACGCCGATACGTGGGTGACCCTTTCCTGGACCGCGGGCGATTTTGCCGTCTCGCACGATGTCTATCTGGGCGATAATTTTGACGACGTGAACGACGGCACGGCCGATACCTTCCGGGGCAACCAGGGCGATACATACTACATCGCCGGCTTTCCCGGGTTTGCTTATCCGGAGGGTCTCGTTCCGGGCACGACGTACTACTGGCGAATCGATGAGGTCAACGAAGCAGACCCGAACAGTCCGTGGAAAGGGGATGTCTGGAGCTTCTCGATTCCGCCCATGACCGCGTATGCCCCTGTCCCGGCTGATGAGGCCGAATCCGTCGATTTGGGCGAGAGCTTGAGCTGGACGGCGGGATTCAATGCGAAATTGCACACCGTATACTTCGGGGAGGATTTTGACACCGTCGCGAATGCCACAGTAGGAGTTCCCTCGGGAACGACAACCTACAACCCCGGCCCCCTCAAAGCGGCGAAGATATACTACTGGCGCGTCGATGAGTACGACGGCGTGGCAACGTACAAGGGCGATGTCTGGAGCTTCACGACACTGGGCGCCGTGGGGAACCCGCGCCCGGCGGATGGGGCGGTGGATATCACACAGACGCCGACGCTCACCTGGACTGCCGCGATCCCTGCCGCTTCGCACCAGATATACCTCGGCGACAGTGAAGAGGCCGTGAGAAATGCCACGACGGCGTCACCGGAGTATCAGGGAACTAAGCCGCTCGGCGAAGAGAGCTACGATCCCGACAAACTCGCGTGGAATAGCACGTACTACTGGCGTATCGATGAAGTCAACAACACCAATCCCGACAGTCCGTGGGTCGGGAGAGTCTGGAGCTTTACGACCGCCGACTTCATGATCATCGACGAATTTGAATACTATACCGATGACGATCTGGCCGGCGAAGCCATCTGGCAGAGCTGGATCGACGGCTTTGGCCTCGCCGACAACGGCTCGCAAGTGGGCAATTTGCTCCCTCCGTATGCCGAGCAGACGATTGTCCACGGCGGCTCGCAGTCCATGCCGCTGCAGTACAACAACACGGCCGGTGTGACGAATTCGGAGGCGGTGCTGACGTTGAGCAAGGCTCGCGACTGGACTGAGGAAGGCGTTGCAGAGCTGTCGCTGTGGTTCATAGGTCAGCCGGGTTCGACGGGCAGCTTCACCGAAGGTCCCGCCGGAACGTACACATTGACCGGCTCCGGCACGGACATCTGGGACGTCGGCACCGCAGGCGATTATCACGACGAGTTCCACTTCGCCTACAAGACGCTCACCGGTGCCGGCTCGATCACGGCCCGAATCGTGAGTGTCGAGCATACGAACGACTGGGCCAAGGCCGGCGTGATGATTCGCGAGACGCTGGATGGCGGCTCGAAACACGCCTTCGCGTGTATTACCCCCAGCAACGGCGTTGCCTCCCAGGGGCGTCTCGACACCGGCGGTGCCAGTTTCAACTTCAACCAGAGCGGGATCACCGCGCCGCATTGGGTGAGACTGGAGCGCAGCATGGCGGGAGACTTCACGGTCTACCATTCGGCGGACGGCACCACCTGGCAAGCCGTAACGGGTGCCACGCCGCAGAACACCCGGATGAGTTCGGATGTCTATATCGGTCTGGCGCTGACCAGCCATGACGCAGCTCAGACGTGTGAGGCCGTGTTCTCTAACGTCACGACCACCGGTACGGTCAGCGGGGAATGGGCGAACCAGGACGTTGGCATCGTCAGCAACGCGGCCGAACCGCTGTATGTAGCCGTATCTAATGCCAGCGGCGCGCCCGCAATAGTAGCCCACGAGGACCCGGCGGCGGCGCAGATCGACGTCTGGACGGAGTGGGTTATCCCGTTACAGGCCATTGCCGACCAAGGGATTACCCTGGGTAACGTGGATAGGATCGCGATTGGTCTGGGCACCAAATCCGGCAGGGCGGCGCCCGGCGGTTCAGGCACGATGTACATTGACGACATCCGGCTGTTTCGACCCGCTCCGTAGCCGCCGCCGCAACCGTTAGTCTCGTCGCGTTGACGCGACGGATTTGTTTGAAGCAGGGGGCTTGTACCGATTCGGTATAGGCCCCTTTTCTATTATGTTCCACGGCGAAAATCTCTTCGGGTGGTTAACCCACAGGCCCATCTGACCGATAGCTCAAATAGGTTTATCTCTGCCACGGAGGCCATCGTCCTATAACAGCGGAGGCAAGGTTGAAACCCCATTTGCCCTCATGGCGGAAGCCGAGAGGCTTATCGGCCGGGCGGGAGTGAGCTATCGCGTTCGACGTCACCATAAAGGAATATCTGAAAGAAATCGACGAAGCATCACTGCTGACCATGGAGCAGGAACAAGAATTGGGCAGGCTGATCGTCCAACAAAACGACCAGCAGGCCCGAGAGCAATTGGTACGCAGCAATCTGAGGCTGGTTGTCAACATCGCAAAGAAGTATGGCGATCGGGGGATGAGTCTCGGCGATCTGATCGAGGAGGGCAATCTCGGTCTCATCCGAGCGGTCGATTATTTTGACCCTGACCGCGGCGTTCGATTCAGTACGTATGCGGCCTGGTGGATTAAACAGGGCATCAAGCGTGCCCTGCTGGAGAACATTCAACCTGTGCACATTCCCACCTACATGGTCGCGCTGATCAACCAGTGGCGGCATGTGGCCTCTGAGCTGGAAAGCACGCTGGGAAGGACGCCGCGCGTCGAGGAGATGGCCGAGATCATGCAACTGCCGCTACGAAAGGCAAAAGTCGTCCATCGTATTGTCGAGATGCTCAGCTCCGGGGGCGAACCGTACGACGCCGACGAGCCTGATGAAGACCAAATGCTCGAGGCGATTCTTGAGGACCCGCAGGGCAGCCGGCCCGAGGACGTGCTGATCGCGGTTGAAGAAAAGGTCAGAGCCTTGAAATTGCTCAATGAAATCGATCCGAGGGAAGCGGAGGTCCTGAGGTCGCATTACGGTCTCGACGGAAGGACGCCCATGTCGCTCAAAGAGATCGGCAAGGCATTGGGCCTCACACGAGAGCGAATTCGGCAGATTCGGCGCGACGCGCTCACCAAGCTCTACGAGTATATGAACGTGGAATAGTGCCGAATACCGGGTCAATAAGACTTGCATTTTCTCCATGATCCACTAACAATAGACAGCCGATGGGCTGGCTGCGCATTTGGGCGACCATAATGCTAACGGATGCGATGGAAGGGCACAGATGACGAGCAAGGAAGTTGACCTGAGCAGATATATTCGCAGCATACCCGACTGGCCGAAAGAGGGGATTCTATTTCGCGACATCACGCCATTGTTGGCTGATCCGGAAGCTTTCGCCGCGGCGGTGGACACTCTGTGCGCCGGTTTTGCCGAGGCGGGCATCGAATACGTCGCCGCCGTGGAGGCCAGAGGATTCATCTTCGGCGCGGCGGTCGCGAGAAAGCTGGGGGCCGGCTTCGTGCCCATCCGAAAGAAGGGCAAGCTGCCCGGGCAGACCGAGAGCATCACGTACGATCTGGAATACGGCACCGATACGTTGGAGGTCCATCGCGACGCCGTCACGAGCGGGGCNAAGGTNCTGATGGTNGACGATCTGCTGGCAACGGGCGGGACGATGGCGGCGGCCTGCAAGCTCATCGAGAAGATAGCCGGACAAGTCGCCGGTATTGTCTTTCTTATAGAGCTTATGGATCTGAGAGGCAGAGAAAAGATCGCCGACTACAAGATCACGTCGATTATTTCATACGAGTGAGCTTGTGCGGAACCTCGATTGCGAAAAGGAGTATTTATCGTGGCAGAAAGCAAGGCCGGTGGCGAAAGGATTATCCGCACGGGAGCCTATCCGGAGCTTACGCTGACCGCGGTTCTCGTCGGCTACGCGCTCGGCGTGCTCATCACGATTAGTATGGGTTACGCTTGCCTGATCCTCGGCTTCTCACACGAAAGCTCGGAGGTGGCCGCCATTCTGGGCTTCGGGGTGCTCAGGGGTATCCTCCGGCGAAACAGCATTATCGAAAACAACATCAGCCAGACGGTCGCCAGCAGCGTCAACGGCGCCTCGGCGGGGGTGATGTTTTCCGTGCCGGCGTTGTTCATCCTGGGCTACTCAGATTTCAATCCCTACCTCATGGTGTTTTCCTGCATTGCCGGTGGCGTCCTGGGTATCGCCTTTATCATTCCGCTTCGCAAGCAGATGATCGACTTCGAGCGCCTCACGTATCCGGGCGGCGTGGCGGTCGCAACCGTCCTCAAATCCCCCGGCGCCGGCGTCCATAAGGCCATCCTCCTGATGATCGGGGTCGTCCTGAGCGGTGCCGTGAGCTTTTTCAGCAACTGGACGCATTTCGAGAATTGGAACCTGGGCCAGTATATCGGGATGCCGGACTACATGAACGGCGTCTGGTTCGTCTCGTTGATGACGGTGGGAATCGCATTTATCGCCGGCAAGGGCGGGCTGTGTTTTGTCATTGGCGGCTACGCCTGCTATTGGGCCCTGGCGCCGATTCTGGCGAGGATGAACCTGCTGCCATCGCCGGAACAGTTGCAGGAGCTGGGGCAGACGATGCCGGGGTATCTGCGGATTGCGCTGTTCAGGCCGGTCGGCATCGGGATGCTCGTCGGCGGTGCGTTGACGGGAATCGCTCTGGCGCTGCCCTTGATCGTCAGCGCGATCCGCAGCATGCAATCAGCCGCCAAGACCGGCGCCGCCCTGTCGAAAGATGAGATGCCGATCAAGCTGCTCTATGTCGGCATCATCGGTGCCGTCATCGTGCTGGGCATTGTCGCGGCCTCGTCCGTCGAGCAGATGGGCATCGTCCGGGGCGTCGTCATGGCCTTGCTGGGCACGGTGTGGATCTGGATGGCCGGGGTC
>JGI2171J19970_10002218_pt1 | contig 10717 bp, 14 predicted proteins | sample DeeMarSWOR324_28_FD_19970 | JGI IMG/M metagenome (IMG submission 19970) | reverse complement strand
TGGACGAGTACACCAATAGACTTGACAACTAAAATACACAAGATTGTCAGGGAAGAAACAGGGATTAAAGATCCATATAAAAAAGTGAAAGATGAGTATAATGAAATCGCATTAGGTCTTTATCCTAGAATAAAAAAAATAATAAACAAAAGTTCAGATCCTTTGAATACAGCTGTTAGGATAGCGATTGCTGGGAACATAATAGATTTTGGTCCAAAAAGAGACCAAGACATTAATGTTGAAAAAACGATTGAAGATTTTTTATCCAAGGATTTTACTATAGATGATTATCAACTATTAAAAGAAAGAATAAAGAAAGCAGGTAATCTTCTGTTTTTTGCTGATAATAGTGGTGAAATAATCTTTGATAAAATCTTGATAGAAACTATTTTAGAAGTACGCAAAAATATGGGAATCAATCAAGACTTGAAAATCGATGTTGTAATAAAAGGTGGTCCAATGCTAAATGATGCCACACTCGATGATGTTAAGTTTATAGGTATGGATAAAATTTCAAACATTAAATTCAAGATGACAAGTAACGGAGATCCAAATACTGGACCAAGCTTGGATTCTGAAGAAGTGAAATCATGGGTAAAAGATCATGATCTAACCATTGCCAAAGGAATGGCTAGTTATGAAGCCTTGAGTGAATTTAACGAAATATTCTTTTTGTTGATAACTAAATGTAACGTTGTAGCTTCTGATTTAGGAGTTAAAAAAGGAGACATTATTTTGAAGTATGTGTAATAAAAATGTGAAAAAATGATAGATCATAAATTAACCAAAGAACTAAATAATGCGATTGATACATCTAAAACCAAGGTAGAATGGATTCAAGATCCAAAAGGTTATTTCACGATAAAACCTTTCTCTTCGAGAGGGAAGATTTACGTAAGGTACTATAAAAACAACAAACTGAAGCATACTTTCTCAGGAATAAACACATCTCAGATAGTACAGGAACTCATTGAGAAAGGATTGATATCAAGGTTGGATCATGCAGCTTATCTAGGAAAAGAAATAGAGAAGGCTATAATGGCATTAAAGGACAATTTAAATTATACACAAGATGAAGAACTAAGTTTAAGGAAAAGATGTAATTCATTTAAAGCAAGAATATTCTCAGAAATTGTTAACATAAATGGGAAGAAGTATGAGCATTTTGGTTGCAAGGATGATGAAGGAAAACTTGGCGATTTCTTTGCTGAGAATGTTGGGAAAAGAGTTGAGATTATATTTAAATTCATTGATGAATCAGAAACACTAAAACGCAGACCAAAGTGAGGTAATGTAATGAAAAAAATTGCGAGTACTGGAACAAAAGGTGGAGTCGGTAAATCAACGTTTGCAATTCTCTTAGCGTATAAACTATCCAAGAATAAAAAAGTTATTCTGTGTGATTGCGATGTAGAATGTCCTAACGATTATTTAATTTTAAACCAGAAATTGAAGAATCCTGACAATGTTTATCAAGACTATCCTGTTTTAGATAAGAAAAAATGTATCAAATGTGGGTTATGTTCTAAGACTTGTAGAGAGAATGCAATATTCTGGGTCAAGGGTAAATATCCTGTGTTTATTTATGATCTCTGCACGGCCTGTGGAGCATGTGTTATCGTTTGTCCTAAAAAGGCTATAAAAACTAGAACGAAAAAATCTGGAGAATCTTTCATTAATAAAATTAACGATAATTTTTGGCTAGTTACAGGAAGGTCTAAGCCTGGTATAACTGAAACCGGTCCAATAGTTTCTGAAGTTAAAGAAAGGGCAATAAAATTTGCAGAAGATAAAAAAGTCGATTACATAATTTTTGATACAGCACCTGGAACACATTGTAGTGTTATCCAAGCTTTGTTAGATGTTGATAAGGCCTATGCTGTAACAGAACCCACTCCTCTCGGAGCACATGATTTGAGTTTGATACTTAAACTACTTCAAAAAATTAAAGTCCCATCTGAAATTGTCTTGAATAAAGCTGATGTCGGAAATAAAAAAGACATAGAAAAGATTGCTAAAAAATTCAAGACTAAGATTTCAATAGAAATTCCTTACTCAGAAGAATTGGTTAAAGCTTATTGTGAAAAAGACTTGAGAAGGGTGGTTAAATTAATATGAAGGGGACTTATGTTTTAGTTACAGAACTTAAAGAAGATTCGAGTATAAGTATAGGAAAGCTTGGTGTCATAAATTTCCCGAAGGGTTATTATTGTTATGTTGGCTCTGCTCTCGGTAAGACATTTAACCTAGAAAACAGGATTGGCAGATATAAAAGGTTGAATACGAAGAAAAATGGAAAACTTAAATGGCATATAGATTATTTCCTTGTCAATCACAACGCTTTAATCATCGACACTATAACGATTAATAGTGATAGAAGAATGGAATGTAAAATATCAAAAAAATTGGAAAGAGTTTCTGATAAATCCATTAATGATTTCGGTTCTAGTGATTGTAATTGTAGAAGTCATTTTCATTATTTCAAAGATAAAGGTTACAATAAAATTTTGAAAGATAGATGAGCAATATGGAAATTAAACCTATAGGGATAATACATTCACCTTTTAAACGTAAAGAAGACATCCCATGTCAAGGTTATAGATCAGATAAAACTGGTGAGGTTGAAATCTTTGATGAATTTTCTGAAGGATTAAAAGATATTGAAGGTTTTTCTCATTTAATAATTCTCTATTTCTTCCATGAATCTGAAGATTTTTCACCTTTAGTAAAAACTTTCTTAGATGAAGAACCACATGGCATCTTTGCTTGTAGACATTATAATAGACCGAATCCAATAGGAATTTCTATCGTTAAATTGTTGAAAAGAAAAGGGAATAAGCTTAAAATTGGTCAAATCGATGTACTCGATGGGACACCATTACTCGATGTCAAACCTTACGTTCCTAAATTCGATGAAAGAGAGAATATAAAAATTGGCTGGTTGGAAGATAAACTAAAAAATGAGGTGAAAAAATGAGAATATTAATTCCAGTTTTGGAAAATAGAGGTAAACAATCGAGAGTATCTCCTCACTTTGGCAGAGCTTCTTATTTTGCTTTGTACGATTCAGAGACTGATAGACTAGAGATAATAGAAACTATGAAAGAAGGTTTTGGTGGAAAAAGTAGATTAGCAGAGGATATGCTCAAGTATAAACCTGATGTTGTGTTTGCAGTTGGGATGGGACCCAGAGCTGTTGATTTATTCAGATCGAATAATGTTAGGATAGAGACTGGGGAGTATGATACTGTCGAGGATATAATCAAAAATAAAGATAAACTGAAAGAATTAGAAGAATCATGTAAAGAAGCTAGGCATGGGTAATGTTAAAAATAGTAGTTGGTTCAGGTAAGGGTGGAGTAGGCAAGAGTATGTTAGCCAGTTCTTTAGCCTTACTCTTCTCTAAGAATAAAAAAGTCGTTGCATGTGATTGTGATGTTGATGCTCCTAATCTTGGATTATGGTTAGGAACAACCGATTATGATGAGAGAGAAAAGATATCGACTTCAGAAAAGGCAAGAATAATCGATCAAAGAAATTTAGATGATAAAATTCTAGAAGTGTGTAAGTTTAGAGCAATAAAAAAAATAAATGGAAAATATGTTATCAATCCATTTTTATGTGAAGGATGTGGAGCCTGTAAAATAGTTTACCCAGGTCCAATAGAACTCAAACCAGTCAAGAATGGAGAGTTGAGACTTAAAAAAACAAAATATGGATTTCCTTTGGTTTCTGGTCAGTTATATCCTGGCGAAGCTGGATCTGGTAAGATAGTTGAAGAGTTGAGAAAGAAGGCAGAAGGATTTAAGTACGAAGTTATGATTTTAGATGCTGCTGCTGGTATTGGTTGTCCTGTCATAGCATCAGTGAGAGGATGTGATTATTCCGTTTTGATAACTGAACCAACTCCTTCCGGATTCTCGGATTTGAAAAGAATACTAGAAGTTGTTAATCATTTCAGTATTCCATATGGAATTGTGATAAATAAATGGGATATTAATCCTGAACTTTCAATGAAAATTGAAAAATGGTCTGGGAAGAAATTTTTAGGAAAGATACCTTATGATAGGAAAGTCATTGATGCAATCGTTGACTTGAAGCCTGTAATTGAAACGGATTCTGAAGTTGTTGATAAAATACAAGGAATTTTTGAAAAAGTGATAAAATACTCAAAGATTTAGTATGAATAGTACAAAAACCCAAAAGTTGCAAGAGATAGAAAATGAAATAAAGACATGTTTAAAATGTCCTCTCCACAGAACTAGAAAGTTAGCAGTTCCTGGAGAAGGCAGTATTGATAAGAGAATCATTCTCATAGGATTAGGCCCAGGATATCATGAAAATTTGCAGGGAAAACCTTTTGTTGGGGCTGCAGGAAAATTCCTAGATGAATTGCTAGAATTAGCTGGATCAAACAGAAAAGAAGTTTTTATCACAAATGTCATCAAATGTTATCTTCCAGACAACAAAACAACAGAAGAAGATATCGAGGCTTGTACACCTTATTTAGATAAGCAGATAGAAATCATTAAACCTAAGATTATTCTTAGTCTGGGAAATGTTTCAACATCTTATATCTTGAAGAAATTTGGTCTTAAACCCGAAAGTATGTGGAAAATCCATGGAAAGGCTTTTCAAATAAATAATCTTTTATTACAAACCAAAATCATCCCAATGTACCACCCAGCTTCTGCCTTGTATAATCCAGGAATGAAAGAGGTATTGAGAGTAGATTGGAAAACCATTAAAAATACTCTTCAAAAACTTTAATACTTTAATAAACCTAAGATTTGAATGATTTTATGTGCGCATGCCAAAAAAAATTTTAAAAGTAAAAAATTTGAACGTAAAACTTGATGGAGAAGAAATAATTAAAGACTTGACTTTTGAAGTAAGGGAAAGAGAAGTTCTGGTTATTTTAGGTCCTAATGGAGCAGGAAAAACAACTCTATTACGAACCCTTTTAGGTCTTCTACCTTATACTGGGGAAATTACTTGGAGAAAAAGAGATATTAGTTATCTTCCTCCTCAAGAATTATTTCAAAGAAAAGATCTTCCTCCATTGAGTATAGAAGAATTCTTTAAGTTTAAGAAAGTTTCTTCTGCACAAATTTTAAAAATTCTAAAGGCAGTAGGTCTGAATTCACCTGTACTTAAAAAGAAATTTGGGACATTATCTACTGGTCAATTTCAAAGAATGATAATTGCTTGGGCTTTAGTTGATGAACCATCTGTTCTGCTTTTTGATGAACCAACTGCTGGAATCGATATAGGTGGACAAGAAACTATCTATTCTCTTTTACATAAATTTTGGAAAGAAAGAAACCTGACTATTTTACTGGTGACTCATGATTTAAATGTCGTCTGGGAACATGCTAATAATGCGTTGTGTTTAAATAAAAAGAAATTATGTTATGGCAAACCTAAAGACATTCTTACTCCAAAAGCTTTAGAAAAAATTTATGGTACAGGAATAAAATTTTATAAACATGTTCACAGGTGATCGATATACAATTTATTTTAGCTTTGATAATGGGGGCCTTTATTGGAGGAGCAGCAGGTTATATAGGAACCTTGATGTTATCAAAAAAAATGGCTTTGGTAGCTGGTCCTCTTGGCCATTTAACTCTACCAGGAATTGCTTTGGCTNTTATCTACGGTTTTGATGTTTCCTTAGGTGCTTTCCCCTTTGTTATTTTGGGAATAATTTTAATTTGGCTGTTTGAAATAAGAACAAANTTACCGATGGAGGCTTTAACAGCGGTTGTCTTTGCTTCTGGAGTGGCCATTACTTTTCTATTCCTTCCNGAAGAAAAAACAGTTCCAGCTCTGATTGGTGATATTTCTCAGNTGTCCCTTATTGCNACGATAATTAGTGTAGTTTTAGCTTTAATTGTTTTCTTCACGACTAAAAGAATTTTTTCAAAGATGATTTTAACAAGCGTTTCCAAAGATTTGGCAAAGGTACAAGGAATAGATATAAAAAAATATAATTTGATTTACTTGACTTGCATTGCACTTATTGTAGCTTTAGGAGTGAGAGTAGTCGGTGGACTTATGACTGCTGCTTTAGTTGCTATCCCAGCTTGTACAAGCAGAAATTTAAGCAAAAATCTTCTTCAATATTCTTATGGAGGGATGATACTGGGGAGTTTATCTTGTATTTTAGGCATTGTAGGTTTTAAACTTACTGGTATTCCTGCCGGCCTTTTGATAATTATGACAAGTGCTTTATTCTTTTTAATATCTATAATATTTAAGAGATAAAAAAATTATGTGAGTTTGAGTTAATATTTGTATTTTCTAAGGTTTCATTTTTTGACACCAACATTTAAATACGGTTTCATCTTAATAAAAACTTAAATAATTGATGTCAAAAATGATGGATATGTCAAAAAAGATATTTTTAGGATTTTTAGTGAGTATGTTACTACTGATATCTTTAATAAAAGCCGTTAATGCTGAATCACAAGTTTGCGTAGTTTACTTTACTGGAATTGGATGCCCTCACTGTGCAAAGGCAGATCCTGTCGTCTTAGAAACACTCCCAAAAGAGTATGGAGAAAATTTTGTCGTCATTGAGTATGAGATTTATCAGCAAAGAGATAATGTTCCTATATTTCAGAGCTACGACTCAGTTTATAAAACTGGTTTAGGTATACCTCTAGTTATTTTCGAAAAGGGTGATTACATCGTTGGCGATACACCTATAATCCAAAACATAAGAAATAAGATAGATGATTATCTCACAAAAGGTGGTAATCCTTGTCCTATGATTGATGGTTCTTCTATTCCTTTTAATGAGATAAATACAGGAGATTTACCTGGTTCACCGAATATCATAGCTGAGAATAGAGAACAAAACCCAGTAACTGGAAAAGTTACTGAATCTATGAGTCTTAATTGGACTATGATTGGCGGTATTATGTTAGTAATAGTTGTTATAATCATTTTGTTAAAGATAGGAGTAAAGGTAAAAGTCAAGGTCGATTGAATGAAAAGATTGTTAATGATTCCATTCTTCTGTTTGTTACTATTACCAATTAGTTTAGCTCAAAAATCAGAAGTGAAAATCCCCACGGTTTTAGCAATCATAAGTGCAGCTGCAGTGGATGCGATCAATCCATGCGCTTTCGCTGTTCTAATCATTTTGCTGAGTACGATGCTTGCTATTGGAGAAAAGCTAAAAGCTTTAAAGGCAGGGTCTGCATTCATCGTTTCTATCTATATTTCTTATTTTCTCATGGGTTTGGGTATTTTCTCTGTCATTTTGGTTTCAAAACTTACTTATATTTTCTACAAGGCTATTGGAGTATTAGCGTTAATTGTTGGCGCATTAAACATAAAAGATTTTTTTAGGTATGGTGGTGGAGGATTTTTAATAGAGGTTCCAAGAAGCTGGAGGCCAAAGATGAAGAGTTTAATCAAAGGCGTGGCATCTGTTCCTGGTGCTTTTGTGACAGGTATTGTAGTTAGTTTGTTCTTGTTACCTTGCACTTCTGGTCCTTACATAGTTATTCTAGGGTTATTGGCTAAAGAAACGACAAAGATGTTGGCAACACAGCTATTACTGTTCTACAATTTCATTTTCATCCTTCCGATGATTGGAATAGTACTTGCTGTTTATTATGGATTAACTACGACAGAAAAAGCTGAAAAATGGAGACAGAGTAAACTCAGAACTTTGCATCTGATAGCAGGGATTATCATGGTTTGTATGGGAATCTGGATGATCTTTTTTTACTAAATAAAGATTTTTGGACCGGAGGGGAATTGAACCCCTGGCCTCCTGTGTGCGAGACAGGCGATCTACCGTTGATCTACCGGCCCGATATAAATATTAAATCCTTTAGGAAAATATAAGTTAATATCGTGGTCGAATGGAATTTCTTGATGTAATAAAAAACAGAAGAAGTATCAGAAAATATAAACCTGATCCTGTTCCTGATGAAGATATTGAATATGTTTTGAATGCTGCTCGTCTAGCTCCATCCTGGAAGAATCAACAATGTTGGAGATATGTTGTCGTCAAGGATAAAGAAGCGATAAAGAAAATAGCCAGTGCAAGACCAAAATCTCAAGATTGGTTGTCTGAAGCACCTGTCATGATAGTTGCTTGTGCTGATCCTGATGAGTCTGGACACAGAGAAGGAAAAGATTATTACTTAGTAGACATTGGCATTTCATTCGAGCATCTGTTGTTAGCAGCAAGAGATCGTGGGTTAGGGGCATGTTGGATTGGTGGGTTTGACGAAAAGACTGTTAAAGAAGCGATAGGAGCTCCAGATAATATTCGTGTCATTGCTTACACACCATTGGGTTACCCTGTAGAAGAAAAAGGTGAAATCACAGATAGGAAACCTCCTGAAGAAACTATTTTCTATGAAAAGTACGGACAGAAAAAATAAACTTCTAAAAAATAATTTATAAATTATTATACTCTAACTCATATACTAATAATTCAAGGGCTCGTAGCTTAGCCTGGTGGAGCGTTCGAGTATTATACGACGAAGCTGATAAGGCTATGCAGACACCGAAAAGCTTTATGCTTGGATGGTCCCCGGTTCAAATCCGGGCGGGCCCATACCCATTAAATATTTAAAATACAAATCAATATCGGTAACATGCCAGGACTGTTCATAGCTTTTGAAGGAGTAGACTCAGCAGGAAAAAAGACTCACTCCAGACTATTGGCACAAAGATTAAGAGACATGAATAAAGAAGTGGTCGTGATAAATTTCCCTTCTTATGAGACTGAAATAGGTAAATTGATCAAAGGCTGGATCTCAAGAAGTCTCAAGATAAGTAATGAGGCGGCCTCGATGCTTTACGCAGCAGATAGGATGCAGTACCAAGACAGAATTAAAGAATGGTTAAGGAAAGGATGGATCGTGATAACGGACAGATATTGCTACTCTAACATCGCTTATCAATCTATTCTAGGACTTTCAAAACAATGGTTAATTGACATAGAGAAGCCAATAATAAAACCTGATGTTGTTTTTATGTTAGACATTCCAGAAAAAGAAGCATCGACTAGAGGCTTAAAACAGGAGACACTTTCTGCATTCCTGGACATAGAAGAAGTTAAACCAGAAGAAACTTTCAGAGAAAAAGTCAGGAAAGAATTTCTAGAATTGTCTAAAGACCCGCCTTATGGGAAAAGATGGCAGATAATCGACGGCAGTAGACCTGTTGATGCTGTGAGTGATGAAATCTGGGGTGCAGTACAAAAAATGATTTAGATATCGAGCCAGTTGTCTATTTCTTCTTTACTCTCTCTTTTTATGTTTGATTTCGCTTCTATTTCTTCTATTTCTATTTCATCTTCATCAGGCTCTTCTTCAGTTTCTGGTTTTTCAGCGGTTCTCAGGACTTTTTTCATTATACGTTTGTTTATCTCTGACTTCGGTTCAACGTCTTCTTCTATTTCTTTTGTTTCTCTTTCTATAACTATTCCTTTACTTCCAGAAGCACTATCAACTTTTTTTATTATTTCATTGATTTTTGTTTCTAACTCGTTCAACCTTTCAGATAGTGTTTTTATCTTTTCCTCAACGCCTTCTTCCACTGGTTTGACTATTCCCATCTGCATCAATATCCCTAGAACACCGATGTTTGTCTTTTCTCCAGTGTCCAGGCTCTCACAAACATAAGTCTTATTTTTGTTGTCGAAAGATATCTTAAAGTCCTCAGTGTTTACCTCGAATCTTGTCGGTATTTTCATAAGAATCAATTATAATTAGGTTTTTGCGAATAAAAAGCTATTATCCCCAGAATCTCTTCGTCCTTATGAATTGCCTCTCTGCGTTCAATAGGGCTTTAACAAAGTCTTTTTCTGTATCATAAATTCCTCTCAGTATTCTCATTGCGGTCTTAGTCCGATACCCCTGACAGCTAATGCTTTTATGGCACGAGGTCCGTACACTATCACTAAATCAGAAGTTTTTTCGATTCTATCATATCTTCTCATTTCTTCAGTCGTCAACCCAGTTCCCTTAAGTTTCTTTTTTATGATATGTTGATATTCAGTTTGAGTAGGTCTAACAACTCCTATCAGTTTAGCCTTACACTTTCCACATCTTATTTCTTCAGGTAAATCTTTTACTCGAAAAGTTCTAGTCCAATTCCCACAATTCAAACAGATTAATCTAACTCTCTTCTCGTTCAACCTCTTCTCAAAAATATCCAAAACTTGTAAGTCAGGCTTTTCAGGTCCGATCAACTCTACTCTTTTCTTTATCCCCAATTTTCCAATCGGAGACAGTCCTTCTTTAAAAATTATATTAATCTCTTTCTTCTGTATCTTCTCAAGAAAATCTTTTACAGCATTAACATCCAGTTTATCCGTCTTTATCTCCCTCAACGTTTCTTCCCAAACAGGCGTTTTCTGGTATAAGTTAATTATACTACTCAACCATCTCTGTCCATACTCAGCATCTTTTCTTATGACACCAAACCTTTTAGCAACGTGGATGAATCTCCACTGGAACAAACGGGAATTGGATAGATTTAACTCAAGCAACGGCTCAACATGTTCAGGTTTAGTTTTAAACAAACCATCTTCAATCAAATCAGTATTCATTATCTGTAATTGCAATATAACACGATAAGGATCAGTCTTCAAACCAACAGAACCTATCTTTGCAGCAAGAATAGTCGACAACATCCGACCAAGAGTTTCATTACCTTTAGTTCCAAGACAAGTGTGTATGAT
>JGI2171J19970_10002215_pt1 | contig 10722 bp, 9 predicted proteins | sample DeeMarSWOR324_28_FD_19970 | JGI IMG/M metagenome (IMG submission 19970) | reverse complement strand
GTTGATAGCGATAATCCATGCCCGCCTCTAATTGGCCGGTATATAGGAAAAAAAATCGATCGGCTAAATATTTACCAATTATTAACTTTGTACTTCTCAACAAAAATAGCTTCGAATTAAACTGAAAGTTTCGTTCATCGCTAAGATTCATCTCAATTAAATTCCTCGTAAATCGTGAACTGAATCGAACCATATCCAATCCCAAAGTTCGCTCTAATTGTCGCTCAAAAGGACGAAAGAGAGGACGAAACACCAAATTATCTGTACTAATCCCAATAATATCTGTTGCCATTTTTGGAATATTCGAAGCTGAATATCCCAGTGAAGCTAATATCTCTCCTTCTGTATCTCCTAAGTTAGGATTATCTGAGGAGAGTTGAAAAGCCATTTCTCCAAAACGACCTCTTTTTTGGGCATGACCAGTTTCTTCATCCAATGTTAATAATGTTAAATAAATATAATACGGATAACCAGTAGAATCCGTAACTGTTGTTCTTGCCTCTCCAAAAATAAAAGGTAGAAGTGTACTTTTATCGAACTCAATACCGGCCTTGACCACCTGAAAATCCAGATCTAAATACTCAACCATACCACGAGATGATTCTAATCTGCCTAATACACCAAAGCTATTTTCGTCTAAAATACCGTTAAATTGTAACCCCCCAACCCCAGCATCGATAAGCAAATCCACATACACATTGTCTAAACCACTTGGGATTTGTCGTTGATAATGTAAATCCTTTCCAACTAACGCAGTCACATTCCATTCTATCTTCTTCAAAACCTCGACGACTGGATCAGGCCTGGAAGGCGCTGATTTAACCGGAATAAACGGAAATGTAAAATTCGCATTTTGAAGTTGTATCTTTCCTCTAACTAATGGTTGATCTAAAGGTCCTCCAAAATAAAATTTCTCCTGTTCGCTTTTACCTGAAAATATAAAAAGACCGATTTCTCTTTTCTCCATTAATCCTGGAATATGTAAAGGAATTCCTTTTAATGATGTCTCCAAAGTAAATATACCTAAGTTCAAACCTAATTCTGGTATTAAAAAGGATTCCAGGTTTCCATCACTCGATATAGGAACAGACTCAAAATTATGAAACGTAAACTTTTTCCCCTTTATTTTTCCTTCTATAAATTTAACATTTAAAAACCCATCCTGTTCCAGTTCCATTATTGCTGCAATATCTTTTATTTCCTCTGCTACATCTTTTAATTTTAAATATCCTTCTGATAGTGTCAGTTTTACACCTGAAATAATTAAATTATTTGGCCGGCCAGTTAAATTAACTTCCCAATCTGCTTTGCTTTTAGTCTCTACAAAAAATGGAGTCAGTTCTGGCAGTATTGATAGAATATTACCCTTACCATCTAATTCAATATCCGCTGGAATTTCACCTGAAAAAGGAATTACACCCCGACCCTCTATTTGAAATTGGCCAAATTTAGTTATTAAAATCCGTTGGAATACCACGCCCCCATTTTCCAATGTGTCCGAGTCTACGGCATTATGATTCCAATCAAGAGATTGATCATCTCCCAGATCTAATATAATTTGATCATAAGAAAAACGACTCAACTTCCCATGTTCGACATCCACATTTCCATATAATTTTGGATGTTTTAAACTTCCTCGTAGTTTAATCTCAGCCGATCCTTTTCCCTCTAATAATCTCGGTTTATTTAGTATGGTTGTGACTAGCGAATTTAGATCTATATCTTTGCCAGTAAAATCAAAATTTAGTTGATCGTTGTTAATAGAGTAAAATCCATCGCAATTGAATATTAGCTGCTGATTACGTTTAATATTAAATTCATCTAACATTACCCGGTTATTAATTAACTGGAAATTCATAACAGCATCATAGAAACCAATCTTATTTAGCTTAACTTCACTAAAATCAAATTTACCAGATACCAGTGGATATTTCAGGTTACCGCTTATTGCTATGGCTCCATAACACTTTCCCTGATTAATCAAGCCATTGTTACAGAATATAAGACTTTCTAACTTTTGTAAAGATGCATTTGGCAAAATTACACTTGCTTCAATTTGATTGTCATCTGATAAATGAATACGTCCACTACTGGAAAAGAGATTCCCAATGTCAAAATTCTTTATTTCCAGATACTCCGGAGTCCGAATAAGATTTAGATTACTGTAAAATTTTTCTTCACCGCTATAAATATTTATGTTGGCAGAAAGATGCTGGGTATCATCTTTCGATTTAATACTACAGGTCATGTTAGCGGTTCGATTGGGTTCATCTTTTTCCCCAATCCAGGTATAATTTCCTGTAATTCTCCAGTTTGCCGGATCTCCCTCGATGTGAGTAAATGAGGTTTTATAATTAAATATTTTGGATAATTTCTGTAGCTCAGGAATTCCATATAATAAATTATGAACATCTTTAAGTTTAATAAGATATTTTTGCTGATTTTCCGATAAAAAAAGTGATCCTTCTCCGATAAAATAATGTGAAGGCGAAATTACTCGAAGCGATAATTGCTTCTCGCCAATATTAAAAACGCCGTTGAATCGAAAAGTTGTATCCTGATTTAATGGCTTTAGTCGAAGATCAACAGTTCCAGAAAGATGAGTAAGATTTCCACCTCCTCTGATTTGCAATTGACTGGCGCTGCTGTCCAAGGAACGAAAAGGTAATTTAACTAATTCTGGAAAAATCTCGCCACTGCTGTTTAGTGAAAAAGAAACATTATCTTCTGTTCGTGAAAAATCTATTTTGCCCTCACCATCGAGCTTTAATGTTCCTAACTGACCAGAAAATCCCCTTATCTGGAAAATTGAAGCTTCAAATGTGAATTTTGATTTAAACTGGTGAAGTACTTTGTTATCTATGGCCAGTTTGGAGCAAGAAAGCTGTCCTTTAACAGTTGGATTATTAAAAGTACTTGTTATTTGAAAAGCTACATTCGAATATCCTCTAACATTTATACGTGATTTAGGCAGCATATAATCCAGGTTTTCTTTGATGTTAAAATTTTTAGATTCTAAAGTTAACTCTAATCGAGGGTCAAGGAGATTTTTAATATTACCAGAAATGATAAAAGGTGAGCCATTCAATAATAAGCTTGAGCTTTCTACTACGATGCGATTCCATTCTTTTATTTCAGCGTTGATATTAATATTATCAAAATATAAGTTCTTATTAGATATTTGAAATGAACCGTCAGTGAGAGAAACCTTGCCCCAAATGTCAAATCCATTACTACTCGATTTCTTGTTAGCCAATGAAATCGTTCCATCAATGGTGCCTTGCCTGATATTAAAATGATCGGGAATAAATACTGGAATTTTTTCTTGCCATTTATAGTTATTCAATTTTATATTAAACAGCTCAAGTCGTGCTCGTATCACATCTATACTCGCAGTCATTAGAAGGTTATAGTTGGGAGAATTTAAANCCTTCCCGACTAAGCGGGCAGATACATTTCCTCCATTCTTGGAACTAAGCCAGCCATTAACATCATGAGCCAATTGTACCTTGTGATGATTAATAGAATCTGCGTAACTGATCCGACCTTTTGAGATTGTAATCCGTTTAATAAAATCAATATTTTTAAACCACTCCCAATATTTACCCGATGAAACTCCTGCTACAGAAAAATCTGAAGCACTGTTTTGAGATTTTATGCGAGGAAAAAATCGAATTGTTAAATAAGGTTTTATAAAAAGGATGTCATGTGGAATTTTTTGTGGATGAAATCCATTCTTAACTACACTTGTTAAATTTAAACCAACCCTTATATCTTCAACCCAGAGCGAAAAATTGTTATCCTTAAAATTTATTTTTACGTTTTTTAAATGGACTGCTCCCAGAGCCATTTCTAATTTCTCAATCTGGCAGTCTCCACCTAAGGCTGGCTTTAATTTAATAAGTACGTAATTTTTAATTCTTTCATTGACTTTGAATAAATTCCAACCGTGATATATTACCAGCGCAGTAAATGCTACAAACAAAGCAATGATAAGAATCCACCGTCTTGATCGCATATATAAATTTTATGATTTTCTCTAATAATAAAAAGGCGACCCAGTATTTCAGAATCGCCAATACCAATAAGCAGCTTATTTAGAGTGAAATTAAATAAATTGACCAGTTTAACTTCTCTCACTACTGAAAAATAGCAAATCATGAGATTTAAACGAGTGATTTATTTTATCCCACATCTTAACAATATTTTAACGAAAAAATAAAAATCAAAGTTCCTAACTTTGGACGAGTAATAATCCCGAGACGTTTACATTAAAAATGACTAAAAATTTATAAGGCTGTTGAACCATTACAGACACATTTCACTCGAATACCTTTTTCAACCTGCTCACTCACCATACCGTAACGGCGTTCTCTTTGTTGATATGCTAAAATTGTCTGGAAAAATTCCCTTTTCCGAAAGTCGGGCCATAAAATGTTTGAAATATACAATTCAGAATAGGCAATCTGCCACAGCAGAAAATTGCTGATTCTTAGCTCTCCACTGGTACGGATCAGCAAATCTGGATCGGATAAACCAGCGGTATAGAGGTGATCGGCAACTATTTCTTCGGTAATATCGCCTGGTGTAATTTCTCCCCTTGTGACCTTTGTCGCTATTTTCTTTATTGCCTCTGTAATTTCTAACCGGCTACTGTAACTGAGAGCTAAGTTAACGATTAAGCCAGAATTTTGTTTCAACTCATTGATCGCATATCTTACACCTTCACGTGCAGCACGAGGCAAATCATTAATATTGCCAATCACTTTTAATTGAACATTATTTTTGTTTAATTCTGGCACCTCACGTCGTACTGTTTGGATTAATAAACGCCAAAGTTCTGTAATTTCATTTTTAGGACGGCGCCAGTTTTCTTTGGAAAATGTATATAAAGTGAGTATCTTTATTCCTAATTCCCCACACGCCTCCACAACGGCTCTTACTGAGTTGATTCCTTCCCTATGACCATCAATTCGTTTTAGATTTCTCGCTTTCGCCCATCTGCCATTACCATCCATAATAATCGCTACATGGACCGGGATATTCCCTTGTTCAAGTATTCTTTGCTTTAATTCATCTTCTTCCAATAAAAAATCTTTTAACCCAACCATATCAATCCTACCCCATAATGAAATAAAAAGGAGCGCTAATAATGTAAAAATCGCTCCTCCCATCGTTACAAAATTATTATCCAAACAAATCAGAATAAATTTAAAACAAAATCAACTAAATGTCAAGTTAATTTTTGATAAATAAAAAGAGATGTTGGCATCAACTTAATTAAAATGAAAAGACCCTCCCCTTCATCTATTGAAATAAATGAAGTTAGTGAGGGTCATACCATTTAATCAATTACAAAATTAGTGGTCAAAGTCTATTTTGCTTTGGCGCAGTCAAAAATATTAAAATCTATTTATTTTCCAATGCCTCAGCCCTGTCAAATGCCTCTTTTCCTTTTTCTTCCATACCAATATTAGTATAGGCAACACCAAGATTATACCATATACCAGAATTATCAGGACTTATTTCAACGGCTTTTTCTAAATAGGGAATGGCTTCTTTATAATATTGTTTTTCTTGCTCCTTTTTTTCCTGAATTTGTTTGACAGGAATTTTTTCTAACTCTTCACTATCCATCTCCCGTTCTTTTCTCAGGACATTTTGAGCAAGACTAAGGTAAGCATTTCCGATATTTACATTTGCTTCGGCATCATCAGGATTCTTTTCAATGACCTTTTTAAAGTGTTCAATTGCCCGGTCGTAATCCTCTTTCATAAAATATAACCGACCCAAATTGAAAAATAAATCAGGATTATCAGGATCTTTTTGCAGAGCCTGCTCATAAGCTTCAAATGCTTTATCAGTTTGGCCTAAATAGTCGTATGCCATGGCTTTCTGAGCAATTGCATCGACATTGAGGGAGTCGATTTCAAGAATTTTGTCCATCAATTCAATTGTTTTTTCAAATTGCTCAGTCCTCATATACAGCCTGCCGGCATAAGACAGGGCTTCTTCATCTTTGGGATCGAGTCGAATAACCTCTTCATAATTTTTTATTGCAGATTCCAGGTTATCTGTCTTTTCATCGACATAGGCCATGTTTCGATAAGCCTCTGGACGTTCCGGATCAATAAGGATACAATTATTAAAATTGACTGCCGCATCCGCCAATTTTTCATCTTTTACATTCTGAACACCCTTGTTGAAAGATTGACGCCAAACTTTATCCCGCTCGAAATTTATCTTATCAATAAATTTTTGGTTAGACTTACCAGGAGCATCCATTAACTTCATTGCTGTGTCAAAATGTTCATTCATCTTTTGGTATTCCCCACGACGACCATAACCTTCTCCCAGAAAAACGTGTGCTTCAATATCTGTTGGATTGACCTGTATCGCCAATTCTAGTTGCTCAATTGCCTTATCCCAATCGTCCTGATTGATGTAAATTAACGCTGATTCAACCTCCTTAGACCGACAACCAAATAACATAAAGACTAAAAATAAGACTAACAGACTTAAGGTAACGATAGAGTAAATCTTTTTCATCATGTTTCTCCTTAAACTTTTTAATGAATTAGATTTAAATTTAAAATTAATGAAATATAAGTCAAAAAAGTATCTTAGTCAAGAATTTTTTTTAGATTTTAGATTTGTAATCCGTAAGGCGGATAAAATATTCCCTTTTCAGTTGCAATGGCGGAGATCAAATGATTCGGCGTCACATCAAAAGCAGGATTATAAACTGATATACCTTCTGGAGCCGTTCGCTTTCCAAAACCAGCGGTTATCTCTTTACTTTTACGTTGTTCGATTGGAATCTTGGCACCTGAGTCTAAACTCAGGTCAAATGTAGATGTCGGCGCCACCACATAAAATGGTATTTTTTGAAACTGAGCCAAAACAGCTAAATTGTATGTTCCAATTTTATTGGCAGCATCTCCATTAGCAGCAATCCGATCGGCTCCGACCATCACGCAATTAACCCACCCCTGCTGCATGACCCAGGCTGCCATATTATCACAAATTAGTGTGACATCGATTCCTGCCTTCATCAACTCCCAGGTCGTCAAACGTGCTCCTTGTAATAAAGGGCGGGTTTCATCGGCATAGACTTTGATTCTTTTTCCTTGCTTAACAGCGGTAAATACAACACCGAGAGCAGTCCCAATACCCCCTGTCGCTAAAGCTCCAGTATTACAATGGGTAAGTACCGAATCACCATCTTTCAGTAAGGATGCACCATGTTCTCCCATCAATCTACAGGTTTCTCTGTCCTCATTTAAAATTCGCAGTGCTTCTTCAAGCACCTTCTGTTTAATCTCATCCGGCTGTATTCCAATATTTGAATCTATGATCTTTCTCATTCGCTCTAATGCCCAAAACAAATTGACCGCAGTCGGGCGAGTCGCTGCTAATTCATCAATAATTACTTCTATTCTTTTCCTGAATTCAGAGTAATCCTCTGTCCTAATTTCATTAGCACCAAGACAGACGCCAAAGGCGCCTGCAATACCGATAGCAGGCGCGCCTCTGATTTTCAATTGTTTAATTGCGATGATTAATTCTCGGTAATCGGTCATCTCCAAATATACTTCTTCCAAAGGCAGCTTCGTCTGATCAATAATAATAACCTTACCATCTTTCCATTCAATCGACTTAACTTCCATTAGTTTTCCTCAGTTATAAATATTGTAATAGAAATTGAGCGATCTTCTCTGAATTACCAACATTTTGCATTACCAATTGCTTTGCTCGATTGCCGTATTGTTCGGCTTGTTCTGGATTCTCAACCAGATTTTTGACAACGTCAACTATCTCCTGAGTCGAGTTCACTAAAATCGCTGCATCCTGCTTCAGAAGATACAGCGCTTCTGAGGAAGTATTTATTTTTGGCCCAAAAATCACAGGAATTCCATAAATGGCAGGCTCCAGAACATTATGAATTTTGTAGTGAAAACTGCCTCCGACAAAAGCGATATTACCAAGGTAATAAATATTTGCTAACACTCCGACTCGATCAATAATTAAACAGTGTGAATCGAATTCTCCCGGTTTTAATTCTGAAAGTCGAGCNGAATTAAGGTAAGCCTGCTTAAGCCGATTTTCGATTTCATCAATTCGATGTGACTGTGGCTCATGGGGAGCTAAAATCATTACTAAATCATTAAATTTTTGAAGCAATTGTTGAAAGGCTGGTATTAAATAATCCTCATCTGTTTGCCAGCTACTTCCCACGACAAGAATTTTCTTTTCTCTAAGTTTTGGTTCGGCTAATAGCTGAGAGATTCGATCTAAATTTTGTGATCGTTCAAATACTTGATCATATTTCGTATCGCCGATAACAGTTATTTTTTCAGGATCATCGACCAATTGGCTAAATTTTTCTTTTTCATCCTCAGAAATAGCTAAAATAGCTTCCATACAACTGAATAGGACTTTATTTAAAGCTCTGAGACCTGGCAAGAAGCGCGAAGAATTCTGTGGCAATGAAGCATCAATCAAGACCAAAGGAATATTTTCATAATTTAACCGCCAGGCAAAATTAGGCCAAATATCATGTCTAACAATTACAGCGAGTTGAGGAGAAATAATGGAAATAAATTTTTTCGCCTGGAAATAGGTATCAAAGGGGAGATAGCATTTGAAATCTATTAACGGCTCGATATTAATATGGTCGTAACCTGATGGTGAAAAAAAACTTATAATGATAAACAAATTCGGTTTAACTCTTTTCAGATGATTTAATACTGGCTTAACTTGTAGAAACTCACCATAAGAAGAAACATGAATCCAAATTCTTTGGCACTTAGATTCAAGCGGAGGAAGATTGTTTTGAATATTTTGAATAATTTTCTTTCGTCCTCGTATACCAGATCGAATCTTGGAATTCACAAAACTTGCAATAATCACTGCAAGAAATAACATGGGGATGACAAAGAAATTATAAAGAACCAAGAACAGTCGTCTCATTTAATCTCCAGAACCGCTCGAACATCTTTTCTGAACCGCTTTTCATTTAAAAGCTTTTAATTCCGAATAGTTTCTACCAATTATAATGGTAACATCTAATTGTCTCTGGGGGCTGGATTGAGGAAACATTCGATTTTCCTTAACCCCAATAATTTCTCCGATAACTTTTGCATGGCTAAGGTTATGATCTCTCCGATCAATGACCAATGTTTCGGAAAGATTCCAGCTCTCAAAGTTCCCATAGTAAACGACATCAATGTCCTTTTTTCGGAGATAATCAGTTATTTCTTTAGCAACGCCTGGTACTCCACATCCATTAAGAACCTCGACCTTAAGCTTTTTTTTGGGGTTTTCAGGTCTTACAACTTGATAGCTTGAGGGATTAAAGGCTGCTCCTGTTGTCCCTTTCTTTGAAAATGAATGTATGACTATTGAAATAATAAAAACGAGATTTGCCCCAATGAGGAGAAAGATTGTGACGGAGAGTAGAGAACTTTGAAAATATTCTTTGATTTCCTTTTTTTTCTTTTTCCGAGCTTTGCTTTTTTGTTCTTTATCTGTGTCTTTTCTTTTTCGAAGTTCAATCTTTTTGCCACGTTTATAAACCATGAGTAACTCTTTTATAATTGGCTTGCTTGGTCATATATTCTCAAAAAAAATTATAAAACAAACTTAAAAAAATAACCGAGCTATTTCTCGGTTATCTTTTTAGGGAGTGAGATTAAATGACTTTCTCCTTTGTATTTTGCTGACCTTACGAAAATAAATAGTTATAAGACCATACCACGTAATTTATTTTATCTCACTTCCTTAATGAAAAAACATTATACATATTACTCCTATTAATGTCTAATACTCATCATCCCAAATAGATCTTCGATATGGTCGAAATGGATTTTGATAATAATAACTATTATTATACATTGAGTAGGGCATTCTATTATATTGAAATTTCATTTCAAATTTATTGTTTGGCTTATAATATAATTCAGCACCTGAAATAAAAAATCCGCTCTGAAAAAGAGGATTATTTTGTGATAAAGAATTATGGGGAAAATTTTGTATCCCCCATTGAACTCTTAATAAAAGTGGAGAAGCGATTTGATAAGTCATTGTATTCAAATAAAGGCTCTGAGAGATACCTTTGCCGCCCATTGAAAAATAGGACATAGAGATACTATGAGACATACTAAATCTGGACGGATCAAAAATGCTAAGCCCATAAATTGATTATCAAACGGTTTAGTAATTTCCTGCTTTATTTCAACGGATTTATCTTGACGCTTTAACTGTCCAAAAACTATATAAGGAATCAACGAGAGAACTATCAGCGTAAGAATAAATAATTTTCTCATAACTATCAAGCCTCCAAAGTTTAAAATAGTTCAATTCAGCTTAATAAATTAAATAAATATTTCATTAAAGTCAATGTTTTTTTGATGGCGGTATTTAAATATCCAAATTTATTATTACTAATTAAACTTTTCCAACCGATAGTTCGTTCCTTTAGTTTCCTAACAATGAATTTTTTACACAAAGGACTAAGAAATTCATCTGGAATTAGTACCCATTCAATCACAGGATTATTCTGGTAAACAGCTAAGCCTGGATAATCATATTATCAATTAAACGGGCATTGCCAATTTTTACAGCCAATGCAATTAAAACTTCTCCATTTATTTTTATCATGGATTCAAGATTAGTGGTATCAACAACTTCAATATAGTCAATAACTGCATCTGGTTGTTG
>JGI2171J19970_10002213_pt1 | contig 10725 bp, 9 predicted proteins | sample DeeMarSWOR324_28_FD_19970 | JGI IMG/M metagenome (IMG submission 19970) | reverse complement strand
TCACTACTAGGCACCTCCAATCGCGCGCTGTCGCTAACTAGGCCCGGCCCCCTTTTCCGCACGCAAGAGGACGATGGCCAGCACCACCAGCCATGACATGAAACCATAGATGTTGATGCGCTCAATGAGCCCGAACCACTGCGGAGGCGCAATGATCCCCTGTGCGGCAATCTGGGCACCGGCCACGAAGCCCAACCCAGCGCCAAGCACGAGGATCGTCAGGAGTGTGCCGATCGAGTAGAGGCGGAACCGCTTTCCGTGTGCGATCGCTCCGAATCCCATGGCCAGCAGAATTAAGAGCACGGTCACGCCCGTGAGAGCTGAGTGCATGGTATCGGTAAACGTTGCCTCGGCCCCACGTTGGTGGATTGGGAATGGAAGCCCCACCAAGCCGACGACCGCGTATCCGACCAGCAGNCCTCCGACGAAGCGCTGAGGGCGCTTTCGACCATATCTCCAGACGCCCAATCCGAATNCGATCACGAGCNCATCATGCGCGANGAGAANTGAAACGACGAGTGGCCTCGTCGGAGCGCCGATAGCAGACAGCTCACTGACGGCATGATCGATGAAGCTGTAGCCCTCCCACAGCATACCTGCGAGTATGTCAGTAACGACATAAAGCAACGAAGAGAGGATACCGCAGAAGAATAAGACGTTTCGTTTCATACTTGCAGTTTCCACCATCTCGAATCCCACCGATTGCGCGCCAATATTAAGGCCTATTTATCTCTTGCCTCCCTTTCGACCCGTCTCCGGCGTGAAAGCACTTGCGCAATTTCTAAACAGGCTAGCGGGAGATGGGGTTGGTGGTTCTTTCATTTGATGGACTGAGTCGTTTGTGCAGGCATGAGAAGGAGGAGTTCTGTGAGGGGATCAGGAGCAGCTGTGATGCGCACGGTATGACCTGAACTCCGCCGAAGGACATCATACCTCATGGTGTGTGAATATCCTGATCGATCAAACATTATCTGACACTGCCGAGACCAGGAAAGAGCAACAAAAAGGGGTTAAGACACTCATTTCGTCGCCTCGATGAGATAGTTCGCACCCCATTCCCACCTGATCCGTCCATCCCTCACAACTTCGCTCTTCAGCCACCTTAGCCTCTCCATAAACCGGGTCTTGGAGCCGGAATCACTCAGACTTGAAATCTCCATCTGCATATTGTTAATGTATTCGTTGAAGACGCGCTTCTTCCACTCTTGAGATTCGTTAGCCTCGATCCTCTCCTCCTTTACCGTCTTGAAACCTGCCTTCATCAACTGCCTGACGGAACGTTTCGGAGGCATGTTTTGAAGAAGCTCCAACCCTTTTGCCTCAGAAACATCCCTGTAGAGCCCAGTAGCCTCATTGGCCAACACGGCCCCTGTTGTTCTCGGTGACTTTTCTGGATAGTAGTCGACAACGAAAAGCGAAGACCCAATCTTCAACGCTCTTTTGAACTCCTCGTATATTGGTAATGGTTTCCATACTCTACTCGTGCTGATGACGAGATCGCATACAACACCACTGAAAACGCTTTCCCTGAAGGGCAGATGGGCGAAATCGCACGCAACGAAGTAAACTCTACCTCTATCAACCTTTTCAAAGACGTAGGGGAAAACCTGTGTGTCCGCGTCTATGCTCACGACAGACGACTCCAGACCATTGCTCATTGCCTTCGTCATGACACCGGCGCCTGTCCCTGCATCAAGCGTGATACTAAGCTTCAGAGCTTTTAATCGCCGTACAAGGGCTTCTCTGTAATTCAGCTTGCTTTCCCTCTCATTGCCCTGCGCGTTGATGTGTGTGTATGTATAGATAGGGGAATAAGGGGGTTGGGTTTGGGGGATAAAATATTATCAAAGAAAAATGTGTTACGATGCCGATGCTCCGAAGGCTGTTTGCTCCTACGCACGTGTTGGCTGATGGAGATATTGTGTACGGCAGGTGCGAGAGGTAGGAGGATGCGGATGCTGGAAAAGACACTCCTATCAGGCGATATGATGCCAAAACTGTACTATGTTATTCACACGCGTAACCGGCTAGCCTTTCTCTTCCTCTTTAGTTTCCTTTTTCATTTTCCTCTTTTTCCTTTTCTTCAGCGCCGCGATTGCTCCAGTTGCCGCCATGTTCCGTTCACCTCACTGAGGCCTAGTAAAGTTAGTTATAATTTTTTTTGGTAAAAATTTAGCCCCAAAATTCTAAACTCAGACAATTCGTTTCAAAAATCAATATTGAGCCCCCAACATCTGTTCTGCAAAGATTATTTAAAGGTAGTCGATGGCAACGCCGTGGAGATGGATTGCTTTGAGCACACAGGTGCAATATGACGCGGAGCACAAAGCGCCAATGTCACGCAGAGAATTGGTCAGAACCATCGCTCTGTCGACGGCATTCCCAGCGATGGGATTACTGATCTGCTATCTGGCGGAAGTCCTCCTGAACATAGAAATCCCGAGGCTAGCCAGTTCGTTCATCAACCTCATCGTTGCGGGCTTCGCGGCCTTCTTCCTGTTCCCGCGTGTCTTCGGCATCCCCTTCGGGAACACAGAGCCCCGAGAATTGAACAAGCGGATCGGTTTTTACATCCCAAACTTTGCCTGGAGACACGTCGTACTCGGAGCAGCACTGGCTTTGTGCACGTTGTCGGGCATGCTCATCGCCTCGATGATCATCGGTGGATACGAACTGGACTTCGGCAACATCACTCTCACGCAGCTGGTGTTCAGCCTGAACCCCGGCATCTGGGAAGAGTTCTTCTACAGGGGCATAATGATGGTGGCTCTGCTCCGCCTCACGAAGTCGCTCAAACGGGCGGCAATAATCCAGGTGGTGCTCTTCGGCCTGTGCCACATAAAAGGAGCGGACATCCTATCGCTGGTCGACATCGTTTCAGTGATGATCCTGGGCGCCGGCTTCACGTACGCGGCCTACGAGACCCGAACCCTGGTCACCAGCATCGTGTTCCACTACCTGCACGACGCCTTCCTGTTCTTCGTGCAGCTGCCGGGAAGAGTCTACACGGGCCCGATGGAGAATGCGGTTTTCTACGCCGCGTTGTGGTCCATGACGGGCCTGGGGTGCCTGATCACCAAGATCGCAGCGGAGCGGTTCAAGGCCCGTGCGCCTACCGAACTATACGCACTTAGAGCGTTTTGACAGCGCGTTCAGAATAACAGTTCGTGCAAAACATCATGATGGATCGTTACGGGCTTGGTTCACTCTTCTTTTTGATTAATTTCAGGTCTGATCAGAATCTTATGTCCCTGACCCAGACGCTTGGTTTTAAAATGATAACGAACCCGCAACATTCGACCTGCTGAGACCTTTTCCGCAAACGGGCAGCAGAGGCCCGAGGAAATTGGGCCCCACTCATCCGAACCCGGAATGCCCCGGCGGAGATCATCTTTCAACTGCTATATTTCCTATGCCAGTCGCCTACGCCTCTTCTATTCATGTAGACAAAGACGATGAATATGCACACGAACAAAGCCACCATCGCGCTCCCGCGCGTGATGGTGAACCCAAATGTGTGTGTGAATAAATTTTATCCCCCACACACAAATGATTAAAATAAAGTATCAATTTATTGTGTAAGTTATTTAGGAACGGTGCCGTATATAGAAATCGTGCACTCGCGAATTGAGAAAATAATTGTGCGCATATGCAGTGGAGGTTAACAATTGTCCAAAATGGGCTATATCCGAATAATCAGACCCTCTAGCTGTATTATGGTATCGTTGATATCTGTAATTGGGCAAGCATTTGCATTAGGGAGGACACCTGAGTTATTTACAGCCATTCCAGCTTTTCTTACGGGTTTTTTCATGACTGGTTCTAGTTTTTCTATCAATGACTATATTGATCATGAGATAGATTCAATAAATACACCTTGGCGTCCAATTCCATCCGGGCTTATAACAAGAGATGAGGCTCTAAGAATTGGAATCGTTCTTGGATTAAGTGGTTCAATTATATCTTTGTTCACTACTCCACCTGCTAGTATTGTCGCAATTGGAGCTCTCCTTTTTTCAATATTATACACATTGAAGGGAAAGTATCTAGGAATTCTCGGACATATTATGGTAGCAATTTCTATCTCTTCAACATTTATTTTTGGCGCTTTGACGATTATGCAAAATATAACTCCCTTTTTATTCGGCCTTTTTGTTATCAGTTTTCTTTTTGTGTTGGGAGGTGAGGTGACTCAATCTATTGCAGATATTGAAGGGGATAAGGCTAAGGGTAAAAGAAGCATTGCAATCTTAAATGGATGTAAAGTAGCATCTATTGTAGCAACAATTTGTTTTATTTTAACAGCTTTAGCAGGAGCTACGACATCATATTTTTATGGCAATGGAATAGGAACTTATTCTATACCAATTATCATTGGAACAATAATCATAACTTCCTTCATAACATTGCCTCTCCTTAGAAACCCCAATAAGGATACTGCAATAAAAACGAGAAAGCGAATAAATTATCTCGCTTATCTCATTATTTTTGTTTTACTCATTTCATCTCTAGTTAGTTGAAAACCTTCGCACGTGCATTTTTAGTGTGTGTGGGGATAAATATTAACCCCAATCCCAAACCCAAACCCACTTTCTCCCTCCCTCTCTCTCACACACTCACACACGCACACACACACTCCACCGCGCGCGCAGCCAGTAGCTATTTTTTCCGTCATTTGACGGCATTAATCTTATTACATTATGGATCATGATGCTACATATGAGCGCAGGCATCCCATGTGAGCAAGAGTTCAAGGATTTACTGTCAAGCAGCGGGGCATCAGAGGAAGCCATATCTGATGCTTTGAGCCACGCGTCCGAGTACCTCGCTTTCCTTGAATCAAATGGCGTCAGTATTGATGGTTCAAGCGTTGATGATGTGAAAAACTACGTCAAGGGCTTGATGCGGAGTGGGCGGAACACCTTTGAGAGGATAAAAGCCGTATGCATGTACATCAACACACTCGGGTACCTAGACCAGTACCTATACCTGGCAGAGATGGTAGGAGGCGCACCCCTATACCAGTCATACCGTGAAAGGACAAGGGAGATTGCAGGAGAGGAAGCAGCCAGTAAGGTGTTTGACTCCATGAACCTGCCGCCAATCGGTACATCCGCTGAGGGTTTCCCAGAGTGCACGCGGACGATGATGAAGCGGATGAGTGCAGAGCTGGACGAGGAGCAGCGCATCAAGATTCTCGCAGGCAACCATCATAAACGGTCACCACAATCATTTGATGTGAACAAGCGGCTCTATGAGGACTCGGAGAATCTTGATGATTTTCTGAGGAGAGACCATGAACGCGTAGTAGAACTTCTTGAGGAGCATATGAGGGATGGTCGCCTCTGGTACAGGAAGAAGGTGAGCCAAGAGTTCATCGACTATATCAAGGCAGATCAGGAGAGGCTGTCGGCTCGCAGGGAAGGAGACACTCTGTACATCAAACAGATACCATACGAGTTCGAGGAATACCTCAGTGAAACCGACCCAGTGAAAAGACGGTACCATTTCTGCCACTGTCACCTAGCACGAAGAAGCATCATTGAAGGTGAACCTGTTCCAAGCGAGTTCTGTCACTGCAGCGGAGGCTACCTGAAACAGCCCTATGATCATGTTTTCGGTGAGGAGCTTGAAGTTAAGGTTCTCAAATCAGCGATGGGTGGCGATGATGAATGCAGGTTCGCCGTGAAGCTACCATCAGACTGGGAGAAGATACTCAATGATAGCTACTAGAGTATCTTTTGTACTCTACCGACTTTTCCATCAGTAAGCCTTACCTTGATACCATGGGGATGAGTCTTACTGTTTGTTAGAATATCTTTGACGGTTCCCTCTGTGAGCTGCCCTGTGCGTTGATGCTGCTTCAATACAATGCTTACCTTGATGCCGGGTTTGATGTTGCTGCGTACCTTTCCGTCTTGGCTCATATTAATGCACCAGAGACACCCAGTGCCTCATCCAGCATATAAACCTAAAGACCGGACGTAACCCCATCGAGGTACTCGTAAGAGCAATAGAGAACAGCGCTCCAAACGAGGATACCACGAGGATCGGTTCGCGCGCGTACATTGGGCATTACAGTGCCTCCTATCTGGAATACATGAATAGAACACCACGATGGCTAGGAATACCGAAATCAAAGAAAGAATGATTGGACGCGACAGATAAAAAATGTAAAAATTTACCTCTCGGTTCCCTCCTTACAAGGGATAAAATTTATAAAAAATAACCTCTCGTACCCCTATCTCTCCNATTGAACTGAATCTTATTTACCGATAATATACATGCCCATTTCTACCGTTGCCATGCCCCAAGTATCAGCTCTGAATATCTTCCCTGACTTCCATAGCATCTAACGTTGAATAGACTGCGAGGCACGAAGTGCAGAAGCAAGTCTATTTTCGGGGGGGTATATTTTATCCCCTAAATCCAAACACTTAGTTCTTAAATATCAATGTTAGGCCTACAACATTCGACCTGCGGAGACCTTTTCTGCACACGAGAGACAGAAGTCCGAAGTAGATGGGCTCCACATATCCAAGCCTGGAACGCTCCGGCGCCAGCGTAATAGCAAACAGGCTGAGATCAATATCCGGTGGCAGGGTACTGTACGTCGCCACCGGAAGCGGAGACTTCGTCAGAGTGCTGCTCAAGACCCTGAAAGACTACGACTCCTTCGTCGGGATCGACTCATCGACCGAAGAAATAGAGACCGCAGAGAAGGGCCTGATCGAGGACGCCGAGTTCACCGTGATGAACGCCGAGAGCCTGGAATTCGGAGACGCCTTCTTCGACACTGTCTGCGTGGCAAACTCCCTTCACCACTTCGAGGACGTGGACCGCACATTGTCCGAGATGAAGCGCGTGCTGAAGCCCGGCGGCCATTTCATCGTGCAGGAGATGTTCTGCGACGGAGAGCAGACGGAGGCGCAGAGATCAGAGATCCTCAGCCACAACCTGGAGGCCGACATCGACTCCACCCTGGGCGTCCCCCACAACAGGACGTTCACCAGGAAAAGGCTCAGGGAAATCGTCAGCGAGTTGAGTCTAAGAAACCTTGAGGTGTTCGAATCCTCGCGGCCAGTCAAATGCCTGTTCTGCGATGAATGGGCGATATGCGAAGACCCGAAACACGAGGACATAGTCAAGTTCGAACTCGACAAGGTCGAGAAGAACCTCGAACGCCTCAGGGATCATGAAGACTTTCCCAAGTTCAGAGAAGAGGCGGAGGAGATCAAGGAAAGGATAAGGAACTGGGGCTCAGACACCGCCTCGATGCTGTTCTTCATAGGGAAAAAATAGAAGGAACAGGCTCAATCCGGTATTAGTCGCACAAAGAGCGCGCTCATCTATCCAGACACCGTTTAATTCCTCTATGTGAGCCAGCCATCCCGCAGCCGTCCGTATTCCTCGGGACGGATAACCTCGACCCCCATTTGATAACGCGTGAAACTCAATGGCTAGCGAGACAGGCCCAACGGCTACAATTTATTACGAATCGAGCAGAATCATAGAATAGTTCCATGGTGATCAAGGATTGGAGTTCGGCGTCTCGATACCCCACGGGAAGCCCGGCCGGCACACCGACTACGGGATGGTGAAGGAGGCCGCCCTAGAGTGCGAGAGGCTCGGCTTCGACTCAATCTACCTGTCGGACCACGTCGTCCCCCGGCCCAACACGCCCTACCCTGAGAGGGACGAGTACGACCTCGACGTCCCATACCTCGAGTGCTGGACCCTGCTGTCGGCACTGGCCGTCGAGACCACCGGCGTGAGGCTGGGGACCTTCACCCTGTGCAACTCCTTCAGGCAGCCCCCCTCGCTCCTCGCCAAGATGGCCTCGACCCTCGACAACATATCGGGAGGGAGGCTCATCTTCGGCATCGGAGCCGGGTACAACGAGCAGGAGTACACCATGTACGGCGTCCCCTACCCGAGACCCTCCGTCCGGATACGGCAGCTCGACGAGGCCCTGCAGATAATAAAGCTGATGTGGACCGAGGAAAGGCCCAGCTTCAAGGGCAGGTACTACAGCGTCCAGGAGGCGATCTGCAACCCGAAGCCCCTCCAGAAGCCCCACCCACCGATCCTGATCGGCGGCAGGGGACGAAGGCTCACCCTCAAGGTCGTCGCGAGGCACGCGGACAAATGGAACTGGCCGCCCGCGGTTCCCTGCACACCCGAGGTGTACGGCGAGTACTGCGAGGTCCTCAGGAGGAACTGCGAGTCCGTGGGCAGGGACCCCAAATGGATAGTGAAGTCCCTGGGGGACATCTGCCACATCTCCCGCGACAGGGCCGAACTCAAGGGTGAGGTCTCGAAGTACAAGCCAGACGAGCTTTCGACGGCGGACTACATGAAACACCTGATCGGGACACCGGAGGAGTGCGTCGAAAGGATCAACGCGTACCGGGACCTCGGCATATCCGAGCTGGTGCTCCAGTTCCCGAGCCTTGCGGCCGGGGATACGAGGGACCTCAGGCTCTTCGCAGAGAGCGTGATCCCCGCCTTCAAGGGCAGTTAAGTAAGATCACCGGTCTACGGTGTGCCAGGTGCCCTCGTGGGATCTGAGACAAGCTGGTGCAGTATACCCACGGCACCGATGCCTATTACCCCCAATGCGACCCCGAAGACGCCGTAGCTGAAGTTGAGGAGGAGGGCTCCCCCCAATGCGGCGCCGATCGCCGTCCCCAGGCTGTTTGCCGCCGAGGTCAGGGACATCAGCGTGCCTCTGTACTCCGGGACCTGCTCGACGATGAGGCTCTGGAACGCCGCGAAGCCCGCGCCGCTGGACAGAGCGCTCAGGTAAAATATCAGCAGCACCGGGAGGAGGCTTGGGATGTTTACATACAAAATAACACAGAGGCTGCTCAACAGGTTCACGAGAACCGCCGTACGCTTCCTGCCCAACCGGCTCACGAGCCGTCCCTGGCCAAGGCTCCCTAAGGTGTAGAATATCGAGGACCCGAGGATGATCAAGGACGTGACCCCCGTCGTCAACGTGAAGGTCTGCCGGAAGAAGGACGCCATGTAGAGCAACACGGCCTGGAAGCCAACCATCGTCAGCACGAAGCACAGAAGACAGGAGACGGCGGATCTGTTCGTCAGGATGGCGTTGAAGCCCGTCAAAAAGGACCTACCTCCGGCCGTTGGCTGCGGCTGGGATTTTGTGGCGAGCCCCCACTGGGATAGGAGCAGGGCTACGAAAGCCGAGGGCATGATGAAGGCAAGGAAGGGTGTGCGCCACCCCCCGTAGCCCGCGAGGAAGCCGATGAGGGGGGCCCCGACTACGTAGGCCAAGGACTGACCCGCGATTACCCACCCTATGGCCCCGGACCTTCTCTCCAGCGCGAAGTGCTCGGCGACCAGGGCCACCGTCATCGGCGCCACCATCGCCGTGCTTATCCCCGCCAGCGAGTTGAAGAGGAGCATCATCGCGAAGCTCTTCGACAGGGCGCAGCCGATAGACGAGACAACGAGAACAAGCAGGCCCCCCATGAGGAGCGACTTGTGCCTGTACCTGACGCTCAGGGCGCCCATCAGCAGGGCGGAGACGACGCCGACGATCGAGGCCGCCGTCCTCAGCTGCCCGACAACGCCGATCGGGAGGCCGAAGGTGCCCCCTATGTCCAGGAGCAGGAGGCCGACAAGGAGCGTTGAGGGCTGAAGGGCGAAGCGGGACATCACCAACGACGGGAGGGTAAGCCTTCCAGGGGAGGCTTCCTCGCGGAGGGATTCAGGTGCCATGTAAAATACTCGCAGGATAATAATTATTTAAATTATTATGAATAAAATATTTTTTTAATTTATTATTAATAATTTATAAAAATTGTGTTAAGGTCGAGGATAACTCCCCTTTTGCGTCTGGGATTTTCACCACACCTATGTAAACAACTTCAAATCTAGACTTGAGCCTCGCTTTAGCCCTACGAGGACATGCTAGAAATTCCATCGCCGCGAACAACTCCGCACAGACCCCAAAATTCACAGGAACAACGGAAACAGGTTCAAAGCACAATTGAGAAACAGCATTCGTATGGAAGCAGATTCACTTGAAGGCGCAACAACGATACCCTGAAAATAATCACTTTTCCTTCTTTTCCTTCTGACTAGTAGCTGACGCGCGGCGCGCTCCTCCAAAACCATTAAACCCTCGTCAACTCACATTCTCACTGAAGTTTAATGATCTACCTAACAGACGATGACAGGCGGCTCCTCGCCGAGATGGAGGCCGAGATCTCCAGGGAGCTGATGCAGGAGAACTGGGAGCGCTTCATGGAGTTCACCCCCATCCACTCCGGGAGCGAGAACGAGGAGGAAGCCATCCAGTTCCTGAAGAGAAAGCTCGAAGAGTACGGCCTCGAGCCCGAGGTACTCCGGTTCGAGGCCTACATCTCCGACCCGAAGCACGCGAGGCTCGAGGTCCTTGAGCCCTACGGGGAGGAGATCCAGTGCACGCCGTACCGGCAGGTCGGCACCACGGGCCCCGAGGGGGTCGAGGGCGAGGTCGTCTACATCCCCCCGGACGAGATAGGGGTAGCCGACTGCGGGGGCAGGATCGTCCTCGCCGAGCAGAGGACCGCCGGGGACTGGATGGGCCTCAGGGACGGCCTGCTGCTGAGGCTCCAGCAGATGGGGGTCCTGGGCCTCATCGTCATCGAGCAGGACGACTACATGCCCTCGGTCTGCCACCAGCGGGCCGACTTCAGCGTCTCCGGGAACCCG
>JGI2171J19970_10002205_pt1 | contig 10737 bp, 15 predicted proteins | sample DeeMarSWOR324_28_FD_19970 | JGI IMG/M metagenome (IMG submission 19970) | reverse complement strand
GATGTAATTGTGCGCTGATTACGTACCGACAGCATTGAAATACGACTAAATTGATAATATTTTTTGAAAAGAAGAGGCTCAAATCAACGAATTGTTCAAGAATACTCTTCAAGAATCGGTTCTTCTGTGCGTGCGTGCATGCTCTAACATTAATATAAGGGAGTTTCAAAAGAGAGGTAACTCTGCCAGCGAGTCTTCATCCTAAATTGAGAGGTTTGTCTGTTGGTTAAGGCTGTAACGTTCGATCTGTGGAACACCATTCTTTGTGACAAAGATTACGGCGGTTATCGAATCGATTTGTTGACTCAGACTTTGAATGGAGAAGGCTTTTCTCGGGATAGACATAGGGTTGAGGTTGAATACTCGTCTACCATAGATTTCTTCTTTGAAGTATGGATGAAGGAGCGGCGACACATGCCTGCAGCAAAGCTAACGGAGTTCGTTTTGAACAGGTTAGATGTTCGTTTGCCAGCTGAAGTTAAGAACCGACTTGTCAAAAGATTCGAAGAGGTTATTCTCAACGATCCTCCACCCCTTGTTGAGGATGCTGAGAGAGTACTGAAGTCATTGCATAACAAATACGCAATTGGTTTGATATCGAATTCTGGGGTAACTCCTGGAAGACACCTTAGGAGAGTTTTGAACGATCATAAAGTCTTACAATACTTCAGGTGCACCATTTTTTCAGATGAAGTTGGCTACCATAAACCTCATCCAACAATTTTCAGAAAAGCCATCGAAGAATTGCATGTAAAGCCAAGTGACATTATGCATGTTGGAGATCTTCTTGAATCTGACGTTGCTGGGGCGAAGGCGATAGGGATGAAAACTATCTGGTTAAACAACGGTGAGAGTAAGCGTCAAACAGAAGGAAGCTTACCAGATTATGAGATACAATCTCTCTCTGAGTTATTGGAAATCCTAGAGAAGTAAATTCAAGTTTCTAGTTTATGCTTTCTAAAAAGGCGTAAAATTTTAGGAACAAATTTTCTATGCATGCATGATGACGACGAATGCGAGTATGACATCTAAAAGCGTAAGGCGTGCACAGCTGTGTGTTTAGACCCATATTTTGGGAAAACAGATCTTGCAAATATATTTAGAACGATGTTTGTTTCGGTTGCTCCAAGCTTTGTCATCAACAATTTCACGTTCACAAATCTTGCATCGTCGACCGTTTGAGGGTTTACGGCCTGATTTCCTAATATGTACCAATCTCCATGGCATGTTAAACAACTCGGCTATGATCATTTCATTCGTGGGATTGTCAACAGAAACAACGTCTACTTATAAATCTTGTCAAAAATGGATGCCTTCTGGAGTTTTCGTTGTTACTACTGTGCGTGCGGAAAGGTTTTTAGGCTAGATATTCCGTATGTCATATTAGAGTCGATCATATGGATGAAAGAGTTAGAATGTCTAAGGCTGAGGTCTATCGTTCTAGGATCAATAAGGCAGAAGGTTTCAGCGAGGTTTGGGAGATAGTCAAGGACACCGTTGAAGATTCTCTAGGCGAGCATCGAAGGGGCATGATGCTTTTCTTAGACAATCTGCCTCTCCACGTTGGCGCGTATCATCCATTCGGCACGAACAACATAGTCTTGAACAGAACCCTTGTAGAAATTGTCGAAGCCGCCAAGTCAAAACGACTTGTCAACGCATTCGTCTACAGCATGTTAGTGCATGAGTACTTGCACGCTCTAGGACACATCCCTGAGGCTGAAGTCTGTTCCTTAGCCTATAGAATCTCAAGAGAATGTTTTGGTGAGGACCACATAGTCACAAAGTTGGCTGAGAGAAGTCCGTGGGCGCTCTTGAGAGAAATTCCACTCAGAGAAATAGAAGCCCCTAGGCGCGCGATGGAGATCGTAAAAGACTTTGAAAAACCAAACGAAAAATACATAATCTGAGATAACCATAGAGCTGCGTGCGCAATTTAAGGCGCCGGCAAAGTCGAAATACGACCAATCTAATATTATTTTCAGAAAAAGACTGAGTTGAATCAAGGATGTGAATGAATGGCAATCAAAAATGAACCTAAGCCTGAAATCTCAGTGAAAACACAAGCTTTCAAAGAAAACTCTTCAAAAATCAGTTATCCAATACCTTTTGGGAGTGGCGCGGGGTGCGGGATTTGAACCCGCGCGGCCCGTAAGGACCACAGGCTTAGCAGGCTTGGGCTCTATTCTGCCCCCTACCAGGCTAGGGCAACCCCGCTCTTCAGCTATTTTCTAGTTTGTTGTCCTAAAAAAGTTCCTATGCATGTGGAAACGGTTCGGTGATGCATTAACTTTTTTATCAACTGCCATTACATAGTGAACTGGAGGGCCGGTCGTCTAGCATGGTTTGGACATCGCCCTTACGAATGCTAAGCATGAAGATAGGCGAAGGTCGCAGGTTCAAGTCCTGCCCGGCCCACCATTAGCCCACTGCAAGGTTGGTTCACAGCGTAGTTTGCGTTTACGTGAACTTTTATATTTACGAAGGTTAACTGGAGATACGAGATACATGGACCTGAACAAAAACAGCTCCGTCATACGGTTAATGAAAGGACTTGCCAAATCAAAACTCAGTGGAATCACTATTGGAAAATTGGAGCAACTTGCCGCAAAGATGGGAGTAGACGAAAAAGAGCTTCTTCAGCTTTATGTAGATACAAAAAACAATGCTTCAAGAAAGAAGTTCGCAGCCACGCCATACTCAGAAAGAATCTTGTTGCTGCCTCAGTGTCTTCGCTCCCGGGAATGCCACGCAGAACTGAAAGAATATGGATACGAATGCGTAGAATGTGGAAAATGTGGCATACCAGAGATAACTCATCAAGCCAAGAAGCTAGGTTACAAAGACGTATTCGTTATACCGGGAGGAAGCGTGGCTGCAAAAATTCTTAGCAAAGGAAAACCGAAAGCCTGCTTAGGTGTATCTTGTCTTAAAGAACTTATACTCGGAAGCTTCGTCTGCGAAAAACTCGGAGTTGCAGGCCAAGGTGTCCCTCTNCTCCGAGATGGCTGCGTTGAGACAGCGGTAAACTGGAAAAAAGTAAGAAATGTTCTACGCTTAAACATGGCATTACATAAATGAGCNAACTAATCCTCGATTTTCCCTAAGCTAAACGGTTCAACAGTAACGTCAGAAATCCCCAATCAAAGATGAAAACTCTTCATGCAGCTTCGCAATCCTTCCAAGTGAGGGGTGCGTCTTGCCTAGTTCCTTTGAAAACTTACTAATAGTGCGTTCAATTTTTACCCTTCGTTTTCCATCAATCAGCTTATCAGCGTAACAAACAATCTTTTCCTCAAGCGTCTGCGGGAGATAACTCTTAATCGGCCAGCCTAATCGTTTGGCTTCATCGATGTCTATTCCGCCACCAGCATGACATTCGATGATGGATACAATTGAGCTTGGTAAGCCCAACTCTCTGGCAATGTCCGCTCCTGCAATCACGTGATCAGCAGTATGTGTTCTTGAACGCCCAATATCGTGCAGAAGAGCACCGATTTCGACGAGTTGGACATCAACGTTCAGGCCTTTCTCTTCACAAGCTTTCGCAATCTGGACGGCAAGAGATGCAACAGTTTTACAGTGTTCTATGACCCTGCGAGAACACCTGCTTCTAGAAAGAAGTTTCAGCGCCATTTGTCTTGTTGGCAGTCGGTCATTCACTTAATTCCTTCCTCAACTGCTCAACCTTTTCACCTAAAACCTTGATAACTTCCCCATTTTCATAATGCATCAACGGCTTACTGCATATGGGACATCGGAAAACAAGTTCCATTGCGTCTTCGAAGGGAATTTTCTTGCACCCAATCGTGGAACAGTGGTAAAAGTCATGATCTTTTTCATAGCCGAGTCTAGTTTCCAGTTTTTCGAGAACATGTCGTTTCTGGTTCAGAATGAAGCCTTCAAGCTGATCTGGTTGAAGCCTCCAGTGAAAAATGAACCAACCTGTATTTTGGTCTCGGGACCTTCTCAAAGCTACGAGAGAACGGTCATAGAATCTGTAGAGAATTTTACGGACGACATTGAGCCGTATTTCTGTTTTGTTTGCAATTTCGTCATCTGTGATTTCATCAACCCCTTTAAGGACATCGATGATCCTAACAGCCTCTTCGTCACCAAATACTTCAGCAACTTTCGCCAGCGTCTCGTCGTCCACAAATGCCAACATTGCAATCCTCTGTTCACAAAGCATAGGCGTTGTATCACTTAATATATACGCATGAAGCTATAAATCTCTTTAGCAAAAGGGCGTGGAATCGTCAAATTTAACCATTTTCTTTCCATGCCTCTGGGGACATATTCTTATTTTCGGGCTTTCAAACTCTTTTGCCAGCTCCTCACCTTCGAAAAATCGGTCAAGGAAAACGGCTAAGCTTGAACACTCAGAATGAGGCTGATTCCCAACAGCTATGTTAAAGTCGGAAATTTCTTTGGAAAAAAATTCTGAAGGAACCTTTTGACTGCCAACTATGACTAACACGTCTTTTCCTGTAGCCTTAATACGTTGCAGGGCATCACTCGTCTGAATGTTTTCTCCATAGGCAGTGAGGTGGACCACGAGGCCCTTTTTCTTTTTCCATTCCCTTACAGCCTGTTTCCATGGCATTCCCATTTCAAAGATAAAACGTCCACCCCAATTTTTTGCCACGCTTTCAACTTTTTCCTTAATTTTTTTATCGAGGGCATCTGCAAGAATCAGCTTTGAGGCACCTAGGGCACGGGCTGTTAATGCAACATGGGTTGTGAGTCTCTTGTCTCTGAGGCGGTGCCCCCACCTTAAAACAACAATTTGTGGCAATTCCGTTTCTCCGCCCCTTAGTTTTTTTTGATTGCTTCTTGTTTCACGTAGTTAACTTGAGCCATCTGTCGAAAACGCTCCGCCAAGTTGTTCCACTTTTCCTTTAACTTTTTCCGCGAACCATGGAATAGACTCAAAAACAACGTTCATGCTATCACCCTCGTATTTGACTTGATGTACGTCGCTGTGGTTAAAAAGCCATGAAAGAAATGACATTGATTCATCGGTTACAGGAAGCGAAAAGGATGCTTGAACGTAACTCTTAAGGTAGGGCAACATTTCTTGTTTGAGCAGTTGAGTGTTGGTTTTATAGAGCGCCGAGATAGGTATGGGATTCGGTGCAACATCCTTTACAGCATCAGTTCGACATTGTTTTTCACCTGCTGACAGCAAATCAATTTTATTAAGCACTGTTATAACCGGAACTCCTGTTGCACCTATCTTTTGGATTGTGTCGAGGCAGCAAGAAAGTTTTCTTTTAATCATTTCAAGAGATTCACTTATGTCAACAACTAAAAGAATCAAATCCGAGAACATGGTTTCTTCCAGAGTCGACTGGAACGCTTCTATAAGCATTAGAGGCAAACGATCGATGAATCCAACCGTGTCTGTTAACAAAATTTTCCTTTTTGAAACGTTTACCACCCGGGTTGTAGTAGAAAGAGTGGTGAATAAGCTTGTGTCAACGGAGGCTGTCTCCTCTGCGAGAGCATTAAAAAGCAAACTCTTGCCAGCGTTAGTATATCCAGCTAAGGAAACTGAGGAGAACCCTAATTCGAGTCTACGAGCACGGTGCAAACGACGCTTCCTTCGTATTTTCTTCAGTTTCTCCTCTATGTAATGGATCCCCCGTCTTACGGTCTCATAGTAAAGGTCCACTTCATATTTCCCAAGCCCCATAAAACCCGGCTGCTCGCTCATCCTAGCTAACTTCACTTTTTCTTTTGCACGAGGCAACTCATATCGCAGCTTGGCTAGCTGGATTTGAAGCTTAGCTTCTGCGGTTGAAGCTCTCTGGGCGAAAATTTCGAGGATAAGTTGAAAACGATCAATAGCTTCCACGCCAGTTTCCTTAGCTAGATTGTAGGCTTGAACTGGCTTAAGTTCATTGTCAAATATCGTTTTTTTGATATTGTTTTGAGTGATTAACTCAGCCAGTTCTTTTACTTTGCCGTTACCAATCTGATAGCGAGGATTCGGCTTGGTGATTTGTTCAAGCGAGTCCGCAACCGTGTAGCCTGCCGACTCAGCGAGACTTTGAAGCTCGTCTAGGCTAGAGGGCTCGGATCGGAGTCTACGCTGGATTATGAGGGCTTTCGTTCTTCTGTTGCCTCCGTTTTCTTTTTCTTCAGATGAATTACTTCTCCCAGAGTGATCCCTCGAGGTGAAGACAAAACTGATGATGGAGCCTTCGGTTCTGAAGGTGGAACAAGTAGTTTTATCTTGAGTGCGTGTCCAAGTTTCTCTGCAAGTGCATGGTCGGGAGTCATCTTTCCGCTCTCAATTTTCCGAAGAACTGAAACCTTTTCTCCAATTTTTCTTCCCAAATCCTCATGGCTCAGTTCCAATTCTCGCCTTGCTCTTCTTATGCGTTGACCAAAATCCTCTACAACTTCTACCGTTTCGACAAGTGAAGGCGCTGACGGTTTTTTGATAAAAAGCTTGACCGGCTTAAGTGTTTTTCCAACTCTTTCTATGCGACGTACAGGCTGTGCTTCCCAGCGGACTGATCCCAGTTTGGCGCAATCTCCACAGACAATCATCTTTGCTCCTTCAATCATCGCCTTAAACGATTTTCCTCTTATTCTACGACCGCAGACTTCACATCGGACTATGACGGTCACCCCAAACTGTTTCTACCATTCTATTCTTTATACTTTTGGAGACAAACCAAGTTATACTTGCGCGTGCAGATTAATTTTAGAGGTTGTAACATTCGAACAACATTCACCATATTTCTCAACCCTCTGAGATTTCAAATACTGAAAGCACACGAAAGAATGTCAAGACGTGAAAATCCATCAACCAAATCTTCAAATTAGGAATCTTGCTTTTTTATCTGTAAACGCACACGCTGAGAAAACCTTTTATCTGAAAAGGATAGAAACTCGTTCTGCGAGGTAATATCGAATGNCTTTAGANTCAAGCAAGACTTTGGGCGGTGTAGGAGCATTATTGATGGTAATTACCCCCTTCCTAGGCGTCTACACGGTCGTGTTAGGACTGATTGGCCTAATACTTGTGATGATAGCTTTGAAAGGTTTATCGGACCACTACAACGAAGGAGGCATATTCAACAATGCACTTTATGGAGCCATCTTAACAATAATAGGAGGAGTAATTTTCGTGGCTGTGATTATAGTGGCAGCTATTGGTTTATTATCCGATTTAGGTATCAACATGTCTACACTGAGTGACCCGACAGCTCTATCAAGTATTAACTGGCAAGAAATAGCGACCTTTGACATCCTCTGGCCTCATATTGCAACTATTCTTGGAAGTTTTGTTGTGCTTTTCATATTCGTTGTTGTCGCAGCCATTTTCTTAAGAAGATCATTAACCATCCTTTCCGCGAAGACGGGCGTTGGCCTTTTTGGCACGACAGGATTGATAATACTGATAGGAGCTGTCTTGACAATAATCGGTGTCGGTCTCATACTTCTCTGGGTTGCTTTGATACTCCTTACTGTGGCCTTCTTCTCGATCAAGACACAACCTGCTCAACCACCTGAATCAACACCTCCGTAACAAGCAAGTCGCAGGCTCGGCATCAGATACCCCTCCTTTTTCTACCGTCTATCCATGAAATATAGCTTGTCCGACAGCAAAACTATATGCACACTAAATTCGTGCAAGTCCATAAAATATTTCGTCTATGCGCATGCATGCATACAGAATTTAACATTCAAATTTTCAGCATATAGATGTTAATTGTGTTTGGCTAAAGAACTAAGGGAGAACCGGCTAAAAGTGAAAAGCGAGGAAAACGGTTCTTTCACAGAACAAGTTATAACTCATCATTCTCTCACAAATATTCTTTACACTTGTCGAGCTGTAACGGTGAAAACATGCGAGATAAATCTGATGATCTTCAAAAGATCAGGAGCATAGCGGATTATCAATTTGGGAAGAGTGTTGGAGAGAAACTCTTTCCAGACAATGTTAAGATCGTCTATTCCAAGAGGACAGGAAGAATACGATATGTGTATTTGAGAAAGAAGCGGTTAGCCACTTTACGACCCACCAATGGCCTTTTTTCTATAGCCGTTGCAGGGGCTAAAAGGATAATGGATGGTACGGATTCTCCGCGGTTGTGGGTTCAGATTCAAGAAGAAGCCGTGCCGTTCGTTGCCAAAGGAAGGAGTGTCTTTGCCAAGCATGTAGTTGACGCCGACGTAGAGATTCATCCTCAAGAGGAAGTCATTGTTATAAATGGGAAGGGTGAGGTGTTAGCGGTTGGGAGAGCTTTGCTCACTGGGGCGGAGATGAAAGCGTTTAACCGAGGCGTGGCAGTGCGTGTGCGAAGGGGTGTTGAGGAAGAAAGTTAATGAAGGTTATGTATTACATTAAAATTCCTCCATTCAACTCACTTTAGGTTTTAAAGGCGTTTTCACATATGAATTTGCAAAATTCACATGACTTTTGGTGATTTTATAAGTTATCTTCACTTTTGCATGCATGCGTCGATACGAAGGGCCGTGACAACTGAAGAAGCAAAGCTTGACTTGCAAGAACAACAATGGTTAGGCTATCTTGCTGGAGGTTTCCTGAGCAAAGTAAAGAAGACGCAAGACCAACGATACTACGCCTAGAAAGTAACGCTCGCGCGCAGAACTGTAAGTTATCGTTTTTGCCGTTTAAGATAGGCAACAGTAAATAGTCTACCATCTTCTAAGCGGATATTCTGAATGCTTACTAATTCCCATCCATCTTTGCCTAAAACGTCTAACTCGTCTTGGATGCTTTCTATTGTGGGCTTTTCTCCTGCTGCAAAATGGTCTACGCGAACCTTTGTCTTTAGCGGAAGCACTCTGTACTCCCATTTCACCAATCTAGTTACACCAAACATTAATGGTCGATAGAATGGTAAATATCTTTGCGTATGAGCACGCGTATTCATTATCGACTAAAAGAATAATTCGCATGCATGCAATTCCACAAAGCTTCGAAAGGATTCAATGCATACATGTTTTGGAGATTAAGGTCCTATTTGACCATTTCTGCGTTTGCGTTCTTAACGCCCATCCTCGTGAAATTTATTCTCACATGGTCTCGAGGCTTCGCGCGCGAAAATCGTTCAACGATTAATTCTCGAATTACACATTAATCGTATTAGTCGTTGTTAATATTTTGTACAGAGATCATTTGGGACTAAAGAGATCATGCTCTTTATATTGCACAGCGTCTCTTTGACTACCTAGAGTGACTGCATGAGCAGAAAAAAAAGAAAGAACACTAAGCACATCGACACTGACGACGTTGAACAAGAGAAGGAGAGAGAGACTGGGGACATTTATGATGACAAACAGAGAGGAGAAATGTTGAAAGCAGATGGAATTACTGCCGCCGAAAACGCATTCATGCAAGGAAGAGAAATGAAACCGAAAAAGAGAAAACGCCCCACACACAAAGACACGGTTTCAGTTCAACTCGCTGAAGATGAATACAAAGAAGACTAAATCAGTGTTCGCTGTCAATGTCTCTTCTTACCCCTTACGACGTCTGAAATGGAAAATTTGAAATATACCGTTTTCCGCTGGACAACCACATGGTAACTTCTTGATTTCGTTCAAATTGATAGACTCCACATCTTCAACTAAAGTTCCTTTTGCACCACATTTTTTGCATTCATAGCTTACATTCGATTTTACTTCACCCATATAATCACCTCGCACGCGCTAATGCTTACTATTAACGATTTTGGCCTGTATCATTCGATTATGGTGTCGCATCAAGTAGAGTTCTCTATTAATTTTCGCGTTTGCGCGGTAGAGCTTAGTTTTCCTGCTCCATCACATTTTGGGCATCGTTTTCTCGAATCCCCTTCACCTGTCGAGCCTGTACCTTGGCATACAGAACAGGTGACCATCCAATTTTCTGCACGCTCGTAGAACTTTCTGGGCATAAAATTCACCTTGTTCATGAGTCCCCTGTATGTATGCAATATTAATTGCGCTCTCACCTTCTCTTCTGTTTCTTTCCTCCACGAGTTCTTCTCGTTTGCTGGCCCTTCTGTTTGTGCACTTTCTTCTTCTTACGGAAATTTTCGCGTCTACTCATGTTCTGTCACCTGACCTATCAATTCTAAATTGTGTTCTTTCCAAAATAAAACCTGCTGTCCAAATAGGTTCAGGTATGTTAGGTTCTGAAACTGTGTGTGTATTCTTTGGTGCGCGCGCGTGCATACAAAAACTTTATGAAGCAGGTTCGGCAAGTGAAAAAACCCACAACACCGTGGCGTAGGATCTAGAGTTGTCTACAAAAACCTGGAAACCTCATCCTCTATATACGACAATACTGGAAATCTTGGAGAGAAAAGGCCCCCTGACAGATGTAGAGCTCTACGAGCTGATTAAGGAAACCCATGGAGAANCAGGATTTGGAGACCTAAACAAGACCTTGATGAGACTGGAAATACAAGGCAAAGTATACGTCTCTACTCTCACAAAAGGAAAGAGAAGGGTTGAATTGATAGAGGCGAAAGAGAGTTAATGCGCGCGCGAAAATTGTTTAACGATTAATTCTCAAATTACACGTTAATCGTATTAGTCGTTGTTAATATTTTGTATAGAGATCATTTGGGACTATTTAAGAGATCGTGCTCTTTATATTGCGCAGCGTCTCTTTGACTATTTGGAGTGGCTGCATGAGCAAGGCAAAAAGAAAGAAGACTAAGCACATCGACACTGACGACGCTGAACAAGAGAAGGAGAGAGAAA
>JGI2171J19970_10002203_pt1 | contig 10742 bp, 9 predicted proteins | sample DeeMarSWOR324_28_FD_19970 | JGI IMG/M metagenome (IMG submission 19970) | reverse complement strand
AAAGAAAAAATTTTATTGATACACTTTCACATTTAAGGTTAGTTCTATCGCCTTTAACTTCGACGCAAGAACACTTTGCAGCAAGACAATTACATTCAACTCATTGGCATAGATTTTGTCCAGCCGAAACACCAGAAGGACCAACAATAGGATTAAGAAAACATTTATCGCTATTTGCAGAAGTAACAAGAGGGGCATCAGATGTAGAAAGAAAAAAATTTGTTTCTGGTTTAAAATTTGAAAATGAAGGATTTGATATTTATTTAGATGGTATACCCATTGGTTGCACTACAGATGGAGAAAAATTTGTAAAGGATATAATAAACAAAAGAAGAGAAGGAAAGATATCTAACCAAATAAATGCTGTTTTTTATCCGGAGCTAGAAGAAGTTAGAATAAACACCGATGCTGGAAGGGTCAGGAGACCTTTGATAATTCTAGAAAATAGTAAATCTAAATTAACAGAAGAACATCTAAAAATGCTTGCTAATGATGAGATGGATTGGTATGATTTGACAAAGGAAGGTGTAATTGAATATGTTGACGCTGAAGAAGAAGATTCAATACTTGTTGCGCTCAATGAAAAAAATATTACTTCTTCCCATACACATTTAGAGTTAACAAGAATAGGAATGTTAGGAATACCTGCAAGTTTATTAGCTTTCCCAGAATATAATAGAGGTGATAGATTAAACTTAGGAGCAAAAATGATAAACCAAGCAATAGGTTTTTATCAATCTAATTTCTCTTTGAGAAGTGATACAAAATCAAACGTTCTTCTTTATCCTCAAAAGCCTCTAATAACAACTGAAGCAACACAAATTTGTGGGCTGGACCATCATCCTGCTGGACAAAATGTTGTAATTGCTTTAATGTGTGATAAAGGATACAACATGTTTGACGGCGTTGTTTTTAATAAGGCCTCTATAGAGAGGGGTATGTTTAGATCATTCTTCTACAGAATTTACTCTGCTGAAGAAAAGAGATATTGGGGAGGCCAAGAGGATATTATTTCTATTCCTGAAAAAGACGTAAGAGGTTATAGAGGTGAAGATGCTTACAACATGCTTTCAGAAGATGGAATAATAGCTCCAGAAACGGTTGTTAGCAGTGATGATGTTTTAATTGGGAGAACATCTCCTTTAAGATTCTTATCAGCAAACGAACTTATGTCTGGTATCGCAAATACGAGAGAAACTTCTATTTCCTTAAGACATGGAGAAAATGGAACAGTTGATAGAGTTTTTCTAACAGAAACTTCCAATGGAAACAAATATGTTAAAATTTCTGTAAGGGATTTAAGAATTCCTGAACTTGGTGATAAGTTTGCTTCAAGACATGGACAAAAATCTGTCATAGGATTAATACAGCCTCAGGAAAACATGCCATTCACTTCTAATGGTACCATACCTGATGTGATATTCAATCCTCATTCTGTACCGTCAAGGCAAACTATAGGACAACTTTTAGAAATGCTTGCAGGTAAGACTTCTGCTCTTGCTGGTAAAGAAATAGATGCAACCGCATTCAAAGCTAACAAAGAATTGGAATTAAGAAAAATGTTAAACAAATTAGGTTTCAGAAGTGATGGAAAAGAAATTCTCTACAACGGAATAACAGGAGAAAAGTTTGAAGTTGAAATATTCACTGGCATTATTTACTATCAAAAACTAGATCATATGGTAGCAAACAAAATACAGGCAAGATCAAGAGGTCCTATAACCCTTTTAACTAGACAACCTACAGAAGGAAAGGCAAAGGAAGGTGGTCTTAGATTAGGAGAGATGGAAAAAGATTGTTTGATAGCACACGGTGCTGTACTAACCTTAAAAGAAAGATTTAGCTCTGATAAAGTTGATGTACCAATTTGTAAAAAATGTGGTATTGTTGCTGTTTGGAGTAGAGGTTCAGAGAAATACATCTGTCCTGTTTGTGAAGGTTCAGATGTTGTAAATGTAGAAATGTCTTACGCATTTAAACTATTGCTTGATGAACTGTCTACAATGCTTATTTACTCAAAGCTCAACATAGATGGGAACATGATAGGCTCAATAGACTTTAAGCTTCTTCCGCCTAACATGATAAAAAAGATGGCATCAGCAGAAATAACAAAAGCAGAACTTTATGATAATGATGGTTTTCCGTTAGAAGGAGGAGTAATGGATCCTAGATTAGGTGTTATAGACCCTGGGCTGAAGTGTAGGACTTGCGGAAGGGGAGTGGGAGATGATTTTGGACACTTTGGCTACATAGAGCTTGTAAAACCTGTTATCAACATTCTTTATTCAAAATTAATTTATAGAATTTTGAAACTAACATGTAGAAGCTGTGGTAGGGTTATTTCTTCATCAACAAGCACAACAATAAAGAAATGCCCTCACTGCGAAGAAGAGCAAAAGAAAATAAAATTTGAGAAACCTTATACATTTTTTGAAGGAGATGAAACTATTGAAAATATAATTTCACCTCTTGGGATAAGAGAAAGATTTGAAAAAATACCTGATGAAGATTTAAAATTATTGGGAATCAAGGGGGGAAGACCTGAGTGGCTCATGGTGACTTTGTTGCCTGTTCCACCTGTAACCATGAGACCTTCCATAACCTTAGAAACTGGGGAGAGAAGCGAAGATGACTTAACTCACAAGCTAGTCGACATAATTAGAATAAATCAAAGATTAAGGGAAAACATAGAGATAGGAGCACCTGATTTTATAATAGAAGATTTATGGGAGTTGTTACAGTATCATGTTGCTACTCTTATGAACAACAGTTTATCTGGTATTCCTGCTGCAAGACACAGATCGGGTAGACCATTAAAAACTTTAGCTGATAGGTTAAAGTCAAAAGAAGGAAGATTTAGACATAACTTAACAGGAAAAAGGGTTAACTTTTCTGCTAGAACAGTTGTATCACCAGATCCTTGTATAAGCATAAATGAAGTTGGTGTTCCTTTAGAAATAGCAAAAGAATTAACAGTACCAACTATTGTTACTGAAAAAAATATTGATCATATTAAAGAATTGATAGAAACATCACCGACATGGCCTTCTGTAAACTACGTAATAACCCCTGATGGAAGAAGAAAGAAAGTAACTGAAGAAACAAAGACCGAAATTATAAACAGCCTTACTCCTGGTTACACTGTAGAGAGACAATTGAAAAATGGTGATATCGTTTTATTCAACAGACAGCCTTCTCTACACAGAATGTCAATGATGGCTCATAGAGTTAGAGTTACGCCATGGAGAACTTTTACCATAAATCTCTGTACCTGTCCACCCTACAACGCTGATTTTGATGGAGACGAAATGAATTTGCATGTACCTCAAACAGAAGAAGCACAAGCAGAGTTAAAGATTTTAATGGAAGTACAAAATCATATAAGATCTCCAAGATTCGGTGGACCTATAGTTGGGTGTAAAGAGGACCACATATCTGGATGTTTCATGCTTACCCTGGATGATACTGTTTTAACAAGAGAGGAGGCATTTAAACTTTTAGCTGAAATAGGTATGGTTGTTGAACTTCCTAAAAAGAAGAAATTTACTGGAAAAGAAGTTTTCAGTTTTCTCTTACCTAAGGATTTAAATGCAAAGTTTAGGTCAAAGTCTTATTTTGGTAAAAAAAAGGAAGAGGGTATGGTAATCATAAGAAACGGGCAGTTAATAAGTGGTATTATAGATTCAAAGGCCATAAAATCAGAAGATGGAAAACTGATTGATTTAATAGAAAAACTGTATGGAACAGAAGCTGCTCATGATTTTATAGACAAGGTATCCTTGATTGGTATAAAATACTTGGATAAAATTGGTTTCACAATAGGATTAAATGATATCGATTTGAAGCCAGAAACAAAAAAGAAAATAGATCAAATAAATGAAGAGGCAGAAAAGAAAGTTGATGAATTAATTAATCTTTATCATCAAGGAAAGACAGAACTTCTTCCTGGCAGCGATGAAAAAGAAAGTTTGGAAGCTCATATATTAAGAGCTTTATCAAAAACAACAGAAAGAATGGAATCGATAGTTACTAATAGCCTGGAAAGAAACTGTGCTGTGATAATGGCAACTTCTGGAGCAAGAGCCTCAATGGCTCATATGACACAGTTAACAGGATCACTTGGACAATCAAGAGTATTGGGAGAAAGAATACACAGAGGTTATAGAGACAGGACGCTTTCTCATTTCAAAGTTGGTGATCTCTCAACAAGTGCTCATGGATTTGCTAAGAACAGTTTCAAAGATGGTTTGAATCCATTTGAATTCTTCTTTGATGCAGTATCAGGAAGAGAATCATTAATGGATAAATCTCTGAGAACCAGGCATAGTGGTTATCTTGAAAGAAGACTTATGAATGCCCTTCAGGACTTGATAGTTGACTTTGATTTGACTGTTAAAGATAATAGAGGTGTTTTAATACAATTTTTGCCAGGGGAAGATGGAATAGATCCCTCTAAATCTGATTGGGGATCTCTTGATGTTAGATCAATTGTTCAATCAATAGCTAAGTGATGAGTATGAAAATACAAGAATTAAAAGAAATGTTACCACCTAAAATTTTTAATGAGACGAAAGAAGCCTTTAAAGAATTCAAGCTTACTTCTTCTCAAAAACGCAAGGCCATGGAGAAAATAGTAGAATTGTATAGAAAAACTTGTTTTGATCCAGGAGAAGCAATAGGTGTTGTATCGGCCCAAAGCATCTCAGAACCAGCAACACAAATGACCATGAGAACTTTCCACATAGCAGGAGCTGCTGAAATAAAAGTAACCTTAGGTTTGCCTAGACTCATTGAAATTTTTGATGCAAGAAGAAGTCCTAAAACCCCTATCATGACAATTTATTTACAAAAAAGCTACAACACAATGCAAAAAGCAGAAAAAATTGCTTCAGAAATACAAGAAACATTATTAAAGGATATCGCTAAAGATTCAAGTGTTGATCTATTAAACATGCAAATCGAAGTTCCTATTGATTTTTCTGCTTTGAAAGAAAAGGGATTAACAATGAAAAAACTAAAAAATATATTAACAGCAGATGTAAAAACTAAGAATCTAAAGATGAAGTTTTTGAAGGAAAAATTAACAATGAAATCCAAAGAAGATGTTACTGTAAAACAATTACAAAAATTAAAGACAAAGATCCTTAAATTGCACATAAAAGGCATTAAAAAAGTTTCTGAAGTTAGAGTTTCCCAGAAAGGATCTGAATGGATAATAAAGACTCTTGGTAGCAATCTTGAAGATGTTCTTAAGATTCCTGGTATTGATAATAAAAGAACAACAACAAACAACATGCATGAAATATTAAAAGTATTTGGTATAGAAGCAGCTAGAGAGGCTATAGTACAATTTGCTAAAGAAACTATGGAAGATGGTGGTTTGGATGTTGATATAAGACATATCATGCTTGTAGCCGATGCTATGACTGTTGATGGTATTATAAGACCTATAGGAAGGTATGGAATTGCCGGAATAAAGGGGTCTGTCTTAGCAAGAGCCAACTTTGAAGAAACAATTAAACATTTGACAAGGGCTGCTATAAGAGCAGAAAACGATAATTTAAATTCTATAATAGAGAATGTTATGATAAACCAAGTAGTTCCTGTTGGCACTGGAATGTTTAATTTAGTTTTCAAAGCAAAGAGTGAATAACATGACAGTACAAGAATTAAGAACTGCATTAAACAATAAAAATGTAATTATTGGTACAAAGAGGACAATAAAGTATTTAAAGATAAAAAATGTTAAGCTAGTTATATTGGCAAATAATTGTCCAGAAAATATAAAAAAAGATATAGAACATTATGCAAATTTATCTGAGGTGAAGGTTGAAACTTTTGATGGTACCGGAAAACAGCTTGGAATATTTTGCGGAAAACCATTTTCAATAACTGCCTTAGCAATCAAAGTGAAATAAATGAGAAAATTTGATACGGATACGATAAGAATAATAACAGCCTTTGAAAACATAACAGGAACTGAAGTCAGAGATTGTATTAATTCTAACACTATTTATTTTGTTGTGGGTAAGGGTAAGATTGCAACAACTATCGGCAAAAATGGTAAGACTATAAAGAGTGCTGAAAGGATATTGAAAAAACCAATAAAAGTTTTTGAATGGAATGAAGATGGAGAACAGTTTCTAAAAAACATGATTCCAAAGGCTCAAAAAATACAAATTAATGGAGAAAAGGCTGTTGTAGCTCTAAGCAATGATAACAGAGGAGCAATCATAGGCAGAGAAGGTAACAATATAAATGCTATAAGAAAGTTTTTGACGAGAAACAGCGATATTAAAGAGTTAAAAATTCTATAAGTTCTTGACAAAACTGTAGATTAATATAAGAACAACAAACATAGTTATCGCTCTAACTATCTGTTTAGACCTTTTCTTCGCATACTTATCTGTAAGACTTTCTACTAAGAGTCCTCCATCTAAAGGATAGATAGGCAGTATGTTGATTATTCCAACCGCTAGCGAAAAGAATGATATCATTGTTAAAATATAAATTAAATCGGGTAGAAAACTTCCTGATATTTTGTATACAGGAGCATAGTTTATCCCCATGTACGTAACATTAACCGTATAGGTAGTGTTGGTTGTCTTGTTAATAAGCTCTAATGTTTTATAGGAGAGCTTAACATCAAAATTTTGATTATCTTTTGTTCTGAATTTAATAACTTCTCCAATTTCTGGGTATCCAATTTCCTCATAAAAATAACCTGTAGCATTAAGATATTCAGTGTAAGTTGTTGTTATTTCCTTTCCATTTACTTCATTTAAAATCATTCCTGATTTCAATCCAGCTAAATCAGCAGGACTATCAGGCTCTATTTCTAATATAACTATTCCAGGAACGGTAATTGCAGGCCAAATAAAATAAAGTATCAAGAAAAATATCAAAAATGACACTATGAAGTTCGCAAATGATCCTGCAGCAAATATTCTAAGTTTCGTCATTAATTTTGATTTCTTTACCTGTTTCTCATTAGGTTCAACAAAAGCTCCAGGAAAGATTGCCAACAATAATAATCCAACCGACTTCAAATTTATCTTTTCCGCTCTTGCCATTATACCATGAAAAAACTCGTGGGGAACAAGTATACAGAATATTATTATAATCCATGACCAAAAGGGTATGTTTATAGACCATCCACTAACAGAAACTTCAGGAGAGAGAGATGGTAAGACTAGCTGAACCTGTGGTTGAAAAACAGTAAGAAGAAAAGTTCCCTGAATCATATAAAAGAAACAAACTAGAACACCAAAAGTTCCAAAAATCTTCCAGAACATTGGAGAAATTTTAGCTATTCGATCTATAAAATTTCTAAACTTCTTAGTTCTTCTCATGATGAGTATGTATTTGAAGTCTATGTTTTTCCTATCTTTGTATATTATTATTGCCAGAACTAAGAAGAACAATAAAACAGACAAACTATAGATATCAATCATATGCTCATTTTATTTTGACTTATTTATATATCTTTCTTAGATAATTATATAAGAATTTTATTTCAAAATTTAAAAGTGGTTAAATGGCCTTTAATCGTAAAAAAACAATGAAGGAGCTAGAGGAAATAAGAAAACTTGGCTTTGAGCTTTACGCCTACAAGTTTGATAGAAATCATAGTATAAAAGAAGTAATTGATAAGTATCCAGACGTAAAGCCTGAAGAAAAGATAGAAGATGTAAAGATTAGGATAGCTGGTAGGATAAGGTCATTAAGAAGACATGGCAAACTAAGTTTTGCTCACATAGAAGATTTCACAGGACAAATTCAGCTTTATATTTCTGCAGAAAATGTTACTGAAAATGAATATGAGTTGTTCCAAAAACTCAATGTTGGGGACATTGTAGGGGTTGAGGGTGGAATAATAAAAACTATAAAGGGAGAGCTGAGCATTCTTGTAAAACAGCTTCATCTCCTTGCAAAAGCCATGAGAACCTTACCATCAAAGTGGTACGGCTTGAAAGATGTTGAGATAAGGTATAGACAGAGGTATGTTGATCTTTTGATGAATAAGGATGTTAGAGATATCTTCATAAAAAGAGCCAAGATTATACAGGCCATGAGAAAATTTTTGGATGAAAGAGGTTTCATAGAAGTTGAAACGCCTGTTCTCCAACCTATCTATGGAGGAGCCCTAGCAAGGCCTTTTGTTACTCATCATAATGCTTTAGACATGAATCTTTATCTTAGAATTGCAGATGAGCTTTACCTAAAACGTTTGATTGTTGGTGGTTTTGAGAAAGTTTATGGAATAGAAAAGGATTTTAGAAACGAGGGGATAGACACCAAGCATAACCCTGAATTTACAATGATGGAATTCTATCAGGCATACATAGATTATAATGGGGTTATGGAATTAACAGAGCAAATGATATCATTTACTGCTAAAGAGGTTCTGGGAACAACTAAAATAAAATATAAAGAACATGAAATTAATTTGAAACCTCCTTGGAGAAGAATTTCTATGATAGATTCAATTAAAGAGCATGCCGGTGTGGATGTTGAAAAAATGAGTTTAGAAGAAATGATACGGTTTGCCAATAAGGGGGGTTTGAAAATTGCTGAAGGCGTTTCTAAGGGAGAATTGATTGCTACATTTTTTGAAGAATTTGTGCAGCCAAATTTAATTCAGCCAACCTTTATAACAGACTATCCTATCGAAGTTTCACCTTTAGCTAAAAAGAAAAGGGGTAATGAAAGGTTGACAGAAAGGTTTGAAGCATTCATAGGAACTGAAGAATGTGGTAATGGTTTTTCTGAACTTAATGATCCTATAGATCAGAGAGAAAGATTTTTGTATGGAATGAAAAGAAAGGAAGAAGGCGACGAGGAAGCTCATGTAATGGATGAGGATTATGTAAGAGCTTTAGAGTATGGATTACCACCAACAGGAGGTCTTGGTATTGGGATAGATAGGTTAACCATGCTCTTAACAGATATTCATTCTATAAGAGATGTTATACTATTTCCAACTTTAAGGCCTGAAAAAATGAAGAAAGATGTAAAGACATTTGGTGACGAGACAAAGGATAGTGTGATAAAAGAATAACTACTTGCCGAATTTACGTTTCTGTTTCCAGAACCATCTAATAATTTTTTTGAATTCTCGTTTTGAAAAGTCTGGCCAAAGTGTTGGACTGAAATATATCTCAGAATAAGCTGTCTGATATAAGAGAAAGTTGCTTAATCTATGATAGCCTCCTGTTCTTATGACTAGATCTACTGGTCTGTTTACCATAAGATAATTTATAAAACTATCTCTAAGAGGAGGAATAGATCTAACACCAAATTTAGCAATCTTTTTAATTGCGTTGATTATCTCAAACTGACTTCCATATCCTACTAGTATATTCAATATAGTTTTGGTATAGTTTTCTGTTTCTTTCATTACTTTTCTTGCCATTTTCTTAACATCAGACCTCCAAGAATTGGTATCTCCAACAATTCTGATTCTAATTTGGTTTTTTCTAACCCTTTCTGATGTGAGAAGTTTCTCAAATTCTTTATTGTAAATATTCCATAGGTATTTCAATTCGTTTTGACTCCTGTTTAAATTTTCTGTAGACAAAGCATATATGCTAACCATTTTTATCTCTGGGTGATCCAAAATCCAATCAAGAAAAGCTTCCATTTTTCTTGCGCCAGCTTTATGACCATACCAGGAAGGCTTTCTCTTTTTCTTTGCCCATCTCCTATTACCATCAGGCACCAGTGCTATATGAATATCAGGTCTAGTCTCTTTAATAAAAACACCTCTAATTTGACTGTTTTGCCCTATCAATTTTCTTGCTTGAAGTAAGATAAAATTAACGTTTAAAGAATAAATAAATAGAAATATTGTGTTTGCATGCAAAGGTTAATTTTATTCTCTTTTAGTAAAAACATATTTTTTAGTTTCTTCACAATAATAAACTTTTAATCCTTTGCTTAATTCTAAACTTTCTTCTATTGTAATATTAAAACGACCGTAATCAAAACACATAAAAATAATGATTTTTTAAAAAATTTAAATGAGAGGTACGACTCGAACGAAAGTTCTTGAGGTTTAGTCAAGAACTTTAACTATATTCTCTTTCATTTCAATCATCTGATGCATACATTATTAAACATCAGATATAGACTAAAATCTTCTTCTTTTTTTAGCAAAACACTCTTTACAAAAGACAGGTTTGCCTTCTGTTGGCTTAAAAGGAACTTCGCATTCCTTCCCACACTCAGAACAAATGGCTTTATGCATTTCTCTCGGACCTCTATCAAAACTTCTATCTTTAAATCCACCTCTTCTGTCACCGAAGCGTCTGCTTCTATCGAATGCCATCTAATTTCTCCTTTTTTTATTTGATAAGAATATAGTTCTTCAGTTTAAATGCTTATGTGTAAGACATTTATTCTACAGGTTTTTTTAAACCATATTTTGCTTGATCTACTAAAGAAGGAGAGAAATAGCCATAAGCTATTAGAAACTCTTTAAATGATTGTCCTTTTTGTATTTCATGTTTTTTGTCCATGGTAAAAACTATATTGTATAAGGCGATTTATAAAGTTAAATTCGACAATCAACAATTAACGATTGGTATAGCAAATGACGAAATCAATTTTTATAAGAAATTAGGTTTCTCTTCAAAGGTTCTTTCTTTACAGATAATAATATTCAGATTTTTAAGCATTTTCAAAATGGATATTCAAATAAGATTTTTCTACGAAGTAGTATATAGAGTATTATAATAATT
>JGI2171J19970_10002200_pt1 | contig 10753 bp, 10 predicted proteins | sample DeeMarSWOR324_28_FD_19970 | JGI IMG/M metagenome (IMG submission 19970) | reverse complement strand
CCCACTTCTCTGAAAATTCCCCATTTTCCTCTCTATCAATCATTGCTCCCAATTCTATGAGCCAATGTATGATTAGAGGAGCATCTTCCACAAGTGCTTTGAGAACGTCCGGTTTATTGGCAAAATGTCCCCCTCCCATAGCGTCTAAAAAATGTATTACAGGGGAGTCGTTTGGGCGGTCGGCGGCCTGCGTTCCTCCTTCAGCCATTATTGAGTTGGCATCGCCATGCCTGAGTTTGTTGGCAAGAAGAATTTTCTCAGCAGGAACACCCTGGTTGTTGGCCCAGATGGCCGCTGAAGTCCCGGCTAAGCCGCCACCAATTATGAGAATATCAGGTTCATAATCGACTTTCGAAAGATCAATTTCTTCATCTTTAACGAGAGGATAAGCTTCAAGAAGATCCACCACTTCGTTAGCGCCTATATCGCCTTTATTCTGACCTATGGATATTTTTCTTTTACCTCCTGGAGCAAAATCGGGATGAAGCTTGAGGACGTTTCCTCTTTCTTCCATGCTCATGGCGCGAGGGGTATAATCTTTTCTCTTTATCCGTGTTTGATTCACGGTATCTATGAGTTCCCGCATATATTCTGGATAGCCTCTGATATATTTGACTTCAGACATTTTTCTCCTCCTTTATCAATCTGGCTCCCTTTCTCTTTCCGCATACATTTTCTCAAGTTCTTTGGTTGTGGCCTTGAGAAGCCTATCCCAGTCATTTTTGTATTTGCCTTTTTCTATTTCTTTCAGCCTGGCGTTGAGAAGCTCTGGTTCTTTAGTTCCGTATCGTCCATACATTCTTCTCGCTAGCTGAGCTATGTGATATTGCACAAGCTCAGCAGGACATCTTACCGCACAGAGCCCGCACTGGATACAGTCAAAGGATTCTTCGGCAACTGCACGAAAGTTCCCCTTAATAGCATCTTGAATGTAATCCATGACCTCAAGGTCTTGAGGGCACGATTTTGTACATGTGTTGCAGGATAAACAGCGGGCGAGTTCTGGATAATGTTTAAATAGCGTACCCACATTATAATTTTCTTTATTGATGTTATAGATGGATTTTTCTGCAGGCGAAAAAGGGATTTGAACCAAAAACATTCCATCTTCCACTCTCGTTTGACAGGCCATCACCGCATGAAGCTTATAGTCTTCTGCCTTTCTGTATATCGTAGCGCAGGCTCCACAAAATCCCGCCCTGCATCCTGAAGACCGAATAAATCTGTATCCTGCAAATTCCATAGCCTGCATTATTGTCAATCCAGCTGGAACTCTGTAGGCCTTTCCCATGACATAAATTTTCACCCAATTTTTAATATCTTTTTCGTCAATTCCAGTGGTAACGGACTTATTGGACTCAGCGATTACATCCATGATGCTTTTTTTCTCTTTCATCTATTCCTCCCGCTGAATATCTAAAGGAATCACCTCATTTTCTGATTGATAATTCCCTCAATCTATTGCCTTTCTATATTCCATTTCGAATTTGGCATCCGCAGAATAATGCCGTTAGTGATGTCTCCCTTATCATAAAATCGAATATTTGTCCCTGATGCAGAAGCTTGTGGAAGAAGGGATGTTTCGAGGATTGGAGCTGCTTTTTTATAATATATTTTAAAAGACATGAGAATATAAGCAATTAATTATATACTTATATTTAAAACTACATGAACAAATAATTTTTTTCAAGAAAAATAGAGGATTAAGTGATCTCCCGCGAAATTTTTTCTTGGCAGAGTTCATTTTCTTGAGCCATGACCTTGCTTTTTTAGGTGTGTTATTTTAAATTCGGGGTCTCAGATAAAGAAGATAGTGAAGAGTGTTTAGGGGTTTGTAGCCCGTTCCAAAAAGAAATTCTTAAAATGAGGAGGAAGTATGCGAAAGGTATTTTTAGATGAATATGTTCCTCAGGTATGGAAATTATATCTTAAACAAGCTGAAGAGGCAGTGAAAGATGGGGCGCTCTCTAATAAATTCAAAGAACTGGTAGCTTTTGCTGTTGCCATTGCCGCCCACTGTGAGTCTTGTGTGAAAATCCATGCCCGAAGAGCAATCAACGCAGGTGCCAGCCCCGAGGAAGTCGCTGAGGTTGTGGGAGTTGTGGTAATGTTGTGCGGAGGTACGGCGGAGATATGGGCCAGAAGGATAGTTGAAAATGAGATAAAGGATTTGAGAAAAGATTAAGGGCTAAATAAAGCTAAGTCAGCTGAGGAATTTCATCGCCGCCTCTCCTAGAACAATGGATGAATTCTTGGTCGCTCTTATTTTTAACTTCAATCACAAAAGCTTCTTTGCTCGCATTCATTGATGAAGATTTATTATTTCAATTTATCATAAAGCAAATCGCTTGACTCGCTCCCAGATATTTTCAATTACTTCTGTGACAGAAGACTGAGTATATTCAATCACTGAGAGTCCTTCCATTTGAGCATCGGTTATGGTTTTATCATAAGGTATTGTTCCCATAAATTCAGCATTGTAATCCTGAATCAACAGCTTTATTTTATCTGTCATCTCGATGTTTAAATCATATTTGTTCACCACGACCCCTGGGAGGATCCCAAAATGTTCTATGACTTTTAAAATACGATCCAGATCGTGGATACCCGATACAGTGGGCTCTGTGACCACCAGCGCATAGTCTGAACCGGTTAAGGAGGCAATCACAGGACATCCTGTACCAGGAGAGCCGTCTATTATGGCCTCGTTTATATGTGCTTCTTGAGCAAGCTGGTTTTGCTTATCCCTTACCAGAGTCACCAGCCTACCCGAGTTTTCTTCAGCAATTCCCAGTTTGGCATGGCTCATGGGCCCAAATCTTGTCTCTGAAATAAACCATTCTCCGTTTACAGCATCCTCTACTTTTACAGCTTTATCCTGGCATACAAGATAACAGACTCCACAGCCTTCGCAGGCTATATGGTCAATAGAAAAAATGGATTTATTTGCAGAAGTACCCTCTCGGATTGCAAAAAATCGGCATTCTTGTTTACACTTTCCGCACGCCGTGCATTTTTCCTGTTCTATCTCGGCCACGACACCTCCGCTAAAATCCCCTCTTTCCTTTATTTGAGGATTCAAAATGAGATGCAAATCTGCTGCATCCACATCGCAGTCAGAAATGATCGTTTTCTGAGCCAGTGCAACGAAAGAGGCAACGAGAGACGTTTTGCCTGTCCCCCCTTTTCCACTTATGACCACGAGTTCCTTAGCTTTTTTTGTTGCAGCGGTTCCGTACTGTTTTGCTTTTTCAATTTCCTTTTTTACCCTATGAATTTTTTTCCTATTCGTTTTTCTAACAACTCTTTTCTCCTTACTGGTTTTTATTATTCTTTCTGCTATTTTTTCAAAAAGCTCCCTGTAGTGGGGAAGCTTTTCCACAACCATGTCCCCTCTAGAATAGATTTCAGCTATCTTTCTATCATCGGGTATCTCTCCCATCACTTCTATTTTTTCGCTTTGCAGATATTCTTTTAAATCGTCATTCCTGTATTCAGCCCGATTCACTACAACTACAGGCTCCAGGCCCACCTCCCGGGACATATCCACAGCTAATTTTAAATCATTGATACCGAATGGAGTCGGATCAGTCACCAGAACACAGAGATCCACATCTTTGATTGTCTCCACAACAGGGCAAGTCGTTCCGGGAGAAGAATCAAGGATATTGATTCCTTCTCCTATATGGTCCTTTACCTTTTTGACTAATCGAGGAGACATGCCTCCTTCTGCCGTTTCAAGAAGCGCATAATGTAAGTCTATAGAGCCGCTTTTGCCGTGCCTTAAAACGCCTATTTTTCTATCTTCTTCAATAACGGCATCTGTGGGACAAACAACTTGACATGCTCCACATACATGACACAGCTCTTTAAAAATCAGAACTTTCTCTTTTACCACCGCAATGGCGTTATAATGACAGACCTCAGCACAATCGCCACAGTTAATGCATTGTTCCTCATCGACTCCCACCGGAGATAAAATCTTTACATCTTCCTCTTTCAAGATTTGTGGCTTTAGGAAGAGATGGCCGTTTGGTTCTTCAACATCACAATCAAGATACCAAACCTTCTTTCCTTTTTCCGCAAGAATAACAGCTATGTTAGTAGCAATAAATGTCTTACCAGTTCCTCCTTTACCGCTTGAAACGGCTATTTGTGTGGACATGAGTCTCCTTTCTTTACTTTTGTAACGAACGATGTTACAGATTCGAATATTTCTGATTTTTTCATTTTAAAAATGCTTCAATCTTTTCTTCCAGGGCGTCCTGGGGCATGGCACCAATGATAGAGTCGATCATCTGCCCCTTTATAAAAACGAGCAGCGTGGGAATTGACATGATGCTATAACGTCCAGCGATTTCCTTGTTCTGGTCTATGTTCAATTTTGCAAATGCTATTTTCCCTTTGTATTTCTTAGCCAAATTTTCAATTATCGGATGAACCATAAGACAGGGAGCACACCATTCGGCCCAACAATCAATCACTAAAAATGAGTATTTTTTTACTGCCTCGTCAAAGTTAGAAGAGGTCAAAACAACAGGATAATCCGGATTGTCCACGAGCATTTTTTTCTTCTTCTCCTCTTCTTCCATTTGTTTGAGAATGGCCTCTTTATTTGAGGAGCCGTTAAGGATAAGTTGATAGACAAGCTTTTCTTCCGATATAAGCCCAGATAGTAAAGATTTGCTGTTTTCATTCATTAAAACAAACGGCAAAGCGGGTATGTTAGAAATTTTAGCCATCTTTATGGCCTCTTCTACCTCTATCGCTCGGCTTATAATCCTGCCTGGCAGTTCAACGGCTATTCTGTTGCTCAAAAGAACAGCTTGACTGGATGCTGGAGAGTCTAAACTGAAATAAGTCTCTATCAGCACATTTTTGTCTATGCTTTTCAACTTTTCTTTCAACGAATGATTGAGCCCGCTTTCCCTTTGAGAAACAAGAGATAGAGTTTCAATAAACGTGCCTGCTATCTGCCCAGCAGGTGCTCCCCAGTATTGAATGGAAAAGCCGTTATTTTTACCGATCAAGATGGTAGGAGAATAGGACAAATCCAATTCTTTCACTAATTCGTCTGAAAAGCCCAGATATTCTGATTTTATTTTTTTATTTATTTGAGAGAGTTCTTTGACCAGCCCTTTACTGAATTGAGCATACTCAGGATTTTCACCACTCGTAATGATATCCCGAGTGAAAATTTTAACATCCACATCCTCAACTAATTCCTGACTGTACTTTTTCTCTAAAAATTCCTTTGTTTGGGGATCGATTAACATCCTAAATCTTCTCCTTTCTTGTTTTAATAATGGATATCCATTTCTTCAAATCTTCCTGTTTGTTCCCGCTTGAGTGAGCAGGTTATTCAAGGAGATGGCGTTTAAATCCAGTCCAAGGTCACTTTGCGGCTCCCCACCCAAAGCCAGGCCAAGAAGTTGAGGGTAGAGAAGAACTGGAATATTATATTGTTTCCTGAACTGCTCATTGATCACCTTTTGTTGATCGTTGTACATAAGATAACATGTCTGGCACTGAACGATTATGCCATCTATTTTTTTGTTCTTTAAATTATCAAGTTTTTTTTGTACCAGAGAAGGAGCTAGCTCTTTGGAAATGGGAAAGCTTTTCCCTCCACAGCACAGATTAAGAGTTTCATACTGAACAGGATAAGCACCTGCAGCCGATATGAGCTGATGGAGGGTCTTCGGGTTATCAGGATCATCGAATCCTTCAAATGCAGACTCTGGCTTTAAATAGTGACAGCCATAATGGGGAGCAACCCGAAGGTTTGATAAATCTCTTTTTATTTTTCTTTTTATTGCATCAATGCCCACATCCTCATAGAGAACTCTTGAAATATGTTTCACTCGAGTCTTTCCATTATATTCGAGCTTTATTGTTTTCAACTTCCTGTTCACTCTATCCCTTGTTTCCTGGTCCTTTAGCTTCTCCACCGCCTCGGCTAAAGCTCCGGTACATGCTGCACAGAGCGTGAGAATATCCAGTCCTTTCGCTTCTGCGATAGCTAAATTCATGGCGGCTAAGAGTAGCCCTGACTCTTGACTTAAATTGACCTGGTTGATTCCACAGCAAACAAAATCATCAATATCCACCAACTCAATCCCTAAATGTTTACAGATCCACCGAGAGGAGAGCTCATATTGAATGACTTGCGTGGGTGTCGTACACCCTAAGAATAAAGCATACCTATCCATTTGACGCTACTTTTTTGACTTGATTTTATCCAGACCGGCTAACTCAATTAATATTTTGGCCTTTTTGCCATTACTTTTTAAAGTCGGCAGAGAAAAAGATTTTCTCTTCTTTGCTAATGCCTCATCTAAGGGGAATATGAGACCTGTTTGCATGATCTGCTGCGTCTGTTCTACCCAAGGAGACGGAGCATAGCCTTCTTTTGCGGCCATGTTTTTCAGCACATTTAGGATATTGAAGAACTTAACATTCTGGGGGCATCGCTGTTCACAGGTATGACAGGTCACACAGTACCAAATATGTGGGTTGCTCAGCACTTCTTTTCTCATTCCCAGTTTCACCATTTTTGCCAATTTTCTGGGGCTGTATTCAGGAAAAATTTCATGAACAGGGCATCCGGCCGTACAGGTTCCGCAAGCAAAGCAAGCATTTAATCCTTGAGCTTCCTCATGTTTCATAACTTCTGATTTAAAATCTGGATCAAGATCTGCGATTCGAACTGCTCCTTGCTCGCTTTTATCCTGTTTCATTCTAATCTCACCTCTCAAGCTCTTCCAAAATAGCCTTCTTTAATTCTTCCTTACGGGGGACGCCCACAAATTTAAGGATGCCGTTAATCGCTATAGCGGGAACTGACATTATGCCGTATTGAGTCGCCCGCGTTGTGTCCACAGTTATGTCGACTTCTTCAACTGTTAACTTATCTCTGAATTCAGCGGATAATTCTTCAAGCATCTCTTTGACCGCAGGACATCCGACACATCCAGGAGACATGAATTCTTCCACATAAACTTCTTCCATAACTTATGAGCCTCCTTCGTTGAGTTGTCTTGCTTTAACCATAAATTCAGGAAGCTTCAACTTGGCTTTCCTGAGTTCGCCATCCGCAAAGGAAGCGGCTGCCTTAGCCTGGACGATTGAATCAGGAATGTCTTTGGGGCCTTGTGCAGCGCCGCAGACATAAATTCCCCTAACATTTGTTTCCACAGGACGCAATTTGGGATGCATTTCTTTAAAAAAGCCATTATCATCCAGATTGATTCCAAGGATTTGTGCGAGCTGCCCGCTGCCTGCCGAGGGGATGGTGGCGCAGGACAAAACAACTAAATCGGCTTCTAGCTTTAGGAGATGACCGATATCCGGGTCTTCCACGTTTAAGAAAAGCTTCCCTGTATCTGATTCTTCGATAATCTCGCTGGGTCTTCCGCGGATAAAATGGATACCGAGTTCCCTTGTCCTCCTGTAATATTCTTCAAATCCTTTACCCGTAGTCCGCATATCTATATAGCAGATATAGATTTCAGCATCAGGCAAAACCATTTCTCTGATTATTTGGGCATGTTTCAATGCATACATGCAACAGATATTGGAACAATAGTCATTAGCGTTTTTATCCCGTGAACCCACACATTGAATCATAACGATACTTTGTGGCTCTCTCCCGTTGGTAGGCATCAGAAGCTTTCCCCCCGTAGGCCCATCTATATCCAAGAGCCGGGCCAGTTGAAATTGAGTGATGACATTGCCATGGCGTCCGTATCCATATTCACTTTTTTCTTCAGGATCATATTCATCGAAACCAGTGGCAACAATGATTGCGCCCACTTTCATGTCTATTGTTTTTGTTTGCTGCTCAAAGTCTATAGCCTCGGTAGGGCATTCCTTTTCGCATATACGACAAACACCTTTCCTAAAATAAAGACAATTTTGAGCATCAATAATGGCTTTTTTAGGGATGGCTTGATCATAAGGAATGTATATTGCCTTTCTTTGTCCCATACCCCCTGAATATACGTTATCCACCACTTTTACAGGACATTTCTCCACGCACTCTCCGCAACCTGTACATCTTTCCGTATTGACATATCGCGGCATTTGAACAACATCAACATGAAAGTTTCCTATATGTCCGCCCACACTCTTAACCTCTGAATTGGTGAGCAAGTTTATATTGGGATGGATATTGGCGTAGGCTGTTTTAGGAGCCAAAATGCAGGGAGCGCAATCGTTTGTAGGAAAAACCTTGTAGAGCAAGGCCATTTTCCCCCCAACAGTGGGCAGCCGTTCCACAATATGAACTTTGTAACCCTTATCGGCCAAATCTAAGCCTGCTTCCAGGCCAGCCACTCCTCCTCCAATCACCATAATGGATTGTTCCGGTTTTATTTCAACCAAAGGAATTAATCGTTTCAGCCTCATCCTTTTGACGGCCAACTCAATCAGTTTCTCTGACCGTTCAAGCGCTTGTTCAGGAGCGACTTTATGCGGGCTTCCGTGCATCGTCCATTTTCTGATATCGATAAGATCCACAAATTCTGGCTCTATTCCTGCCTTTTCTCCGCATCGCTGAAAAGTCATCAGATGCAAAGACGGATCACAGGCCGCTATAACAACTCTATCCAACTTTTGATCCTGAATAGCTTCTTGGACTGCCACCTGACCATCTTCAGAACAGCTAAATTTACTCTCCGCAACATAGGCTACACCCTGGATTTTTTTTGAACTTTCAACTAGAGCTTCAACATTTAATCCTCCAGCGATGTTCATACCACAGTGACAGATGAAGACTCCGATTCGTTCTGCTTTCTTAGTAACCATTATATTTTTCTCGTTCTTCTGACAAAAAATGAGCTCTATTCTGTATCAAGCATGTCTTTGGATTCGGTCCAATATATCGAGAGATGCAGCTGCAGCTTGGGCGACTGCTGAGACTATCAGCTTTGTGGGGCAGTTTGTTACGTCGCCAATGGCATATACGCCCTCTTTGCTCGTTCTGCCTTTATCATCTGCGATAATATAACCATCCTTATCGACTTTTATCCCATATTCTTTGGCTATCTGACTGTTAGGAATGCCTTCTAACTGAAAAAACACTCCATCCGTATATATTTCTTTGGCTTCTCCTGTTTCTTTGTGATACAGGACAACACTCTTTACCTTGATATCTCCCTTGATCTCTTTGAGTTCCATATCACGCAGAATATCTACCTTTTGTTTTTCGAGATTTTCTAAAAGAATTCTCTCTGCACATAATCTCTCTTTATGACAGACCAGTTTCACCTGAGAGGCCAATCCAGAAAGAAATATGGCAACCTCGGCTGTCCGCCTATCATCTCCGACTATGATGACTTTTTTTTCTTTAAAAAATGCGCCATCGCATACTGCACAATAACTGACTCCTTTACCGCGGAATTCATCCTCGCCTGGCACTCCAAGGACCTTAGGGTCTCTTCCTGAACCGATAATGACAGCTTCAGCTGAATAAACAGATTTATCTGTCTTTACAATATGGTTTTTGCCTTGAATGTTTAATTCAATGACTTTTTCGAATTGATGTATCTCTGCCCCATTTTTCTTGCACTGCTGGAGCATTTTATCAACCAGATCTTTACCAGTGATTCCTTCAACATAACCTGGATAATTCTCAAGGATAGGAATTTCAGCTGCATATCCTCCTGGAATTTTTTCTTCAAAAATCAGTGTATCAAAGCCGTAAAAAGAACAATAATAACCCGCTGTAAGCCCCGCTGGCCCGGCACCAATCAAAATCACATCTCGATGCTGCATCATTAACCTCCCTCAATATCATTTTTCAAGCCTATTCCTTGCATGCATAAAGCAATCATATTAATGCGACAAAGCATCTGTTTATCCATTAACCTGAATTATTCATAAAATATGCCGACACTATATTCAAATCAAACTTTATTAACATTATTTCATCCTATGTCGGCATCTTTTCCCCTCCGGGCGAGCCGATCTTACAACCTGCAGCTAAGAAAAATTGTCATCGCGAGCGAAGCGTGGCGATCTCATGTTCATGCGCACAAGAATGAGATTGCCACGCCTGTTCCGAGCAAAGCGAAGGAATCTCACCCCACCTCGCAACGACGTCTGCTTTGTTGCGGCCCAATCTCGGTGGACGAATAAAGGGCTTTGAAGAGGAAGCTCATCATAATGAAAGAGATAAAACAACTCTCAATCCGAAGGAATTTTACATGTGGGACAGACACCACTTTCACATCCATCACTGCCTGTGCTTGAAGATGTGAACACAGAGAACTGCTTGATTGGCTTTGAAGTGCCACATTTTGGACAACTCATTCCTTCGTTGGTCGCCCCCAAACTCTGGAGTAACTCAAATTTTAGGCCGCATTTTCGGCATTTGTATTCATAAATAGGCATCAAACTGCCTCCCTAAGAAATATAGACGTTTGCCTGAAATTCTGTACCGTAGACTCCGCAAAGATGCGTTTTCAGAATAATATTTATTTTTTGTATGCATAAGCTCCTTTTGTATTTCTTCCTTTTCTGGCCGGAACAAATAGAAGAGGAAAAATTATATCACTCAAACAGCAAGGAATCCAAACGGCTAAGAACAAGAACATGAAGATAGAAATGATTATAATCGGATTTATTGTCTGACCTATGGCCATGATGATATGAAATAAAGAGGCCCAGGTGCTGATTAATACATGTCCGGAGTGTGGAAATTTGGTCATGGGTCTTAAAACAGCAATGGCCACACCCAACAATGCGGCAG
>JGI2171J19970_10002196_pt1 | contig 10763 bp, 9 predicted proteins | sample DeeMarSWOR324_28_FD_19970 | JGI IMG/M metagenome (IMG submission 19970) | reverse complement strand
GGAGGCCGCCGCCTGCGGAGCCTTCGCCGCCACCCTGCTGGCAGCGGCACACCGCCGCCTGAACTGGCCTGTCCTGAGGGACTGCATGCTGCAAACAGTCCGGATTGCCACCATGGCACTGCTGATTGGGTGGACCGCCAGCATGTTCACCGGCGTCTTCCTCAGGTTGGGAGGCGGCGAGGTGGTGGCTAACATGGTATTGAGCGCTCCCCTCGGCAAGTGGGGTGCTTTCGGTCTGGTTATGCTGGTAGTGTTCATCCTCGGCTTTCTGGTGGACTGGATAGCCATCGTCTTCATCCTGGTCCCGCTCATTTCTCCGATTGTACCCGAGCTCGGATTCGAGCCCCTGTGGTTCGCCATAATGGTCTGCGTCAACCTTCAGATGGCCTTCATGACCCCGCCTATGGCGCCGGCTATCTTTTTCCTCAAAGGGATATCAAAACCAGAATGGGGCATTGATACCATGCACATAATCCGGGGCATAGTGCCGTTTGTCATATTCATCATAGTAGCCCTGTTCTTGTGCATCGCTTTCCCGCAGATTATAATGTGGCTACCCAGCATGATGATAAAATAGTGCCGCAGGCATGGACGCTTAATGAATATAGTGGTATGTGTCAAGGCGGTCCCAGACCCGAGCATTACTTCACTAGAGCCATTTACGAGTCACATTGATCGCAATGATCTGGTCTATATGGTCAATCCCAGCGATATGGTGGCGGTGGAGCAGGCAGTGAGAATAAAAGAGAGCTGCCAAGGCAGCCATGTTACCATTGTTTCAATGTCGCCTCCCTCAACTGAGAGGCTATTACACCACTGCTTGGCCACGGGCGCCGATGAAGCCATACTTCTCTGGGATAAGGATTTTGATAGTTCAGACAGTTATGTTACGGCGCTGATACTGGCTAAAGCTATCGTTTCGCTGCCGTATGACCTTATCCTTTGCGGAAATAGAGCGGTTGACAGTGAAGGCGGCCAGGTTGGCGGCATGGTTGCTGAGATGCTTGAGATACCAATAGTATCGAGAGTGGTCGGTGTTGAAGTTTCACTCGATTGTCGTAAAGTGACTCTGGAAGGTAAACTGGAAGGTGGTAATAGAGAGAAGACAGAGGTCATCCCACCAGCACTTTTAACCGTGGAGACCGCCCTCAATGAGCCACGCTATGCAAGCTTGCCGTCATTAATGGCCGGACTCAAAAAAAGTATTAAAAAGCTTGACTTGAGCGGCCTGGGGCTTTCTCCGGAACAGGCAGGTCTCAAGGGAGCCAAAACCAGAGTGGTTTCCCTATCGGTGCCAAAACCAAGACCTAAGAAGCCTTTTACTCCTGACAGCAGCCTTTCCGCAGCCGAGCGGATACGGCTTATTATGTCAGGCGGTGTTTCGGAAAAGTCAAAGAGCCTGTTTGAGGGCAGCGCCGAAGAGCTCAGCGCCAAGTTTGTTGAGTTCCTAGAGCAATATAATATACGGCTTTGAGCAAGAGCCGTCCGGCAAAAAACAAGCACCTTGGAAGCATAATGAAGTGAACTGGCGGCAAAAAAGAATACCAAATTTTCAGTTACGGAGTGCAAGTCATGGATTCACAGTTTAAAAATCTCCTTTCACCAATAAAGTTGGGGGCTGTCCTTCTACCTAATAGAATCGTCTTCGCCGGTCATGTTGCCAGATTTTATCCGCCCGATGAGCCACCCAATGAGAGGCAACTCCACTATTTGCTTGCCCGGGCTAAAGGTGGTGTGGGAATGATAATGAGCGGACCACATTTCCCTTTCCCGCTATCCACCACATCGCCACCTACAGCTTATCAGAGTGATGATATAATCCCGATCCTGAGAAAGTTTACTGATGCTTTTCGCCATTACCCAACCAAGATTTTCGCGCAGCTAAACCACTGGGGCGCCTATCGTCCCAGCCGGGCGGTTGGCGGCTCAATCTGGAATTCATCCCCGGTATGGAAGAGAAACATGTCCTTGCCTAGTTTCCAAGAAGTGCCTCATGCCATGGATAAAGATGATATAAAGTACTTTATCGAGGAGCATGGCAAAGGAGCCAAGAGACTTAAAGAGAGCGGGTTTGATGGTATCGAGCTTACCGCCATCCACGGCGTATTGCTGCATACCTTTCTATCCCCCATCTATAATACTCGCACCGATGAGTATGGAGGCAGCCTGGAAAACCGCCTGAGAATCATTATCGAGACCCTCACGGCTATAAGAGAGGCTATTGGCCCGGACATGGCTCTTGGTATCAGATTTACAGGCGATGACCTTCTGGACTGGGCCTGGTGGACCAGAAACCGTGGCAATACCCTAGACGAGGGCATTGCCACCGCCAAGATGCTGGAAGACACCGGGCTGGTTGATTATATCTTCTCCTGTGCCGGTGGGTCCGGCTCAGCGCATATACCTCCCTCCTATTATCCTCTGGGGGCTTTTACCTATATACCGGCGGCGATAAAGGAGGCGGTAAGCCTTCCGGTAATGGCTACAGCCCGGATTAATGACCCAGTGCTGGCGGAGGCTATACTGGCCAATAACCAGGCCGATGTTATCGCCATGTGCCGAGGCCTTATTGCTGACCCGGAGTGGCCGAACAAAGCCCGGGCGGGCAGGCTCGAAGAAATACGCCGGTGCGTTGCCTGTAATGAAGGCTGCATTGGTCGGCCTGGCCTGAGCATGGCCGTTACCTGCTCAATTAACTATGAGGCGGGAAGGGAATACCTGCTGCTGGACATGACCCATGCCGAAACCAAGAAAAAGGTAATGGTAATTGGCGGCGGCGCCGCCGGCCTGGAAACAGCCCGTGTGGCAGCACTGCGAGGGCATCAGGTAAGCCTCTTTGAAAAGGAAGATATACTGGCTAAGGCGTTGACCGTTGCCGCTAAAGCTCCTGGCAGGGAGGACTGGGAAGAAGTCAGGAGGTATTACCGGCACCAGATGAACCTTTTGGGCGTGGATGTCCATGTGGGAGCAACGGTAACGCCAGAGATGGTTATGGAGGGGAGCTGGGATGCGGTGGTGGTGGCCACCGGGGCTAAACCTTTTATCCCGGAATTTCCGGGTTCTGATGGTGATAATGTTGTCGAAATGCATCAGGCGTTGCAGGATGAGGTCGAAGTCGGGGAAAAGGTTCTCGTTGTAGCGTATGAAAATCACATGCACGGACTTACCACTGCCGACTTTCTGGCTTCCAGGGGGAAGAGGGTGGAATTGATAAACGAGTCTCTGTGGATTGGCGGCATGGTTGATAACCATACGCTTCAGACCATTTATACCCGGTTACACATGAACAATGTGGTGATGACGCCGTCAACAGGGCTCAAGGAAGTCCGGGGCAATACTGCGGTTCTCTATAACCTGCTTACCGGCAAAGAAAAGGAGATTGAAGGGATTGACACGATAGTTATCTGCACTGATGGCAGACAGGATGATTCCTTGTATCATGCCCTGAAAGGCAAGGTGAAGGAACTCTATGAGGTCGGGCAATGCGTATCGCCGCGTCAGCTTCTTGAGTCGGTGGCTGATGGCTATCAGGTTGGCCGAGCCATATAGCTGGACGAATGGTTGTTTGACCGAAGGTAACGCTTTTATGTCTTTAAAAGATATGATAAAAGTCAATAATCAAGGAGGGAAGATATGGAATATCGCATCTCAACTTTAGCCGAAAACACCGCCGGTGTACCCCGTGCCATCGGTGAATGGGGTTTCAGTGCCTTGGTAGAAACCGAGGAAATGAACGTTCTTTATGATACCGGGGACGGCCTCGGTATCGTCCATAACGCTGAGCTGCTCGAGGTCGACTTCGCCAAAATTGACAAGATAGTCATTTCCCATTCACACTTCGACCATACCGAAGGCCTGCCCCAAGCGCTGAAAAAGATTAAGAAAGAGATAGAAGTCATTGCCGCCCCCGATTTGTGGACCGGGGAGAAATATAGCACCCGGGGAAGATTAAAGCCCGAACGCCGATACATCAGCATACCCTATACACGGCCCTACCTGGAAGGCCTCGGCGCCAAGTTCACTCTAACCCGAGAACCGGTGAAACTAACAAACAACATAATGACCACCGGGGAAATTCCCATAATCACCGACTTTGAGAAGATAGGCGAGGATTACCTCTGGCATAAAGTGGGCGACAAGCTTGAGCTGGACGATTTCCCTGATGACCGTGCTTTGGTAATCAATACCGATAACGGACTGGTGGTAATATTGGGCTGCGCCCACCGCTGCCTGATTAACAGCCTGTATCAAGCACAGAAAGTGTCCGGGGTAAAGCAGATAGATACCGTCATCGGCGGCTGTCATCTGGTTGATGCTCCCGAAGAGCGCATCATGAAAACCATTGCCGCCCTGAAAGAGCTGGATGTCAAGCATATAGGGGTGTCTCACTGCACCGGCCTGCGAGCCGCATCAATGATGGCCCATGAGCTCGGAGACCGTTTCTTCTTCAATATGGCTTGCACCAGATATCCGGTTAAAAAATAGAAGTCCAAATCAAATAAAGTCGCCAAAGTGTTATGTCAATTGACTAGTGCGAGGGAATCTGTCTTTTTACGGAGCTAGAGGACAATTGGGAAACCCGGAACAACGCAGCCCCTCTCAGGGCAAAGGCGTATGGGTCATAGCCGAACGCAGACAAGAGCAACTCGAGAATATCAGCCTTGAGATGGTAAGTGGGGCACGCCAGCTTGCTGACGAACTCGGGGAAGAGGTTACGGTTGTCGTCGTTGGAACCGCTGGTGAAGAACTCGCAGGAACGTTAGCCAACTATGGTGCCGACAGGGTATATCTTGTGGAGAGCCCGTTACTTTCTGAGTATTCTGCCGAGCTTTATGTTGCAGCTTTGACCCAGCTTTTTGAAGAGGAGAAACCGGAAATAGTCCTGTGCGGGGCTACTCTGATGGGCCGGGATATCGCCCCCAGGATAGCAGCCCGGCTGAAGACAGGGCTGGTGTCCGAGTGTACCGGGTTAGCCATAAACGAGGAACGCCTGCTTCAGCCAACCAAGCTCATCCATGGGGGTAAAGTGAGTGGTACATTTCTTTATTCCGCTTCCATACCTCAAATGGCCACGGTTAAGCCCGGTATCATGGCGATAAGGAAATCGGCCGCTTCCAGGAAGCCGGAGGTTACAGTAATCACCCCTGAACCCGGCAAGAGGGAGCCGCGCTGTAAGAAGATAGGGGTAATGAAAGCTGACCCGGATAAGCTCGGGCTTGACGAGTCTGAGGTCATTGTGGCCGGTGGGCGGGGACTGGGCAGCGCCGCCAATTTCCAGCTTCTCACCAGGCTGGCCAGGAGTTTGGGTGGTGTGGTAGCGGCATCGCTGGGCGCTATCGATGAGGGGTGGGCACCCCGAAAGAGCCTTATTGGCCAGACAGGGATGACGGTAACGCCACGACTGTATGTTGCCTGCGGGATATCAGGATCAATCTATCACGTTATGGGGATGAAAGACTCCAGATTTATAGTGGCCATTAATAAAGACCGAAATGCGCCTATATTCAATTACGCGGATATGGGTATTGTTGGCGACGTAGCAGACGTCATACCGGCTATAACCGGCCGGCTGGAAGCACTATCTAAAAGTCCTGCTCAGCGGAGTAAAGAGGCAAACAATGCCTGAGAAATTTGACGTGGCCATAGTCGGTGCCGGACCAGCCGGCACCACCGCTGGCCTGGCGCTGGCCCAGTCCGGCCTGAATGTCGCTCTTTTTGAAAGAGGCGAGCAACCGGGGGCAAAAAACATGTTTGGCGGGGTTTTATACTACACGGAAGTGTTAAACAAGCTGATACCCGACTTCTGGAAACAGGCTCCCATAGAGAGATATGTGACCAAACACGTTGTTACCTTCTTGACACCCGGCTCATCATTCTCGATTTCTTTTACCGACAATGATTTTGGCCGGCCTCCTTACAACGGGGTTACCTTACTGAGGTCAAAGTTTGACCAGTGGTATGCCCAAAAGGCGCAGGAAGCAGGTGCTTTCCTTATCCCTGAGACAACGGCGCATGACCTTGTCTGGGACGGAGATAGGGTCATAGGCGTTCAAACCGATAGGAGCAACGGTATAGTATACGCTGACGCCGTCATCGCTGCCGACGGGGCTAATTCACTCCTGGCCAGAAAGGCTGGACTAAGAAAGGACTTTTCCCCGTCTGATTTTGCCGTTGCCGCCAAAGAAATATTAGCCCTCCCCGCGGAAATAATAGAGGAGAGGTTTGGTCTGGCGGATAACGAGGGATTAGCCCAGACCTTTGTTGGTGACTGCACTCAGGGTTTAACCGGAGGCGCATTTCTATATACCAATAGAGCCACTATCTCGCTCGGTGTGGTCGCCAAGCTAAACTCGCTTGAAGAAAGAAAAATATCTATCGCGGAACTTCTGGATAATTTTAAGAACAACCCGGTGGTACAACTATCAATTAAAGGCGGTACTTTGAAAGAATATTCCGGGCATCTGATTCCCGAAAGCGGGCTGAAAATGATGCCTCAGCTTTACGGCAATGGCATTCTGGTAACTGGTGACGCCGCCGGTCTATTGTTATCAACAGGCTTTACCCTAGAAGGGATGAATTTCGCCATTGCTTCCGGTTTCGCCGCGGCAGAAACAGTCAAAATGGCAAAGCAAAGGGAAGACTTCTCCAGGAGGGTACTGGCTTCATATGAGGATTCCCTGAAGCAGAGTTTCGTACTTCAAGACCTCAAAACATTTCGCCAGACACCGGCTCTTTTGGCCAATCCTCGCGTATATGAATTATATCCGTCACTTATCTGCAACATATCAAGAGGGCTTTTTCAGGTTGACGGTCAACCAAGAAAGAAGATTTTGAAACTGGCCAGAAGAGAAATGAAGGGTAAAATTTCACTCTGGCGTTTGATTAAAGATATAATCCAGGCAGGGCGGGCGCTGATATGGCCATAGAGGATAAACTATTAACAACAAGGCTCAATGTAGACGCAGAACCACATATAAAGGTTGATACCGAGATATGTGGGAACTGTCCAGAGAGACCCTGTTTATATGTCTGTCCGGTCCAAAACTATGTCTTGAGGGACGGCAAGATGGTATTTTCATGGCAGGGCTGCGTGGAATGTGGTGCCTGTCGCATAGCCTGCCCCAGACAGGCAATTACCTGGGAATACCCTCGAGGTGGTTTCGGCGTTGCCTTGCGCTATGGATAACACCGGCTGCTTTTATCAGGAAACCCGGGAAAGCTAAAATACCCGGAAAGACATGTGATAGTTGAATCTACAGGATTATATGCCGAAGAAGAAGTGCTGGAGCCAACGCTAGCCGAGGCGAGAAATGTCGGCAGAACGTCAGCAACAGATCCCGAATTAGACACAGCCAGCGGTCAGATTCGAACTGACGACCGGCGGTTTACGAAACCGCTGCTCTACCCCTGAGCTACGCTGGCTCGCAATCGTGAACCATAAGGTTTTGACGCTCAGCCATACCCTGCAACATACTATTATATGTGAAGAAGTGGCCGGGGTAAAGAAGCGGCAGCGTGTGGATTAAAACCGCCGACCAAGAATACTATTAGGAATGTTGGCATTTCCCCATAATTATTTTCAGGGTTGACTTGAAAGAATAATATAATTAAGCTGATTGAGAGAAAATAATGCTAAAAAGACTAATACTTTTTTGAATGGAGGAAATCAAAAAAATGCAAAACTTCCTTAACCGTTGGCTTCTTATCAAACCCTCTGTGCGAATGGTAACCGAAATTCCTATAATAATCATGTTGGGTATATTGGGTGAGATATTCTCATGGCACAGGATACCTTTATCACCTTATTCCAACATCGTTGGCGGGGTAATTTTATTGGGAGCCTTTATTGTACATATATATTGTCATAGGATTCACAAACAGGCTCATGAACATTCTCAACAAATTAATTTTCTCGTCCAAAGAGGGATTTTTCTCGAAATACGTCACCCCATGTATTTGAGCTTGATTCTAATGTATCTTGGTTTAGCCTTCGCGTGGGGAGTAGTTTGGATGCTTGTTCCTGCGGTTTTCTTTTCAACATTTACAGTGTTTGTAGCGATTAAGGAAGAAGCTTTCATGTTGCAGAAGTTCGGGCGTCAATACGAGAATTATATGCAGAAAGTCCCTTGGCGATTCATCCCCAAGATATTTTAGGAAAATAGACTAAAGATAATATCAATAGAACAGTTGCGCGAGTGTAATCAATATAAGATACAGCCAACCCTGCACCCCGCTATTATACGCGAAAAAGTGACAGCGGTCAGATTCGAACTAACGACCGACGTTTTACGAAACCGCTGCTCTACCCCTGAGCTACGCTGGCCCAGATACGATTTTAGTCCGTTACCCCTTGAAAGTCTAGAGTTGCTAGTTTTTTGCTTAACAGTTTGCTTAACTTCTAGTCTTATTTTCTCTTCTCCTTTGGTTTTCTTTTTCTAGTGTAGTTAAGGTCCAGTATTGCCCAATCATGCCCAATTTTCTGTGCTTTTATCAGTCCTTTTCTAGCTAGCAGTTTTATATGGTCTGGTGATAATCCTAATTTTTCTGCTGCTTGCCTTGTTGAATATATCTGTTTCATATTAATATATTATAACCGTTATCGGTTAATATGTCAATACTTGATACCTAGAAAGCGAAGCTATAAGAAGCGAAGCGACAAGATAAGATTAAGAATTGATTATACTTAATTCACGGCTGGGCTTTCTCTAAAAAGAGCACCCTTACATCCTGCCTGTTAATTGGTACATCTACGACCGAAGCAAATGAGTTTTTTCTTATCAAGGTGGGAGTAAGTGTAGGTAAATAGATTCAAGTGTAGGTAAATAGATTCAAGTATTGTTACAATGCTAGGCTTATTTAGTTACAATTGTTGCATTGCTGCAATTGAGGCGCGGCCTTGTTACAGGGAGCCGATTCCTTAGCATATAGGCTTGTGGTTTCGTTTGAGATGCCGAGTGAAGATCCTCACAGTTGAGAATGAAGACATACAAACAGGTTCCAGAAAACAATACTTGTGTAAAATATCAAAAATACTGCGGTAATTCTGTATATGAGCTTAGGCCTTGCATTATATTTAACCCATAAAAGCAATGTAACCAGAAATGCACCTGATATCTTAATAGCCAAAAACAGGTCCTGGCTTACCCAAGCTTGCAAGAAAGGATTCACTTCAGATGCATATCCGTTTGTCACAAGAAACTGGGTTATTAACCCGTCCGCAACTATGAGCCCGAATAGCGTGTATAACATGAACCTAGTGGTACGGCTTGTAACGCTAAAGCGTTTAGGAACTCTTAATACGTTCATTTATTTAAATATATGCGAAATAATGGCATTCGCAAACGATTGTCCACTGTACAATGTATATCTCACTAGCATTTGGTAGGTCTCCATCTAGCGAGACCCCTTGCTTTATACGCTATTCATTAACATAATTAGGACCCAACTTATTTCCCAGCTTCCAGTAATCCCCATTCCTGTTGAGTCCTAATTGTCCGAATACAATACAATCATAAAGGCTATTACGGCGGTCCACAATCCCGCAAAGGTATGATTCGGTGGGACTAAACGGCTAACCATTTAGGGTGATTAAAATTCCGCAGTATTCTTTCGTAACAAGGATGACAGCAGTTTAATAGCTGGGCGTATGGGATGTTGTTAGGATGATTGAGAGGGATGCGGTGCTGAAGGCTTGGTCTGCCTTGAAAGTCACGAGGAGATGAGTAATAGTACACCAGCAACGAGAATATGTTCTATGTTTTAATTTGCTCTTTAATTATAATCCGTATTCTTGATATCTCCTCTAATTTACAGTAGCACGTTTGACCCAAAATCTTGTGGTAAAAACTAAAAATGTTGACTTGCTATTCTTGTAGAGATGGCTTTATTTCTAGTGAATCTCCATTATTAGATTTTGCTTTTTTTCTTTTACTTTTTTTATTAGCAGGCAAGAAACTGTAATTAGCTTCAAGATTTTTCAAAACACTTTCCAGCTGCTTCTGAATTTTGGCGAGCAACTTCGGGTGATTTAACTTAAAATACTGGTCTCTGTTGTATTCTCTTATAAACTTATAGCAAGAGATTATTTCCATCCGTAGATCACTAAGGAAGTGAAGTTGACCTGAGTTCTTTAAATTTTCAAAAACTTCGCTATCAATATGTTCAAACAGCGCGTTCCGCTCCTCCATTGATAATTTTTCATCTACAGGGTCACTAAGGCCCTCAAAGCTTTGCTCAATGCGAAAACGCAGAGGAAAAATGTTGGAGAGGTTAATGCTGATTTCATCATGCAAGGCACGTATAGCATATTCCTTTTCCCGTTCTTGACTACGACGAACCTGGTATAGAATTATGATAGCGAGGATGGCAATAAATAGAGTGCCAGCAGCACTTAGAGCCGGTGTCCATAACCTAAGATAACCGTTAACAAAGTCGTAGGGGTTAACAATGATATTCGAGATATTAAATTCGGCGCTAATTAATACAGATAAAATAAAAAGAAACAAGAGCACGGTAACTATTGTGTAAAAATACTTTTTAATGCTCATTCCTTGGAGTAACCCCCACTAAGAAGATGACCTTTTGTTACTACATTTATACGTTATCTATTTATATTTTATTCCTTTCGTCACTTAAGTCAATACTAGTGCTGGTCACTGGCTGCTGGCTCCTTGGCATGTCTCATTCTTGCTGACTGGCGGTAACTCAAATGAATAGCGAAAGCCATAAAGACGAATACCCAGTTAGCAGCCGTGGGGATTGGG
>JGI2171J19970_10002194_pt1 | contig 10769 bp, 10 predicted proteins | sample DeeMarSWOR324_28_FD_19970 | JGI IMG/M metagenome (IMG submission 19970) | reverse complement strand
TGATTGAGCAAAATCGGCGAAGATTTAGCAGAAATGAAGAAAAAACTTGGTGAATACGTTAACAAGGGGCGCGCAATAGGGTTCCATGAGACTAGAAAGGAACCTGTAATAGCAGTTACCCCTGATAAGTCCAAGATAAAGCCTTTGAGAAAAGTGGAAAATTGCGACGTACATTTCATCGCTGTGGACTGTTCAACGAGAACTTTGAAGAGAGCTAACAATTGGGGAATTTACCTATTTCGCGTAGCATGTGCCTTAGTGAAGCGGCGCGACGTACATTGGGATTACGAAGAGAGAATTCATACCGTAGTGGGGGATGCCTATGTACGTCGCAGAATCTTGCAAGATGTTAGGCTCAATTTGGAAAGCGAGATGGCTTTAAGCTTGGTTCGTGATGCTAGTGAAAGCGATTACCTACTTCTAGATGGTGCCAGCTATTTTGGTGGGGAGAGAAAGTTCTGGGTAGAGTTATACGAAAAATGCAGAGAAGAAGACATAAAACTTTTAACAATAAGCAAACAGTCTCCAATGCTTCATGATGAGAAAGGACGGGACTTGGTGGCTGCGACGTACATGCTCTCTCCTTCTTATCCCGTGTGGGTCTACTACCCCGTTAAACCAGCAAATATACATGAACATCAGTATGGGGACGTGTCTATGATCAGACTTAGTGAAGAAAGTCCGCGCATTTTCCGATGCGATGTAATGGAGTATTTAAACCACTGTGAAATCACTGAGTTACTTTCTCCACTCACGTTCATATCGGAAGATCCTAGGTGTCTCGGCTATCCAGTGACCCTCTGGCTTGCTCACGATTTTTCTGCTCCATCTGACTCAAAACTTCTTCACTATCATGATCAAGTTGAGGAGATGCTAGCCAACGCTGGGTTGTTGAATGTACTTCGCGTTGAAGAACTCTCATGCAATTTTCCAGACGAACTTCATGGTGTAAAACATCCATTTCAGTGGGAGCGAATTGAACATGTCTGAGCCTGTGGGGTTTGTCCGTGAAGTAAAGGGAGATAAAGTTTCCTTCTTCCTCAACAGAGGAGCTGGCCTGTCATTCGGCCAAATAGTTAGAATAGACTCAGGCAACAAAAGCTTCTATGCACGTATCGTGGACGCTGGGAGTTCCTCCACATTGAAAATGGACGAACAGCTTCGTGAAGCAGAGGGAAAGGAGTCCTTCGGGCCTTACTCTAGCTACAGGCATGTTGCTGCTATTCTTTTCCTTGAGAAAGAGGCCGGGAAGATTCGTTCTCCAACTTTTAACCCAGATTATATGGACAAGGTACACGCGGCTAGCCATGAAGACTGTTCGGTTTTGAAACTTGCAGGGGAGTTGGAGATAGGACGCTTGCGTTCAGGGGAGCACGTGCTTGGTCCTGTGGGCATAAGTGTTGAGGCTATTCCTCTGATGATGGGAATGTTTGGAATGACAGGATGTGGAAAGACGAATTGTGAATTGATGCTTAACGCTCGGATTATAGATTCGAGTCCAAGAACTGTTGGGTTAGTTTTTGACTTTGCAGGTCAACTTCTTGAGGGAAAAGGGATAGCGCCTCAACGAGGCCTGAGGAATCATCCACTCTTTCACACAAAAGTTCGTTATTACTCGGCTAGAGAGCAGAAGATGCTTGTTGGTCTATACACAATTCGCCCCCAAAAACTTTCAACACTTTTTCCTGATATTACACATCATCAAGTTAGGTTGGCTCAGAAACTCCACAAAAGTTTGGGGGATACTTGGATAGAACAGTCACAAGAAACTTATGGTGTAGGTGGGCATAAGGGAGTGGCTGAGCTCACCGACTACAAGGGTAAAGCCGTGATAGATGCCCTTATGCTGAAGCTTTCAAGTTTGTCTCCGCATCTTTTTCCGCCGTCTGACTACAGTTTCGTTGACGATGTAGTGCAGAACGTGGGCCAAGGTGTCACGTGTCTTATCGATATCTCAGGCCTCAATTCTGAGGAACAATATGATGTTACCTGTCTCACAGCTTCTAGCGTAGCCCTTCACTACAAGAGATTATGGGAAACCAATTTTAGTGAGTGGGAAAAACTTCCAACTCTTTTGATAACTCTTGAAGAGGCCCATGAGTTCCTTGATCCAGAGATGCCGAAAACAATATTCTCAGATATTGCATTAACGTATCGAAAGTATAGAGTTGGGCTGAACGCGGTGACACCGCGGCCTTCAAGAATAAATCCTAATGTCTTCGCTGAGCTTTGGACTAAGGTTGTCATGAAGACGGAGTTGCGTCGTGACAGGGTCTATCTTACAGATAACACGCCGTATCTTGAGTACAGTGACACTGAGATAAAGATGCTTGATGTTGGGGAAGCCCTGCTAATCTCGGAGCCTAAAATCCGATTCGCAGTTCCGATAAAGGTTACTCATTATCCAGAGTACCTCAACAATGTGGGAAAGGTCAATTACAAGCTCTCCTCGTCAAAACCACTCTCCGAAATGGATAAAAGGCTCAAAAAGCTTCGCGAAGCTGGAAAAACAAATTTGTGACATCAGGTTAAGGCCTAGATTCCTTTTTCAGTATTTTCTGCATCTCTTTTTTGATGTTGTAAGCATACGGAATTTTTTGTACGTCGCGTTCTAGATATCCTTCTTCATATAGTTTTTTCATTAGACGAGCGGTGTGCTCTCTTGTAAGTTTTACTCTTTCTCTAATTTCTGGGGCGGTCTTTTTTCCTTCTGCGGCAAGAATCTCAAGGACGCTTAGCTCGGTTTGCGTCAATGGGGCCAATGCGCGTTCTCTCTTGATGGGAATCGCTGCTTCTATTTTCGCCTCAGGCGTGACTGTGGATTTGCGTCTAGCTTTTTCAACGTTTTCAATTCTTTGCATAATGCTCTCTTGTTTCGTGAATATTTCGCTCATTCTTTTATCCACGTCGTCAATTTTCGCTGAAACTTTCTGTTCGATTTCTGAAATAGGCTTAATTTTGGTGGTGAAATTTGTTAGCCGTCCCTCGTACTCCTTAATTCTTTTTGCCGTTTTTTCGCTCTGAGAAGCGTTTACTTCGGTTTTGTGAGCAACAGCGTTGAGCCTGTTTTCCTGTGTCCGTAGCTGTTTATTGAAGCTTATGATAACGTCATCTACGACACTCTTCGCTTCGTGATACTGTTTGTATGCTTTCCTTATTCGCCTATAATATAGGACAGAGGCGCCCCCAGTCATGAGCAGTAGGAAAATCGTGGCTACTAAGAGTGGGTCGTCCATGCTAAAGGTTCTCCAAACAGTTTGGGCATGTGAATATAGACGAACCTACGACTTGCAATGTGAACCAGAAAAAGCGTGATCTAAACGTGACATCTGTGATTTGCATAAATATCACACATCACATTATGTTATGAATAAACTTAAGGGTTATGGTGAAAAGAAGCATACACCGTCCATTTCTGTGACGTGTGACATCACAAATGCTGCGCTGTTTTTAACTGATATGAATAGACAGTGAATATGCTATGTGGTTTATTTCAAGGCATTTTTTGCTTACTGAATCCTGCGAAATAGGTTCCTTTCTGGTGGATTTAATGTTAGTGGTGATGGTAATTGATGGCGAGGTCTGTAGTTGACCATAAGGCCTTGTGAGAGTGATTCTGGGATATTGGTGTGCCGTTTGTCGGTCTTAGTGTCGTGGGTGTGATGTGTGATATCACATCCTTCCCTTCATGTTCTTGGTCTTGGATAATTGTTCCAAGCTGGTTTCTAGGTCCTTGCGAAGCATACCTATCACTGATAAATATTCACTCATTGCCTTTCGTCCTCCTAAAGCTTCTCTATAGGTACTCATGTAGGTTTGCAGTTTGCTTGCGATTTCAATGTATGGGTCCAGAAGTGTGCTTTCGAGGACTCCTAGGTAGCCGAGAAGAAGAATGGTGTAGATTGATTGAATGACATTCTTTCTAGCCTGCCTTAAAGTTCTGTTGAAAGCGCCGCGACTTACTGCTGATATTCGTAATTTGGCTTTTTCCTCGTATTTTAGTGATTTTTCAGCTATATTTTCTGTTAAAGCGTCGATTAAGAGGGTTTCAAGTTGTGTTTTGGTTAAATTGCTGTTTTCTGAGAGTGTTTTTGCAATTGGGTCGTCCATGGAGCGTTTTAGCCATTTTTGGGCTTTTTCTTTTAGTCTCAATTGTTTCACCGACGAGTTTTGTCTAAAGGATACAGTTTTGTATACGGAGTAGAAAAGACTTGTGGTTTTCGTCGGCACCATATTAGGTGGCTGATTCAGCGTGCTCTTTTCATCGAAACGTTGACAAACGTAAACATTTTATGCACAGAGGCGAATCATTGTGGTGAGGGTTAGCATTGGTAAAGCACTTTAAAACTGCAGCGCGACTAAGAGGAATTAGACCCTCTGATATTCGCCGACTTTTCTCATTGGCGCAGGGCATTCCCGGGGTCATCAGTTTGGGGATAGGTGAGCCAGATTTTGTACCTCCTCTGCATGTTCGAGATGCAGCTAAACAAGCTTTCGATGAAGGTAAAACACACTATATGCATACCGCGGGTATTCCAGAGCTTCGCGTGGCTTTGATGAAGAAAACAAAGCGTGACTATGGTTTGTCATATGATCCAGAGTCTGAGGTGTTAGTGACGGTTGGAGGAACGGAAGCGATTTTCTTGGCTTTACTGACGTTGACAAATCCTGATGACGAGGTGTTGGTTCTTGATCCTGGGTTTGTCTGTTATAAACCTAGCATTTTGATGGCTGAAGGTATTCCAGTTTCTGTGCCTCTGCTCGAAGAAAATGGTTTTGCGCTTAACGTCGAAGCCGTGATGTCTTTGATCACAAAGAAATCACGTGTGATAATCACAAACTCTCCTAACAATCCGACCGGGTCTGTTTTCTCTCACAATGATCTAGCTGAGTTGGCAAAGCTTGCTGTGGAGCATGATTTGATTGTGATTTCTGATGAGGTTTATGAAAAAATGACGTATGATGATGCCAAGCATTATTGTTTGGCCACTTTTCCTGGTATGCGTGAGCGCACGATAGTTGTGAATTCTTTTTCAAAGACGTATGCGATGACAGGTCTTCGCGTTGGCTACGCGTTGGGTCCTAAAGAGTTGATTGCTCCTATGATGTTGGCTCATCAGTTTACCACGGCATGTGTAAGTGGTCCAGCGCAATATGCTGCGATTTCAGCCCTAGAGGGGCCTCAAAACTGCGTTAAGGATATGGTTCAGCAGTTCAAAAGGCGACGGCGGCTTCTTCATGCTAGACTTAATGAAATCGATGGTTTTAGATGCGGTCTTCCTAAAGGAGCGTTTTACATGTTTCCAAACATCGAAGAGTTTGAGATGTCATCTAAAGAATTCGCTGACTACCTTCTTGAGAGTGCAAAAGTGGTGACTGTACCCGGGTCTGCATTTGGCGAATGTGGCGAAGGTTATTTACGATTTTCGTATGCTACCGCTTATGAAAAAATCGAGGAAGCCTTGGGCCGAATAGAAAAAGCTCTGAAAGGATTTAGATAAGAGCTTCTGCTTTTTCTAGAAGTTCTTTCAATTCCTTTTTAATGCCCCTGTTCTTCCTACGTGTTTCGAGCAGTTGATGCGTTGCGTAGCCTTCTTTCCGCGACTCTTCTGTTAGAAGTTTCATTTTGAGTTCTTGAGCCTGAATGTTCGGGTGGGTTTTCATGGTGATGTATGCTCGTGAGATGTTTGCTACGGTGGCTTCCTGGAAGATTAGGATTGATCCGTTTTTGAGTTTCATACAGACTCGCAGGTGTTTATGGTCTTCAGGCGTTCCTATTAAAACTTGATCTACGTCTTCGTTTCGGATTACGTGGATTTTATTCACTGTGTATGCCTTCAAAGGTTTTCTGCTTGTTCTTTCAAGGAGTTGAAGATTTCTGGTCTCAGGTCGCGGAGGGTTGGGACAAAAGCTTCTGTTCGTTCCAAGTCGGCGTAGTTGATGCTTCCTGTTACCAAGTCCTCTTCGTCGCATTTGGCTTGTGTGATGATGCTGCCGCTTGGGGCTATGATTCTGCTTCCTCCCCAAAATTGTAGGCCGTTTTCGACACCGACAAGATTGACGTAGGCTAGAAAAACGGTGTTCTCAATGGCTCTGGCGGCGGTTAGTACCTCAAAGAATCTCTGTCGCCTAGCTGGAGAGGCTGATATGCAGATTATGAACTGGGCGCCTTTCAATCTTAATAAGCGGGAAGTTTCTGGGAAAAATACGTCATAGCAGATTATCAGCCCCAATTTTCCGATTTTTGTCTCAAACACTGGTGCTTGATACCCTAGTCTGAAATAGCGTTTTTCTTCGAAGACACTGTGTGTTGGCAAGTGCATTTTTCGGTATTTGCCAATGAATCCTTTGGGGCCCAACAGAACTGCTGTGTTATAAAGGACTGCATGTGCTTTTTTGCTTTGCTCCAGCATACCGAAGATAATGTGGATGTTTTCTTTTTTTGCGGTTTCTTCTAAGAGTTTGAGTGATGGTCCTGGGATGGGTTCTGCCAGTTCGTAGGTGAGGTCTCGAGTTAAATAGCCGGTTAATGAGAGCTCTGGGAAAATAATGATGTTTGCGTCATTCTTTTTTGCTTCTTCAACTTTTTGCTTCATCTTGTTTATGTTATGTTTTTTGTCTCCGATTTTACAACTTATTTGTGCAAGAGCAACGTTAATCTCCTTTAACATTTGTATTCTCTCCAAATCATGTTCTACTGCGTTCATTGAGAAAAGGCTTAGTGTGGTGTGTAGGGAAGTCTAAAGTCATTTCCAACAGTTCTATATCCGATTTTCGTTGTTAGGGGTGTCCGCCGCTTGTGCTCAGTTGCCAGCCATCGCTTCTTAATACCATCAACCAGTTTTATTGAAAGGTTCAGTTGCTCTGCAATTTCCTCTGTTCTCATAAAGCGTTCTAAGCCAAATAGTATCAAGTCCAGTGTTTCATATTTGACACCTAGCTCTTCCTCTGCTAGGTGGCCGGGCCAGAGTCCCGGTGTTGAAGGCTTCGTAACTATCTCAGTGGGGATGCCTACATGTAAGGCTAGTTGCCTGACCTGCGTCTTGTAAATATCCATAAGAGGTGAAATGTCCGCGGCGGCGTCTCCCCATTTTGTGAAATATCCCATCATAACCTCAGACTTGTCTGAACTGCCGCACACTATCTTTTTGAGTTTGTTAGCGTAATAGTAAAGGTAGACCATTCTTATTCTTGCTTTTACGTTTCCCTTGCTGAGCTTATCAGAGGCATTGTAGATTGGAAGAGACTGAAAGCAAGCCTTTAAGGTGGGTGAAATGTCGATGCCCTCTAGTTTGAAACCGAATTCTTCGGCGACCATTTTTGCATGCTGAACATCAGTGGCGTTATAGGTTTCTTCCTCTGGTAGTGTGATGCCTAACACCTTGTGACTCCCTAGAGATAGAGCGGCGAGAGCGGCTGTTGTACAGCTGTCAATTCCACCAGATACTCCTAAAACTACGCCAGTTGCTCCGCATTTTTCTATGTAGTCCTTGATGAACCGTTTGATTCTAGTCTCAACCAATGGCGAATCCAATTTTAGGCGGTCTGCTGTCAGTTTCATTGTTAAGACTCCTTGTATTCTGTTTCTATGATTTCTTTTATAACTAAAGTTTACTCTTTCTCGCTTCTTCGTTTATGCATTGGGGGAAATATTTAAGCGATAGTAATATAGTGAAGATGTGGCAAATCTCTAACCTTGATTGCTTTGTTCATGCAGAGGATTCAGCATGGGTAGAAGACGAAAGAAAGTAGTTCGCATTCCTAAGAAGCGGTTGCCCAAGATTTTCTTATGTCCTAAATGCGGGAAAGAGGCTATTAGCATTGAATTCTTTGAAGGGCGTGAGCAAGCCATGGTGCGTTGTGGAAGTTGCGGTTTGACTGAGGAGTTGCCTATCAAACCAGCTTTTCAAGACATTGATGTTTATTGCCGTTTCACTGACAAATTCTATTCTAGAACCGTTGCCAATTAATAATGAGGCTCGGTTATGATTGGGCGAGTGGAGAAGTACCTACTAAATAGAATTGAGAAAGATGGGGCCATCCACTTGACTCTCATTGACCCCGAAAAAGTGTCTGTCAAATCAGCCTCTCGCATAGCTCGTGAAGCGGAGTCCAGCAAGACGGCAGCTATCATGATTGGAGGGTCTACTTTTGCTTCGACTTCCCATCTAGATAATACTATAAAAGCAATAAAGAAAGCAGTCGGCATCCCAGTGATTCTTTTCCCTAACAACGTAACAGGCATCAGCAAGCACGCCGATGCCATATGGTTTATGTCACTTCTCAACTCCCTAGACCCATACTTCATCGTTGGTGCACAAGTCTTAGGTGCTCCACTCATCAAAAAATTTGGTTTAGAAGCCATCCCTCTGGGTTACATAGTCGTTGGAGAAGGCGCCACAGTAGGCATTATAGGACGAGCCAGCCCAATTCCATATGATAAACCAGAACTTGCTGCTGCACATGCATTGGCGGCGGAGTATCTGGGCATGCGATTTGTGTATTTGGAGGCGGGGTCTGGGGCTAAACAACCGGTGCCAAATGAAATGATCAGGATAGTGAAGGACCTTGTTAGTGTTCCTTTGATTGTGGGGGGTGGCATAAGAAGTGGTGAGCAGGTGAAGGAGAAGGTGAACGCTGGGGCTGACATAATTGTCACAGGTAATGTTGTGGAAGAGTCTGAAGCTAAGGATAAGGTTGAAGAATTGGTTAAACACGTGAGATGGTATCGACGGGCCTTGAAGCGGCCTAAACGTAGATGATTATCCATCTTTTACAGTTCGCATTGAGTTATTCTGTTGCGTTCTCTTTGACTTGTTCGTGTTAGAAAAGTTGAATATACCCGTTGCAAATTCTACTGAGGGAAAATCGTTTTGAACGTCGTAATGAGCGAGGAACACCAGCAATACGTGTCCACGCTAGAGAACAAGCTCGCGAGTATATATGAGATTGCGGAAAAGGCGAGAGAAAAAGGGTTTGATCCCTCTTTTCACTCTGAGCCTAAAATAGCCAAAGATCTAGCCGAGCTGGTTGAGGGTCTGGTTGGTCCCGAAGGGGTTGCTGAAAGTATACGAAACTTAGGCAGGAAACTGCCACGAGAAGAGCTTGCGTTTAAAATTGCCGAAGAGATTGTTTACGGAAAATTCGGGCACATGGGTGGGAGTGAAGCCGCTGAGCAGGCGATAAGAACCGCTCTTGCCATATTGACCGAGGGTATCACCGCTGCGCCTCTACAAGGTGTAGCACAAGTAGCTGTGAAGTATAACTCCGACCGGACGAAGTATTTGGCGATTTATTATGCTGGTCCCATACGTTCTGCAGGCGGTACAGAACAAGCCTTGAGTTTACTGGTAGGAGATTTTGTTCGTCGCTTGTTGGGGCTGGACCGTTACAAACCAACTGAAGACGAGATTGGACGTTTCATCGAAGAAATGCGATTGTTTGAGCGATCAGTAAGCCGGTTTCAATATCACGTTTCAGACGAAGAATTGGTAAGAGCACTTCAATTTCTCCCTGTGGAAGTTACTGGGCTTGAATCTGATCCGGTTGAAGTTTCTGCCTACCGCGATCTTCCTCGAATTGAGACAAACCGGGTGCGAGGTGGGGCACTCCGTGTCGTAAACGATGGAGTTGTGGGGCGCTCTGCAAAAGTGTGGACGATTGTAGAAAAACTGGGAATTGAGGGCTGGGACTGGTTNAAGAGTGTTCGAGAAATCGAGCGGAAGAAGAATGCTGGTTTTATGGAGGACATTATTGCGGGGCGTCCTATTTTTTCATTTCCTTCNAGGCGTGGGGGNTTNAGGCTTCGTTATGGAAGGTCTAGGAACACTGGTTTGGCTGCAGTAGGGGTCCATCCCGCAACTATGATGGTTCTTCAGAACTTTCTTGCGGCAGGCACTCAATTGCGCATTGAAGGTCCAGGGAAAGCCGGGGTGGTTCTTCCAGTAGATACAATAGAGCCTCCAATTGTACGGTTGAGGGATGGATCTGTTGTTCGTGCTTCACTTGAAAACTTTGCACAGATAGAAAATGTGGTTGACAAGATTCTATTCTTAGGCGACATCCTCATCGGGTTTGGCGACTTTCTGTATACCAACAAATCTCTTCTCCCATCAGGAGTCACTGAAGAGTGGTGGTGTGAGGAGCTCCAGGCGGTTATTAAACAGGAATTTGGTGGGGATTTAAAGGAGGCTGCGACGAAGGCGAAAATTTCTATGGGCCGTCTTGAAGGTTTCCTTTTAGACCCTTTTAGAAACAAGCCAACTGCTAAAGAAGCAGTATCATTAGCCTTGGCCCTCGGAGTTCCTCTTCATCCTTTTTTCACGTTCTTCTGGTCGAATATTTCTTCTGATGAACTCCGAATGTTACGGAAGTGGCTATTAGACTCTCGAAGAGAGGTTGAGAACGAAATCGTTTGTGAAATATCTGGCGTGATGAACGAATCCGAAAAGCAACTGCTTGAAAAGATATGTATTCCCCACAAAGTTTTGGAAGGCAACATTAGGATAGAAGGGGATGAAGCATACGTCTTTGCGTTTTGTCTCGGGTTAAACGATTCCAAAGCGCGAATAGTTAGTACAAAGTCTGTTCTTGAAAACATTGGAAAACTCTGTGGTGTTAATGTTAGAGAAAAGGCTCCGACGTTTATAGGCGCGAGAATGGGGCGTCCGGAAAAAGCGAAAAGGCGGGAGATGAGGCCTCTGGTTCATGTGCTTTTCCCAGTTGGGCTTGCTGGTGGTTCTCGGCGAAACATTGTATCGGCATTAAAC
>JGI2171J19970_10002190_pt1 | contig 10772 bp, 10 predicted proteins | sample DeeMarSWOR324_28_FD_19970 | JGI IMG/M metagenome (IMG submission 19970) | reverse complement strand
CCTGACTCACTGATGGTGATAGTATTCCCCGATTCAAATTCACTGCTGGGAGAATACTGGAGCACGTAATGATCCAGATCGTACAACTCTCCTCCTATTTGGGAACCAGTCACGTCAGTCCAGTCGAAATTCACAGCAGACGTCCCTTGGGTGGTCCCATTGCCAGGAGATAACAACTGAGGAACAGGCAACCCCACTTCAAAGCTCCACACAGTAGACCAGGGGCCAGACACCCCTCCAGATGCATTAGCTTGAACACGCCAGTACCAGCGGCCTTCCTCCAAGGCAGAGGAAACAACATAACTTGTTCCAAATAAGGTTACTGACGTCGTTTTATCTTCATCAAAATTGATGTCCTTGGAGTACTCCAAGGTATACGAGTACGCACCAGTGACTGAGCTCCACGCAAAGGTCATCGGGAAATCCACTGTCGACCCATTGACTGGCGTTGACAACTGAGGAGGCGTTAGCCCCCCACCAGTCTGTACAATAAAGGTGAAAGGTTGAGTAGACCAGACGCCAGTCCACACACCATTTCGGTAAGACATCACATGCCAAGCATACGTACCTGGGTTCAAAATTGCAACAGGAGTGAATGATGTACCTGTTACTTCAACCTCAAATAACTTCTGGCCATCAATCGTGTCTTTTCTCACTTCCAGTTTGTACTTGGTAGCCCCATCCACTGAATACCATTCGAAGGTAGGGGTTTGCGTGGTCACAGTTGAACCATTTGCGGGCTGCTTTAAGACTACATCATCCAGATCAATGGTGAATGTCCTCTGCGGCGACCACTCACTGGTTTGGCCGCCCCCGCAGGATGTGGCTCTCACCCGCCAGGTGTGTGAACCCAGAGACAAGTTAGAATAGGGGGTAAAACTGGTGGTGGACACAGAATACGTGGCTCCATCAATTTCCACTGTATAGGCTGTAGCACCACTGGAGCTCTCCCACGAAAAGGTGGGTCTCCTTATGGTGAGAACTGCCCCACTCAAGGGATAGGTTAGAACAGGCTGACTGGGAGCTACCTGAACAGTGAACTTCCACACACTGGACCAGCTTCCCGCCGTACCATTATCTACTGCACGCACCCTCCAGTAGTAGCTGGTACAATTGTTCAGAGCAGTATCTGAATAATAATACGTGTTATACACTGTAGCTTCTTTTACCAAATTGCCACCTGTAAAATCCGAACTGCTCTTAGAAACCTGGAGCGTATAACTGGAAGCACCGGTCACTGCCTGCCATTGAAACGTGGGATACAAACTCTGGCTCCACGTGGTATTATTCACGGGGGAAACCAGATTAGGAGCAGGAAGAGCTCCTCCATCACCGTCTCCACAGGTTCCTGTGGTAAAGCTGGCAGAGTTCCACGCGCTTACCTCGCCAAGGCTTTTGGCTCTCACTCTCCAGTAGTACCTGGTAGAACTATCGAGAGTTTTTGTTAACGTATAAGTGGTGGTTGTGACGGTCGTGTCTACAACTTTTGTACTGAAAGTGGACTGTTTTGAAACTTGAACATCGTATGAGATAGCTGCAGTCACTGGATTCCATCTTAACTTAGGTGTGCAGCTCACCCCTGTAGCACCATTTAAAGGTGAAATAAGTGTTGGGGGGAATAAATATGCTCCACTCTCAGCTAAACTTACAACAATCAATAGTACGAGTAAGCTCATTGTGGTTCTTCTCTTCATGACATTCACCTCATGAACATAAGTTACTATTTAAATAGTAAGTTGTCCTTTATAAACTTTTCGGTGGAAGCAGCCTTACACAGATTATGCAAGTCATACAGTACTCACAATTACCAGTACTATCCTTTGTCGTTTCTGGCAAGCTCCCTTATTCTAGCTATTCCGTCAATTTCCTTGATAACCCTGGCTACAGCGGAGGGTATGCATTCCTCCCATGCCCCATCGGCAAGTATTCTTCTCCTGATCTCTGTTCCAGACCATTTACCCCTGTGTATCAACGATGTACGCTTCACTGCGTAGCCTGCTTCCTTGAACAGCCTGATGCTCACTGGTTCATTGGAGAACACTATTTCAAATTCGGGGGTCAGTGATTCTACCTGTCTGACCCAGACTGAGTGTCGGTGTATATCATCTATGGGAATAATATATACTCTCTTGGTAATACCCTCCTCATCCAACGTTTCTGTAATCATCTGGATGCGTTCCCCTGCTGTAAAGGGATTCTCCAGAGTATGAGAATGCTGGGCAGATCCCACAATGATGATTACCTCATGATACTCTGCGAGGATCTTTTTCAAAATTTCTAAATGTCCTAAATGAAAAGGTTGGAACCGTCCAACGTAAAGTGCGCGCATGTGAAATGGTTTCCTCACAGCTATATAACTATTTGGTATAAAGGTTAACTGTGTCCCACTTGTTACACGTGTAACAAGTGGGGTTCCTCCTGCTCAAAATTGGCAATTGGACAGGTTAACATTTTCCAGCATTCAAAAATTTGGCAACCTCGTACCAGAAGATGTCCAAAAGCTTTTTATAGCCTCGTTCGAAGAAAGAGCGATGGCTAGACCAAGACCAAGGCACAAAAGAAAGAAACCAAGAATCAAAAAAACGCGAACTAAGAGAGTGCGAAAACTAAACATGAGGAAAATTGATGATTTTAAATGGGATCTCTCAAAAATTCTGGGCGATGTAGATGATGAAAATGTTTCCGCAGTAAAAGGAGCCATCTATGCAAAAGCTTCCAAGATAGGGGTGAAAGAGGCTAAGGATTTCATTTGGGAGAAACAGAGAGATGGTGTCTTAGAACGAGAGGTAGCTTTAAAGCTGACCCGACTGCTCTCAAAGTACAGCGTGTACAGGTAAAAGTTCACCACTTCAGTAATTGATTTTTACTGGAATATTAGGTCAAAAGAATAATCTAAGTAGGCTGTTCCAGAAATGAATTTCATAATAATGGATTTTGTTTTTATAAATCTGTTTTTCTCTTTAAAAGTGATTTCTAAAAGAATTGAATCTTAAACCATTTACGAGGATGGATTTTAATAACCCTTAGAGAGTATCTGCTCTTCTAGTTAATTCTATTCCCATAATGATGAGCACAACTCCTGCAATCTGGTACATAGTTACGCTCTCTAAGCCAAATCCCACAGAGAGAATCACTGCCACTGCAGGAGCCAAATACTGGAATACAGAAGCTTTTGTAGAACCGATCACGTCTACTGCTTTCACGTAAAAGAGGAAGGCTGCTGCAGTAGGTACAACCCCGATGTATGCAATCCACATCCAAGCAGGGGTCGTAATGGCAATCGGTTCTCTCCAGATGAAAAAGGGAAACCACAACAATCCCCAGAATAAAGAGCTGGTCGTAACAGATAAACTGGAAACTTTTCTCAACCTGTATCCCAAAACAGTGTACACTGCCCATCCAAAAGCACCTAATAACACCAATAGATCTCCTTGTAATTGGATATCCACTGTTACGCCAGACACTAAAACAACACCACATATACCCAAAAGAATGCCAGCCACTGTCAAAAAGGTGATTTTTTCCCATTTCAAGAAGACTACTAATCCTGCCACAAACAAAGGGTTTGAATTAAAAAGGATGGTAGCATTGACTGCAGATGTGTACTGCATACCATAGAAACTGATAGAAGACATCCAAAAAATGCCCCAGAATCCCATTAAAAGAGACCATTTATTCTTAAGTATTACGGGTTCATTCTTCATCTTGGTAGCCACGAGTAATACCACAAATGCAATGACAAACCTGAAGAAACTGATCTCTAAAGCACTTGCAGACCCTGTGCTGTAAACCTGTTTCACTGCTAAAGGTATGGTGCCCCAAGTGATACCTGCGACTGCTGCCAGTATAAACCCTTTGTTCATGAACCTGTATTCCACCAGTTGTTAAAAGAGTTTTCTCATAGGTTCATTGTGGTTCTCGATTTTGTTACACGTGTAACATTCTTTGTTGTTTTCCATCATTTATTTGTAACATTTGATACACTACATTAATGGCAATCAAAGAACCAATTTTTATAGACAGAACAAAAGTCTAATAATTACAAATGTATTGATTAAGGTTATTTGAGAAGGATTAAAAAAGATATTAACAATTAATCCCTTTTAACAAAAGGAAAAAAGCAAATAATTGAAAATCGAATACTTTAAATAGCTGAAGTATTAGTAAGGCGTATGCCAGAAGAACTTCCTCAATCGGATGTTACGTGGAAAGATTTTATCTTGCTATGTATATATGGACCTTTGCTAGTTGTGCAGGTTGTCTTGGTTTTCTTGTTCTACAATTACGTGAGGAGTACATTGCTCGTGTATGGTGGATGGGTTTTGTTGGTTGCATTTTTTGTGGTAGGGTTTCTGCCTTCTTATGAGTTTAGAAAGAGGGGTGGAGTGCCAAAAGGAAGGAGTTATATCTATACGACTACTGTGGTTGATACAGGAATTTATGCTGTTGTTCGGCATCCCCAGTTTCTGAGCTGGGTAATATTGAGTCTTGCTTTAGCGTGTATGTCCCAGTACTGGGTAAGTGTGATTTGTGTGGTTCCAGTTGCAGTGTTGGTGTACATGGAAGCTATGAGAGCAGATAAGTCAAATATTAAAAAGTTTGGTGATGGCTACAGGAAATATATGCAAAAGGTGCCAAGGCTGAATCCTTTTGTGGGAATTTATAGGTTGCTTCGACGAAGGTGATTCATTTTTTGCTATTTTCACTAGCACTTCACGGAGTTATCAAGTTTTCGGTGGATGGAACCTCTCTAAGTTCATGAATTACTTTTTGTCAGCGGTATACAAACAATAGAGATAAATTTGCCTAATGTTACACGTGTAACAGCAGCATCCTCCAAAGGGTTGACAACCTCCACTTCACATTTAGTTAAAAAAGGGATTGAAAATTGTGAATTTGTGATCCGTCTTGCATAAGAAGAAAAGCCCAAGCAGGTGAAAATATGTTCGAAGAAGTTATTCCTGAAGACATTGAATTTGATATTGTTGTCAGGATATCCCCCATGAGAGAACAAACCGTACGAGCAAAAGCAAAGAGTGTAAAAAGAGCAACTCCACATGTTGTGGAACCAAAAGTTTAATGTTAGAAGTATCCTTGGCATGATATCGTAGATGGCGATGAAGATCTTATGCAAGTTCTATCAAAGATAAGAAATGGAAAATTGAATCCCTAATCCCGTACAACCCAATGGTAGCTAAACTCTGTTGAGTAATGTATAGTGTTCTGCTTTGAAAGTTTCAGGTGCTGCAGTACCTGTTTTAATTTTTTCAAGAACTAATGTCATTGGCATGCTTTCTCAACGATTTGATGTACTCAAAATAGGTTAACCCCTCATGCTCTGCTTCCTTGGCAATGATTTTCCTAGCTATATGAACCTGCTGCAAAGCTGGATCATGGGGAAATTCTTCTTTGACCATCTTTTTTATTTCTTCCATTTCTCTCTCTGTGATTTTACTCATGGTATACCTCCTATAACAATTCTGCAGGCGTCATGATTTCTATGTGTTTGAGTCTATTTAAAGTATTCACCATCGCGACTATATCTTTGGTTTTTCTTCTTACAATATGCTTGAAGTTCCAGCTCAAAAGGAAGTCCATTTCATTAATGACGGCAACAGCAATATGGTAAGCGTCTTCTGTGTACCTCTCTGGGACTGCACCGTAGCGAATATACTCATTTGCTAACCATTCACTGTCTTCAGTCAGGAAGAGCACAGGGAACTGTACTATTGTATTTTTCATGTTGGTTCGGAGTTCTGCATTGGGAGTTCGTTCAATCTCAGAACCTGTAATCTCTGAAATGTATGGATCAAACTCTTCTATGAATGTGAAAAAAACTTCAGTAAGTGATTTTCTCTCTGGATTTCTTTTATCAAAAAGTGCTGAAATAACTGAAGTGTCTAGATATACTTTGATCTTCTTTTTCATCTTATTACCTTACTGGACACGGTATTTAATATTTTCGGACTATGCTAATATGAAGAAATTTCCCTCTTATAAAGAGTTGGGGTCTGTGCAGCTCAAAATGAAGATCGTTGAGGTTGAGACCAGCATGAATGTAATGTGTTGTATTTATAAGTTCAATTCTTGTATATCTCAATTAAAATGTCAATTAATAGTTTTCATCCAAAAATGAGGTTGAAAAATTTGAATTTTATCTTTCTACTTTTCTACAGTGATTTATGCATTTATTCCTTTTCTTGAAGAGTAATAGAAAGGCTTATAAAATTGCATGCCTTAGTTACTGTAGCGCATGGGTCATGTACAAAGGAGGGTACTATGAGGTTTAATAGAAAGACTGGAGGAATAGTTGTAATAGTCTTATTAGTGGTTATCCTTTCTGCATTTGCGTTGGTCTCACGAGCGGTTATTCTTTCTAACGAAGGTTCTAACGAGTTCCAGATGGTAAAAGACAAAAGTGATCAACGGTACCCAGCAACCTATGGAAATATTGTGGTCTGGGAAGATGGAAGAAATCGTAACTTCGATATCTTTATTACAAAAATAGAGTTTCAGATAACTACAGACAGAGACTATCAAGGAAATCCGGCAATCTATGGAGATATTGTGGTCTGGGAAGATCATAGGAATGGTAACTATGATATCTACGGGTACAACCTTTCAACAAAAGAAGAGTTTCAGATAACTACAGACAGAGACTATCAAGGAAATCCGGCAATCTATAACAATATTGTGGTCTGGGAAGATCATAGAAATGGTAACTGGGATATCTACTACTATGACCTTTCCACATTAAGAGAGTTTCAGATAACAAAAGATCTTAGAAGCCAAAAGTGTCCTGCAATCTGTGAATATACCGTTGTGTGGGAAGATGATAGAAATGACAACCAGGATATTGTTGCTTGGATAGGTTACTCAGATACCGATGGAGATGATTTTTCCATGATAGAAGAATACTCATTGGTAATGTTTTTGATCCTTCTTACGTTTGAAACTGCAGCCACACTGATCCTTTCAGTGTACTTCTTCCGCGATTATATCCTCAGAAGGTTTCGTGCATCGCTTGCATGGGGCGTGGGGTTCATACCACACAGCACGCTGGGGAGTTGGTTTCCTCTTATAATACTAGAAATCTTTTTATCAACAGCAGAAGCAGAGGATGGATGCTTAATGATAACAGCTGTGCTGGGAATAACGTTACTCTACTATGGGGCATCTCTGCTGTTTTTTAAGAAGGGATCCTTTCTTAGAGAGAAAATGTCAGTCCTTATCATGCTAGTTTATTCTGTTTTTGTTTTCTATTTTATGACAACTCATCTTTATTCCACTATATGGGGTGATACTTATTTGGTACTTCCGGTACTGAAGACTCCAATTCTTTTGGTGATAGCAATCCTCTTTTTTCGTATCTACCGAAAAATGGATTCTGATGATCCCTCCAAGCGAATTCTGCTTATAGTGACTATTGCATGGTTTTTATTAACAATTGGTCTTGTGCCCATGACATTGTCCATGGCAGTATATTTTTATTATTTTGATATACTTTCTCAAATATTTCCAATATTTAATATAATAATGTCTTGCCTACAACTGATAGCATGGGTTTTAATGGTGTATAGTATGGTTATCCGAAAAGTTGCTATGCTCACACGGAAGAAGAGAATCGCAAAAGACACTGCGTTGAAATGGACAAAAAAACAAGAAAATAAACCTTAAATACTAATTTGAACTGATTTATTCTATGCTTTCAGATAAAGAAACAAATATTGATGTCCTGGGGTTTGATCCATATATCAATTCACTTTCCGAACTCATTACTGAATCAGAAGGAATTACTCCCTTCACTATCGGAGTATTCGGAAGCTGGGGCATGGGAAAGACAAGCCTCATGCTCATGCTCAAAAACAAGCTTGAATCAAGACACAATGTACAAACAGTTTGGTTCAATGCGTGGAAGTTTGATGATGAAAAGCAAATATGGACAGCTCTAATCCAGACAATCCTCAATCAGCTTGAGCCATCTCTAGGATGGAGGACCAAGAGAAAACTCAAGGAACTGAGAGAGAGAATAGAATGGATTGAAGTAGTAACATTTCTGAGAGATTCCATGATTTCACAAAAACTTGACATCAATGCCCTAAGAAAATGTTTCAAACCCAAGAAAAAAGTTGAGTCCATAGCAGAATTTGAAAAAAAGTTTGAAGAGGTTGTTGATTCCTTAAATGTTGAAAGACTTGTCATCTTTATAGATGACCTGGATAGGTGCAGAATGGGTGCCACTGTGGACATTTTAGAGACTATAAAGCTCATGCTCAGCTCAAGAAAGTGCGTTTATATACTGGGATTAGATTACGAGAGAGTTCGCCATGCAGTCTCTCGGAGGTTTTCCAATGTTGAAAATGCCCAGGAATTAGCTGCTGACTACCTCGATAAGATAATCCAGCTCTACTTCCACATACCCCGGAGATCAGAAGAGGATATGAAAATCTATTTAAGGTATCTCTTTGCTTTAAAATATCTAAAAAAAGAGAGTTTTCAGGATTTTGCCAAAGATATTAGAAGAATTGGAAAGAATATTGACAAAGAATTCCTAGAAATTCTGGAAACCTACGTAGATATAAAAACCTTTCCTATGGATGGATACAAAGCCCTTACAGAACATGATATCCTCACAATAAGGGGAAATGAGTTCAATCCGAGAAAATTAAAAAGGTTTCTGAACACGTATGAAATGAGAACATCACTGTCAAGGCTCCTTGAACTGCCGTTGGAAAGCGAATATTTAGTTAAATTTCTTCTACTGCAGACCAGATTCGCAGATTTTTACCGAGATTTAGAGGATAGTCCTGATCTATTAAACCAGATAAATGAGTTAATCTCCTTAAATGAAGCAGAGAGAAAGGAGAAACTTGAGAAAATGAAACAGTTGAAGAAATATGACATCGACAGTATTTTTGACTTTTTTGAAGAGGTACCTTTTGAGGATGTGGACCCTCTCCCGTATTTGAGAGTTGCACAAACAGTAGAATTCAGGGTTGCTCTTGGAGAGAAAGAGAAGAAAACGCTGGACAACTTGATGAGCGGCGACACTGTGAAACTCGAACAGGGATTAGGAAATTTCCAGGTGCTGGATGCAGAGCAAAAAGACACTGTAATACAAGATTTGTTAGAAAGAACAGGATATACTGATGCACAGGTTAGAAGAAGATCTGTACTGGCATTCGGAGCATTGAGAGGAGTTGTTCCTGAAGACTTAATGGAAGATGTGGTAGAAAAGCTCGTTGAATTAACAGAAGACGAAGATGTCAATGTGAGAGCCCAAGCCAAGACTGTACTTGAAATATGATAATGCTACAGTACTGCTAACGATCCCGAATCCATCAATGATCACCATAAATACAAATACAAATCAGTTAATGATCACACAGCTTTGTCAATTATAAACAGAAACAGTTAAATATCCTGGGAATAGAGGAGTTGTAATCTTATTAATTGCGAGAACGCAGGTGTGCCCATGAACCAATCTTTCTGGATTGCAGACTCTTTCACGAACCTGAAGGTTTCTCTTCAATTACATATCATTGGGTTCGTATACTACCCAATTTTGAATGGATTCCTTTTTAGACCCAAAATCCACCTCTTTACTCAAGTATTTCTCGCAATACTTGCAATCCTTGCCTTCTTTGCAGTCATAAGATATTTTTCAAGACATGCAGAACACACCAAAGAACATCTCGTTATCGATCATGAAGCCATTCCGTGGTCGAATATTGATCATATTATATTGAAGCGGAGCCCACTGGGAAATTGGTATCTCGCTGTATACTTTAAAGATGATACACCTCCCAGAGGCTTTGACATCCAATACATCGACAAAAAGGAAGAACTCCTCAAATATCTCAAAGACAGTGCACCTGAAAAGGGGTTTACCTTCACTTCAGAGCGTTAAGATGCAATTTATTTGCTTGTTTTTGTTACACGTGTAACATCCTGGTTAACCTGTATTTTACCATCAAGAATTACTAACCTCCTGCTTTCATAAATGCAGGGTACTGAAAGTAGTATGTCCCGCACGTAGACCTCATCGCTGGCAGAGCCATGGAACACCCGGCTGACATTATCAAGATCTGGAAAACTGAAGAAAGTTAACCGTAACTTGGTTCACAGGGTTACTGAACATCCCACAATGAATTCTGGTGTCAAGGGTTCCATCTACCACACAACATTACTAAAATCTACAATAGTGAACTTGAAAAATACTTTCGTATATATGAAATACATTTTGACCGAAACCTTTATAAATAGAAGATACTCCAAGTACACAAAAATGTACGTAAAGTGGAAGACAGAGTATAACTCAAGAGGAGACCACCATGAAAGATCAGAGAAACTTTTGGTTATACGCCACAGGAAGGCTCGTCTCATTAATAGGAACTGGCGTACAGGACATAGCAATACCCCTGTTTATCCTGGATTTAACGGGATCTGGTACTATCATGGGCACCTTCATGATCATTACCATGGCGCCCCGGCTGATTTTATACCCAGTAGCTGGTGTCGTAGGAGACAGAGTCAACAGGAAATTAATCATGGTGTGGACGGACTTTGGGAGGGGGGCAGTCATTTTGTTACTAGCCTTTTTAGCAGCACAGAACTACATTACAATATCTGTATTATTTGTGGCTCAATTTGTGGTATCACTGATGAACGCTTTATTTGGTCCTGCTACCATGGCCATGCTCCCCGATATTGTGGAAGAAGAGGATTTAACCAGGGCAAATTCTATCATAGGAAGTATTAACAGTCTATCA
>JGI2171J19970_10002178_pt1 | contig 10793 bp, 9 predicted proteins | sample DeeMarSWOR324_28_FD_19970 | JGI IMG/M metagenome (IMG submission 19970) | reverse complement strand
GCTTTCTCTAGCTGTTTCCCAGAGGGCAACCAAGTCATAATTGTAAGGACAGACGGACCAGCAACGACCGCATAAAGTACATTCGTAGAGTCCTTTTACAATTTTTTTGGTACTTTCTGCGTCAGCGCTTCCCAGAAAGGGCATTAGTTTCTTGGTTACTAATCCGCGCATCTTTTTTATTTTGAAGCCTGGTGCTGTGTATTTATCTCCAGTTTCTGTATAAACTGGACAAACATCTACACATGCTCCGCATCTTGAGCAGGCATACATCCATAAGGCTTCTGATCTTCCGAAATTGTCTATGAATTTTTCTGGTTCCATTTTTTTCACCTCATTCTCTACTTCGTAGTTTTGGATTTTCTCTTAAGATGGGAAATGAGATATACGCTTGCAAGTCCGTGTAGTACACCGCCGGGAAGTATTATGGCAAAGAGTAACCAAACATAAGTCGTTGTTACATGTATCATTGGGGCATATGGCAATATTGGGGCAAGTGCCTCTGCAAGCCCTGGAACAAGGTCGATCCAAGGTTTGTTTGGTGAAGCTATCGTTATTCCCGTAATAACTAGTATAATGTAGAGCAGAAAGTCCACGTAGTTCGTGGCGGTTAGAACCATTCTCATTCCTTTTGAAACAACTACTCCGATAAGGTACAATATGAAAACCAATACGAAAAGAGCGCCGATATAGCCATGGGCAATTGAGCGAATTGATGCAAGCCATCCGCCCAGCCATGGTCCGAGTAAGTCTATGATAAGACCAGTTATCAGAAGTATGGCCATCAAAGCGTGGAAAGTTGTGTCTAGCGGTGAGGTGCGGGTCATTCCCTTCAAAACTTTGGAGTAATTTACTTCAGGGGGATATTTCTTTTCTGAAACTTCTCTTTCTCCTGCCAACATTTATTCCTCCTTTTCCTTCATTCTTCTCTTTCGCCATGCTACTAAGTAAGCCAGACCTCCGAGAGCGGCAGGTACTAGTAACCATTTAGATAGGTTGAGCACAGGCACTGTTGGCGATAGGTTTTCACCAACGTTAGGAAGGCCATAAACGGACGGTTCAGCGTCTAATACGTAGATGAAACCTGAACCTCCCAGAGGTTTATTGTCAACATCTCCGTAAATGTATCCGTCTAATTCGTCTTTTCTTTCTTTGGCTTGTTGTATGATTTCATCCCGCGTTCCGAATACAAGGGCGTCTGTTGGGCAGCTTTGGACGCATGCGGGTTCCTTAGAGGGAACTCGATCGAAACACATATGGCATTTACTGACTTTTCCGCTAACCGAATCGAATTTAGGAATATCAAATGGACATGCGCTCACGCAGAATTTACAGCCAATACATCGATCTTGGTCAATTACCACTGGGCCTTCTTCGTATTTAGTGATGGCTTTAACTGGGCATGCTTCTGCACACGCTGGCACTTCGCAGTGCATACATCTCCAGTTGAAGAAACGCCATTTTGTATCTTCGGTAGTTTCGTTATATTCAAGTTTGAATTTTATGTGTGTATAGGTATTGTAGGAAAGTTTTGGCGGATTTGTCCATTCATTGCTAAATTTTGTTTCTTCGCCGGGATTATTGTTCCATCGTTTACAAGCCACTTGGCAGGCTCTACAGCCTATGCATTTTGCAGGGTCAACTAATACTGCATATTCCATGCCTTCAACCTTCTAGAGTTGCAAGTTTTGCTTTTATAGTATTTACACAAATATAAAAGTAACTGCAAGATGTTATGCATTTATTCTATCCCCATGGTGGTTCCTCTATTTTTTGAGTTTTACAAAAGAAATCATGTGCCTTTATTTCGTCATTATCTACTGTGAGAATAACCTTGCGGTCTTCATATCCTGCTATGGAGGTTAAGAGTTTGTAGGTGCCTGCGGGCAAATTCTCAAATTCGTAGTAACCGTTCCTGTCAATGTGTTTGTACTTGTTGGCTACAGGCAAGATAAGGATAACCGTGCCACCCGGTTCTACAGGTTTTTTAGATGTGGCATCATAAATGTGACCATGGATTTTAGCTGTTCCCGTATCTTTAGAAAGACAGAAGTCCAGAGTCGCCTCTTCTCCTTCTTGGATTGAGACCGTTTTGCTTATCGATTTGAAGCCTTGTAAACTAACTGTGACTTTGTGGGTTCCAGTGGCCAAGCCATCGAGAACAAAAGAGCCGTCGGCAAGTGTTCTTGTTTCCATTTCCTCACAAGCAACTTTGGCGCTTTTAATCATCCCGCCGTCTGGGGAAGATACAACGCCAGAGATTTTTGATGTGGCTACGGGGTGGCTTGTTGGTTTTTCAGTGTTCATCATCATATGACCTTTGCTTTGTTAAGGCTTAACAGCCATGTCTTTATGTCAGGCGCATGCTTTCGATTATCTATTTGATTAGGCTTTCTCCACTTTAACTAAGCAGACTTTGGTTTCTGGAATGTTCGCGCTAACATCCACTGCGTCCATGGTGAGTTCGTTTGCGCTCGCTCCTGTGCTAAGGCCTTTGAAGCCCCAGTGCCAAGGCATAGCAACCTCGTGAACAGTCTTGCCGTTGACTGTTATTGGCTTCATTCGGTCGGTGACGTTGGCTTTAACTTTAATGCCGTTGGTGTTTCTCGCTGACGTTACAAGTACATCGTCGCCGCTGCTTACACCTATTTCTGCGGCAAGTTCAGGGCTCATTTCAACGAACATGGATGGGTGAGTTTCAACAAGCCAAGGCAAGTTTCTTGTCATGGCTCCAGCCTGCATGTGTTCAGTTAATCGGAATGTTGTAAGGACGTGGGGATAGTCATCTCTGTTGCCTACGACTACGTCGAATCTCTCGTCCCACATGGATGGGTATTCTGTTGCTAACTCTGCGTCAGGGCTCTCCAATGGTTCATTATGCAGGGGCATTCCATGGTACAGCGGGTTTGTCGCCAGTTTGCCGTCTGGATTATACAAGGGTTTCGAAAATATCGCAGCTTTGTCATAGCCTGGCCATACGTCATCGCTTATAGCGAACCAAGTGAAGAAGTAATCTACACCTTTGTTACTTTCATCTTTCTGGTATAGAATCCTTTGATTGATCATCCAGCTGACAGCCCAATTCTTGTAGTAACCATACGTGGCATCTTCTAAGTCAACAGGGTTGGGATCACGTCTCTTTGCTAGAATACCGTCGAGATCTGGCCTTAGCGCTAGGTCATAACAGTTCTTGTATATTACGTTGGCAGCGCTTTGAGGCAACGTAACACCACCCACTTCAATGCTCTTAGCACATGTCTCTTTATATACGCCCTCAGCGCTGGATCCAAATCTTGAAGGCCAAGCGGTTTCAGGGTCATTTTGTATGTCCACTGTGCCTATGGTTTTCTTAACATCCACACGTGGGCCAGGCACTTCACTATCATCCTCATACTTTTCAGAGGGAAGCTTTATGCCAGCGGTCTTTAGAGTGGCACGTATGTTCTGGTATAATTCGGTTAAGTAGGTTAATTCTTGTTTACATTCACCTGGCGGCTCCACAGCTTTCCATCGCCATTGAATCCATCTTCCAGTATTAGTAATGCTTCCATCTCTTTCAACTTGCGCTGATCCCGGCAGCAATACATCAGCGTAATGAGCTGTTTCTGTTTCGAAGAGTTCATTTACAACGAGAAAGAGGCTTTCACTTTCCATAGCGCTCCTTACGAGATTGACGTTAGCCACTGATACCGCTGGATTCTCACCATTACATATTAGAACTTTAATTGTGCCATCACTGACTGCCCGGAACAACTGCACTATAGGGTTTCCAAGACCAACAGGCAAATCGCATACAACGGGCTCGTTGTCAGGATGTTTGCCAGGCCAGGTGCCTACATATATGCCCCAGTGATATTCCAGGGCGTTCCAAGTTGGGAAGTGTCTAGCATCATATTGTCCTGTACTCACATTTGGAGCGACATATGTGTCTCCTCCTGAAACTCCACCACGCGGCGACACATCTGAATTCTTCCATTTTTGATAACGTCTTATCTCAGCCACGGTTTTAGGCGGCGCCCTGTAGCCCATAATCAGGTGAGACAGCAGATTCATGTCTGTTGAGCCTTGTACATTGCTTATTCCTCGTAAAGCATTAACTCCGCCTCCAGGTTTTCCCATATTTCCAAGGATTAGCTGGAGTATTGCTTGTGCTCTGATCGTCTGAGTAGCATTTGTGTGCTGTGTAGTGCCCATTGAGTAGTAGATGTTACCGGGTTTAGTGGATGTGAAAGCTTCTGCAATCTCTTCGAATTTAGCTGCTGGAATTCCTGAGATTCTTTGTACCTCTGCCGGCGTGTAATCTGCAACAAGAGCTTTTAACTTATTAAATGCTGAATCAGAATTTGTCTTCCAGTCCGCCAAAAGTGTGCCATCAGTTGCGTAAGTAGCGTTAGTTCTTTCTTCAAGGAACTCCTCCTCAACTCGCTCTGGCTTCTCGTAAAGCACGTATCGGATCAAGCCCAAAAATATAGAGGCTTCTCCTCCTGATCGGTATCTAGCATAGATGTCTGCTTTGGCGCCAGTTCTGTTGAATCTGGGATCTAGAACCAGTATTTTTGCACCGTTTTCCTTAGCTTCCGTTACCCATTTGAATTCCATGGTGTGGGATTCAGCGGGATTGCTTACGATAAGAAAGACTTTGCTGTTTTTAGCGTCAATTATGTGATTTGTCATAGCACCGAATCCGAAGGTGCTGGCAAGGGCTGCTACAGTTGAAGCGTGACATTTTCTGGCTTGGTGTTCAACGTTGTTTGATCCGAGAAGAGAAATTAATTTTCTGCCTAGATAGCATTCTTCATTATTCCAGTACGAAGACCCGAGCCAAGCAATAGGATTATCCTTGCCGTTATAATAATAGTCATAACCTTCATAATCGTATGCAGGGTCAGCCTCGTGCTTGTAAGGATAATCCGCTAGAGCATCCTTAACTTTTTCAGCGATTAATGCATACGCTTCATCCCAAGTTATTCGCTCCCATCCCGGATCTTCATCTTTCCCTTTGTTTGGGTTAGTCCTTTTCATCGGATAAAGAATACGTCGGTCACTCGTAACCAGTTGAAAAGTAGCAGCTGCCTTACTGCATGTGGCGCCTCTATTTATTGGGTGAATAGGGTCGCCTTCTATCTCCACGAGTTCGCCTCCCAAGGTTGTTACAATTAGACCGCATCCACCTGCGCAGTACGGGCATATGGTGGCAGTTCTCTCTCCAGCTGTATATTTCTCCCATTTTTCGCTTGTTGCGCCAGATAAAGACGCTTTCGCCCCACCCAGTTTAATAAGGTCTCCAAGGGTGAATGATGCAACCGACGCTGCTCCAACCGACTTCAAGAAGTCTCGTCTATCCAACACCATCTTCTCCTAAAGCATGCTAAGTTACAGTGCTATTGCCTTAAAAAAAATATAAAGGTTGCGTTAGAAAAGACCAAACAAAACATAAATTCATGTTATGAGTTAATTCTAGCATCATAACATACACTTAAAGAGGACATTAAAATTGGGAATCCCATCAATTCAAGAACAGTTGAAAACCATTTCTGCGTTGCTGCCGCAACACGAAGACTTACAAGATTCTTTGAAACTACAAAAGAAAATCTTGCAAATCCAACTAGAGATCGACAATACGCCAACAAAAGGAACGACAATAAATTGGAATGACCAAACAACCATCGCTACTCTACAGCAAAAGTCCTTTGAAACAAAGAAACCAATTATCCATTTCCTTGACCCATCAACATTTGATCTTGAAGTTCTGGCTAACGTGACAAAAAAAATCGTGTATGTCTTTATTGAACAAAACATCAATAAAAGAGGTTTAAAGAAACTCTTGAACTTTATAGAAAATGAAAAGGAAAACCTGTTCAAGCTTATTGAGGCAACTCTGAGAGAAAACATAGTTCCCATAAGAAAAACTGCAAAAAAAATGGATGTTCAGCCTGCACTTCTCCTTTATATGGTAAGCGTTTTAATTCAACCTTGCCTCGAAGAAATTGCTCGAAAAATTGATTCCTCTCTCCTTGATAAATGGTGGCAGGCTTCTTGTCCCGTTTGTGGCAGAATACCCATAGTAGCTAGAGTTAGACAGCGTAAACGTTACTTAGTATGTACATTTTGCGGCGCCGAATATCTCTCTGACCGTTTCCTCTGCGTTTATTGTGGCAACACGGACCCGTATACTCTCAAATATTTGAGTGTTGATGCACAACCCGCGTTTCAAATTGATTTCTGCACCAAATGCAAACATTACATAAAAGTGATTGATGAAGCTAAACTGAAAGAAGCCATTCCCAGAAGATTAGAAGATATACTAACATTGAATCTCGACCTTGTAGCCAAAAAAGCAGATCTAATAAGAGACTAAAACCGATTGATAGCCCATATATCTATGCGCGCGCAAATTTATTAAAAAAACGCAACTTAACGCCGAGTTGAAGGACACTGGAAACATGAGTTGCTTGAAATAAGGGTTTAATCATTAATTCGCAAGGGTTATTAGGAACATGTTTTCTTTGACTTATTCTCTTAACTAAAAAACAGCAATTACGGCTACTAACAGACCGAGGCTAAAGCCGATGTCCGAGAAAACGCAACAAAAAGGAACCGAACAAGAAAAAATAATCAAAGCCAACGAGATTGACCCCCACTTCAAATACGAAATCAGTAAGGTTCCGGGCGCTAAAAAAATCATGATGTGTTTTCAATGCGGTACCTGCACAGCGGATTGCCCCATTGCACGATTCAGCGATTCATATAGACCCAGAAAACTTATGCGGATGACTCAGTTAGGACTGAAAGACAGAGTTCTTTCAAGCGACAATATCTGGCTTTGCGCCGCTTGCTTCACCTGCGTCGACCATTGCCCACAAGACGTTGAAATCTCAAGCATCCTAAGGGCTCTTCGAAACATGGCTGTGAAGGAGGGAGTCATGCCAGTTGTCTTCAGAGACTTATCTTCTAACATTCTCAAAACAGGATACGCTTATATGATTCCAGCCTCGCGACTTAGAAAGAGAGAGGAGCAGGGGCTACCTCCACTGCCAAAAGCTAGCCTAGAAAGCCTTGCTAAACTATCTGAAGTCACGGGCTTTTCGAAATTACTTAAGAAAAAGAAGGAAGAGAAGGCAGAATGACTGAACTGAAGTATCTGCTCTTTCTTGGCTGCGTCATTCCATACAGAATTAACAGCTACGAGATTTCCACTAGAAAAGTCGCGGAAAAACTTGGCATTGAACTGGTTGAGATGCCAGATTTCAACTGCTGCGGTCTTCCAATAGACCCTGTAAGTCACGATATGATGCTTACTTTAGCAGCGAGAAACCTCTGTTTGGCAGAACAACAAAACCTGAACATTATGACTCTTTGTACAGGGTGCGGTGGCACTTTACTCAAGGTAAATGAAACGTTGAAGCATGATAAGAACCTAAAAGAAAAGGTTAACGGCTACTTAAAGGAAATTGGACTAGAATTCAAAGGAACAATAAAGGTCAAACATCTCGTTCAAGTGCTTTTGGAAGACGTTGGATTTGAAAAAATAAAAGAAACAATTCAGCGACCACTAACACAACTTAAAGTGGCGGCACATGCGGGATGCCACATTTTGCGCCCAAAAAAATACTTAGGTTTTGACGATCCAGAAGACCCCACGGTTATTAAGAAGTTAATCGAGTTAACGGGCGCCAAATCTCTAGACTATGAAGATGAAACAGCATGCTGTGGCGCTCCAATAATTGGTGTAAATGATATGATTCCTCTCCAGTTGACTAGAGAAAAACTTGTTCACATCCGTGAGGTGGGGGCGCAAGCTTTGATCACCGTCTGCCCCTTCTGTCACATGATGTTCGACATCAATCAGCCTAGAATAGAACGATTGTTTAACGAGAAGTTTGGTATTCCTGTGCTTCATTATCCACAGTTGTTGGGGTTAGCTATGGGCATTAATCCAGATGAGTTAGCTTTGAATCAACTTAGAGTGGATGCTTCTAAAATTTTAGAAATTTTAGACCGCGCACAAAAGGTTGCACCATTACAAAAATAGAGACTATAAAGGAACAGAAAGTTAACAGAAGCCCAATTGAAGATAGACTACGAAACTGGAAAAGCTGTTAGATTTTAGAAATTATCTAACGTTATATGGGCCCCTGAAAAAAATGGGAATAAGGCTTTGACTTGCCTTACTCTGGAGACACTGTTTTCTTGGCTTCTTGGAGCAGCTTCTTTACGGCAGCGACTCTCGCCTTTTGCGCAATAACATCTTTCGTTGTGAAATCTAAAGCCTCTTCTGGACACCATTCCACGCACTTAGGCTCGCCATCGCAGAGATCACAAACATGTACCACTTTCGTTTCAGGGTGTAACTGAATGGCACCATAATCGCAAGCTTCGATGCACCAGCCGCATCCATTGCACTTATCTTCGTCAACCAAGATGATGCCTGTTTCCTCAGACTGCTCAAGCGCGTCTCGTGGACATGCAGCCACGCATGGAGCGTCTTCACAAAGTCTGCAGGCAACTGCTAAGTTCACGAAGGGATTCAGTCGCACAGCGCGTATTCGAGATTTTGTTGGATTGAAAGTTTTTTCATGNTCTAACGAACAGGCGTATTCGCAAACACAACAGCCAACACATTTATCGGGGTCTCCAGAGACAAACTTCTTTTCATGAATCGTGGCCATGCTTATTTCCCTCCTTTCGCTTTCTTCTTTGGAGTCTTTGGCTTGATCTTTTTCTTTACGATAGGAACGAGATCGTTTAAGCCGAGTTCTTTGAGTTTCTCTACGGTGGGAATGCCTTCCTTTGTCCATCCACGTACCTCGTAGTAGTCATCTAAGCCTATGTCAAACTCTTTTTGGGTAACAACGGCTCCCTTTGCAATTCCTTCATCAGGTACCGGCACGCTCATTATTTTCGGTGGCAAAGTATCGTATTCCCTTGTTCCTTTGCCCTCTCGGATGTTGATGAGTCGCGCTAGGTTGTTTATTCTTTCACCCGCTTGTCTAAGCTCCTCAGTGGTCATCGGGATGCCTGTGGCTAAAGTGTAGTATTTCGCCATTTCGTCGAGTCCCTCGTAGAATACGCCTCTTGAGAATTTACATAAAATAAGCGAGTCAACAACATCGTATAGGTCTTCACCGCTCTTGACTAGCTTTCCCCGTCCCTTTTCAATCTTGAAACGATCAACTTTACCCTTTACGTCAGGTGAATAAGCTCCAGATCGGAGGTGGCAAGCTCCACGGTAGGAAACAGAAAAGCCCAAGGCAGCAGTTTTCAATGTTCTGAGGTCGTAGCCTGGCAGCTCCAATCCTTTAATGTGATTGGCATATTTCACTGCGCCTTTACCAATCTTTTCTGCAGCTCTCATAGAGCCTTCTGCAAGTACGTCGCCTAACCATCCTTTTCGAGAACCCATTAGTTTTATCGTATCTACCATGGCTTCAGCATTGCCAAAACGAAGATCTAAACCTTCAGTGTCCTTTTTGTTGATAATCCCGTTCTCGTAACAGTCCATAGCAAAGCTTACGATGACGCCTGCGGATATGCCGTCCATGCCATAATGGTCGCATTGGTAAATTGCTTCGATGATAGCATCTAGACGGTCAACGCCACAGTTTGGACCGACTGCCCATAAACATTCGAATTCTACTCTTGCCGTGGCTCCTTTGTATGGTCCTTCGGGAACCACTCCGATGTGGTCGCATCGCATGCCGCATGTTGCGCATCCGATGATTTTTTTGATGTAACGTTCGTTCAAGTATTCTCCGCTAACTTTTTCAGCGCCTTCAAAAGTGACTTGAGTGAAGTTGCGTGTGGGTAAGGCTGCTAAGGCGTTGAGGACAAGAACGTTTTCAGGTGTTCCTAAAGTTCTATATTTTCTCGTAGCTGGTCCTTTCATGCGTTCATGTATCATCCTTATGAATTCAGTGAACTCTTCTAGATTTGCTACGTTCACGTCATTTGTTCCGCGAACAGCAACTGCTTTTAGGTTTTTGGATCCCATCACAGCGCCCATGCCAGTTCTTCCGATGGCTCGGAATTCATCATTTATAATGGAAGCGATTCGAACAAGCTTTTCTCCTGCTTCACCAATCGCTGACACACGGATGTAGAAATCGCCTAATTCTTCTCTTATGATTTGCTCGGTTTCTTGAGGCGACTTTCCCTTTAGATGTTCGGCGTCCATTAGTTGGATAGAGTCATCGTCGATCCATATGTACACGAGCTTTTCAGATTTTCCTGTAAAGATAACTGCATCGTAGCCAGCTCGTTTTAATTCAGAGCCAAAGAAACCGTGCGCTTTGGATTCAGCTATTCCCTCAGTTAGAGGCGATTTGGAAACTACGGCGTAGCTGTTTCCTGCTGAGGGCGCCATAGTACCGCTAAGAGGTCCTGTGGCGAAGATTATGGGGTTCTTAGGGTTAAAGGGATTGACACCTGCTTTGGAGTTGTCAAGAAACAGGCGCATTCCAAGTCCTATACCTCCAATGTATTTCTTTGCCAAATCTTCTTTCAGGGGTTCTGTTGTAGTCTTTCCAGTTGTCAAGTCTACGTGTAAGATTTTTCCAGCATAGCTCAAATTTAATCCTCCAATTAATTATGATTTAGTTTTGGAGAGAATTAACAAATACAAATAGATATTTATTTAGTTTTTCCTAATTTGTTACTTGAAGGAAAGTTACTGGTGCGAGAAGAATGAAAGTTAGGGTTCGCTATTTGGGTTTCATCAGAGACATGCTGAAGAAGAGGGAGGACGAGTTTGAACTCGAAGAGGAAGCCTTACTCTCAGACCTTTTAAATAAAATTGT
>JGI2171J19970_10002175_pt1 | contig 10798 bp, 13 predicted proteins | sample DeeMarSWOR324_28_FD_19970 | JGI IMG/M metagenome (IMG submission 19970) | reverse complement strand
ATTTTTCCGAAGTATTCGCAATATCTCTTTTGCTCTGTTTTTCACGATTGCGTTGACTTCTTTCGGTTCGTTTGAAAACATAAATAGTGAGTGAGGAACGCTATAAATAAACATGGTATGATTGCAAATGCCACGTGCAAAAATTGTTGAAGAAAAAATTAAGGAGAAAGATACGCTATTCTTCGCCCTTTATCTAGGGACAAAGAACGCGAGTTTAATTCTTCTAAGCGAGGGAGAAGATCGACTAGGCACACTAGCGGTGGCCATACCTCAGGCGCCGAAAATGGTGGGGCCTCCTTTGTCATCCATTCTGCTTGGAGATCGGAACGTGACAATTGCTCGCGTTCTTGCCGAGAGGATTGCCTCGAAAATGAACAAAATCGCGTTAGTATCTGTATTCGTTAAGACAGTTGACGAGTGGGAAGCTGGGCCAGTTCTTTTGAAGCTGGTTGAAAAGACTCTTAGGAGAGGTTAGGTTGAGGCATGAGTCTGCGAAGGGTTCTTGATGAAATGGAAAAAGCGATTCTCATGTGAGCAAGTGTCTCCTCTTTTCCACATCTCCTCTATCATGAAGGCGTTTGACTGATAAAAACTTCCTATAAAATCCTAGTAGGAAATCTTTGCCGAAGAAGGAGTTCCGCCAAGAAGTTTTGCCGCTGCCAGCCCCACTTGTTCACGATTCTTTTCGTCAGTGTAAACTCGTAGGATATTCATGAAGCCCCTGAGCACATCGAATATTCCAGAGATTTCGCTCAGCCGCTGAGGAATCTTCTGGCCATCGCGTGTTTTGTGAAACACAGGGATTTCCATAGGCTCTAGCAAGACTGAGTGTCGATACGGAACAGAGGGTAGCGTGGGCACGTCGATGACAACTGATCGTGGTTCCACTTTCGCCTCTGAAGCAATTTGGTCTCTTATTTGATTTCGAATTTCCTCAACGCTGAAGATGCTGGATACTGTTTTGTCTTTCATATAGAAAGTTTGGTCGTAAACACACTTCAGTAGCATACGTCTTTCCAAGTTTTCTATAGTTTTCTTGGATTTCTCACATTCTTTAAGCATGGTCCACATGGTGTAGTCATTGAGGGCTAGGTATTGTTCAGGTGATTTGAAGTCTGTCAAGCCTAACTCGTCTTTTGCCTCCTCCATAGCCATGGCAAGCATTATCTGAACCGCTCGTCCGACTCTGTGAAAGTATATGCTTCTAAAGGATTCAATTCGGGCTAGAATGAAGGATTCAAGGGCTGAGAGGGCTCCTAGATCGATTGCAAGGTTTTCATTGAGTATATCAAGCGTATGGATGAGTCGGAAAACATCCACGTATCCGTACTGAGCGCCCGTGTGATATGTATCTCGAACAATGAAGTCGAGTTTGTCCACATCAACGGCACTTCGGATGATCTGATCTATATATGCTCTGCTGGGCTTGTGTAGCACCCCCACTGCAAGTTTTCCAATCATGTTGGAGTTATATCCAAGTTTGTTAATTACGTCTCTTAGCTCTGACTTCTGGATGATCCATGTAGTCATATTTTCATGCGTTTTGTTGAGAAACTTTGTTAGTATATGCTCAAATACGTGTGAGAACGGGCCGTGCCCAACGTCGTGTAGTAGAGCAGCAATTCGGATGATTTGATTTTCGTCTTCAGATAGGACTTGTGAGAGATTTGGATTTTCTGACAAAAGACCGGATAGGTGCATGACGCCGACGGAGTGTTCGAATCGGGTGTGGTTGGCGCCAGGGTAGACAAACTCGGTTCCTGCAAGTTGCCGCAGTCGACGAAGCCTTTGCACTGGAAAAGAGTCAACGATTTCTTTCTCTCCTTCAGTGATGTAGACGTATCCATACACGGGGTCTTTGATTTCGCCCCAGTATCGTCGCATTGTAAGTTCTCCTCAAGCTCTGCTAACCTTGGCATATTAATAAAGTGATTGATGTATATAATGAGTAATGGAAACGCTGTAGGAAACATTTTGCGTGAGAAGGCGGGCTGTCATGTGAAGGAAAGTGGGGTGTTCATATGTATCGAGGGGCTGGATGCCAGTGGGAAGACCACGCATGCGCGTCAGCTTGTGCGGGACCTGCAAAAGAGAGGTTTCGAAGCGATATGTACCACGGAACCGAGTGTAGGAGAAATTGGGAAGTTTATAAGAAAGCATATCCTTCAGAGGAGAAAACGCGTGCCAAGCGTAGTAGAGGCTCTTCTTTTCGCGGTTGACCGCGTCAACCATGTGGAAAAGGAAATCAAGCCTGCATTGCAGGAAGGCAAAATCGTGGTTTCTGACAGGTATGTGTATTCGTCTCTGGCTTACCAAGGAGCGGCGGGGCTAGACATGAAGTGGATTGAGGAAATCAACAAGTTGGCGCTTGCTCCTGATCTTGCGATCTACATCGACGTTCCAGCTGAGGTGGTGGTGAGGAGGCTGCGGAGAAGAAGATCAGTGATGGAGAGGTTGAAGATCCAGCGTAAAGTGCGAGAAGTTTACATGAGACTGGTAAAGAATGGGAGCTTGATCCCTGTTGATGGAAACCGACCGAGGGATGAAGTGTCAAAGGATGTTTTGACAATTGTTCTGGATTTTTTGGAAAATCGGGAGAAACATTGATACGCATTGAATTAAAGGGCTCTTAAATATTCTAAAGTTAATGGTTTTAGTCGTTCTTTAAGAAGGCTCTCATTTACACGTTTTGCTATGAGGGCAAGGAGTTCTTCCAAAGAAATGTGCTGCGCACCACGTTCATGGGTTACTCGTAATTCTATGCTGCTACTATAAAACATGAAACGGAGCAGATGATAATCAAACTTTAAAGGGACACGCTTACNCTTTTTGTCTACATGATAACGGACAACACAGAAAAAATCTAATACCGAGATAGTCTTGTTAACAACGCTTTTGCGAAACTTATTCAATTCCTCCTCATCTAAATAATTGAACTCTTCAGCTTCAGCCACTCCAAACTCGAAGCTAACCTCGCATTTAGATAGGGAAACGGGTACGACGCGTTTTAAATTGCATGTTTCGTAGTTCAGTTGATACAGGGCATGAAGAATCGCCTGTTGCGTCTTCGCTATTGAAGATGGGGACGTGAATCGTGCAACTCCGTGAACGGTTTCTGGAAAACTTCCATAACGTCCCAGCAAAGAGCGATACCTTCCTATGAGCAGATCATGTTCCTTTCATCTTTCTCGTTTTCTTGAGAGTTTCAAGCAACGCAGACAAAGTCGCTCCCAGTTTTTGCAATTGCTCTGGATCTTTTTCTTCTTCTATTTTCGTGTTTATTTCTTCTATCTTTTTGAGAAGAGTTGATTCTAGACTGGTAAGAAGCATCGAGTCGGATCTCTCTATCGGTTGCTCTCCCTCTTTCACCATTACCACACGTTTTTTACACTTTACGCACCAAAGCTGGCCACTTTTCAATCTGAACAACGGTGAAGCGCACGCGGGGCACGAAAACTCTGTGAGTGTACCACCCTGTTTAAGCATATCAGCCATGGATTGAATGTCCTTTAACCTTCCAGACAATTCTTGAAGCCTCTTGAAGACAAGTTTAGTTAAGGGTAGATAATATATGCCTTGGTCTAATTTATATGAACCATAGAAAATGAGAAGACCATGTGAGATGCCCAGTAAGAACACAAATGGTATAAATCAGTGTCTGGGCAATAATTAGAAGCAATCTGAGTCTCTGCGACACTACTGTTAGGAGGCTTCTGTATGGTAAGAAAAAAGAAGCTGCAGGAGTATGCGGAAAGAATAAAACAAGCAGCTGTTGTTCTCGGGCAAGTTTCTGAGGATACCACAACTCCCCGCAACATAAGGAGGGCTGCAAGACAGTCTATCAATGCTCTTGATTTGACGGAGTATACGCCAGCGGTAAAGGCGTCCAACGCGATATCTATCCTTGACGACATCTTACAGGACCCTAATATGCCACCCTATACTAGAGTGAAACTTTGGAACGTGATGAGCATACTGGAAGCAATCAAGGATTAAACCTTCGTAGAGGATCATTGCCGCATGTCAACGCATATCTCCTAAGTTTCTGTCAACGTTTTGATAGTAATGATTCTCTTAGTGTAAGAAGTCAATAAACCCACCGGCTCTGCTAAAACATATATTATACATATGCGATGTAGTTGTGGATCTTCGAGGGATTTCCAGTTGAAATTCGACGTAATAATTGTAGGCGCTGGTCCAGCGGGAATATTCTCCGCGTTCGAGCTGACCGAGAACACAAAATTGAGTGTCCTTATCTTGGACAAGGGACCCGACATTGACCAACGCAAGCGTCCTGCAGATAAAGGCTTGGGGCGAGTGCACCCTGACCCTTCCATGCTCTTGTCTGGTTGGGGTGGCGCGGGAGCGTTCAGCGATGGGAAACTAACCTTGTCCACTAGGGTTGGTGGATGGCTCACCAATTATCGTGCTGAGGAAGAACTGGAAGGGCTTATAGACTACGTGGATAACATTTACTTGAAATTTGGGGCCCCAAAAGATCTTTATGGGATTGATCCTGACAAAATCGACGAGATCGAACGAAAAGCATCTCTCGCTGGCTTAAAACTTGTTCAGCAAAAAATACGTCACATGGGCACCGAGAATTGCGCCGACACCCTTCATAAATTGCGTAGGTATTTGAACGACAAGGTTGAGGTTCGAACTAGAACCGAAGTGAAAGGGCTGCTGGTAAAAGGAGGCAAAGTTGAGGGTGTGGAGACGGTTAAGGGTGAGAAAATCCTTGGAAAATACGTTATTGTGGCACCTGGTAGAATTGGGGCTGAATGGTTGAAGTGCGAGGCTCAGTCGTTGGGCCTAAAAACGTTGAACAATCCTGTTGATGTGGGCATTAGGGTTGAAGTTTTGGCGCCNGTTATGGCGGAGCTAACAAACGTATTGTACGAGCCNAAGTTTATCTATTATTCAAAGTGTTTCGATGATCAGGTAAGGACTTTCTGTGTTGCACCTGAGGGCGAAGTCATCGCNGAATCTTATGAGGGCATCTTAACAGTAAATGGCCAGAGCTATGCGGAGAGGAAGACAGAAAACACNAACTTCGCNATCCTCGTTAGCACATCTTTCACCGAGCCCTTCAGAGAACCAATTGCGTACGGGAAGTATCTTGCNAGGCTCACGAACCTTCTCAGCGGAGGCGTGATCGTTCAGAGACTAGGTGATCTTCAAGTTGGGCGGCGATCAACCGAGGACAGGATGAAAAGAAACGTAGTTGTTCCGACATTGAAGAACGCCACGCCAGGGGACCTCAGCTTCGTCATACCCTACCGCTATCTTGCGGACATTCGTGAAATGCTTCAAGCCTTGGATCAAATTGCGCCTGGAGTGAACTCGAAACACACGTTGCTGTACGGCGTGGAAGTGAAATTTTATTCTACAAGGCTTCAGTTGAGCAACTGTTTGGAGACGAAGATTCGTAATTTATTTACCATAGGCGATGGAGCTGGAGTAACGAGAGGGCTTGTTCAATCGTCTGCTTCAGGTGTAATTGCTGCAAGAGAAATCGTCAAAAGAGAGAAAACGGCGAACTAGTGGGCGATGAGTTGAAGACGGATAGAGACAGTACAGAAAGAGATATGAATATGCCCATGTCTACGTTGCAGACGGAATGAGCTGCCCGAATCTTTTTCTCTAGTCAAATGAGGAGTAGGGTGACGTAGAGACGACTATCCAGCAGAATGTGATTATAGAAATTATCAGGAGGAGTATGCCCACGGTGAAGACGTATACTGTTACTCGCCTCGCTGGGGTTTCCTTTACAATATTTGCTGCTCCCAGAATTGAAGCCAACATTGAAGCGAGGAATGAAATATTTGCTAAGGCTGTGCCTGTCAGTAGCAGAGGCCTAGCGAATCCAAGCGAGGGTTTCCAAGACGTTACCATGAGACTTCCAATCATCCAGCAGCCGCTAATGAACAGCAGAGCAAGATTCACGATGGCAAACCATGTTAAAGGCCTGTCCTTCTCCAATGCGGTCACTTTCAATCGCAACACGATATTTGAATATGAACTTATCAAAGTTACGTTAACCATCAGTTGTGACAAACTAGACCTCGCTGAGTATACATGTGAAAAGAGAACAACGGAACCAGTGGGGCTGCCCGGATTTGAACCGGGGTCCCGAGAGCCCGAGTCTCAGAGCCTAGACCAAACTAGCCGACAGCCCCTCTTTCATTAACATAAATCTTCTACAACAAGCTTTACATAAGCATTGTTCTATGGCAATGTCCCAGCTAATCTGATAATAAAAATCTGTTAGAGCGCCCTACCCGTCTCATATAGCAGACTTCGTAGAAATTGTCGCACACATCCAAGCCCTGCTCTAGCCCGGGGTATACCTATCTCTGGTTCTCCCATTTCCCTCTATAAACCACCTCGCAACCATGTACGCGTAAAGCCTCAATACATCAGAAAGGACATGTGCCAACTGGGCAACCACCTGCATATTCAGAATCAGCGCTGACATGGCCTTCTCCCATCATCTCTTTAGCTAACATCGGACCCACATACAAAACTTGCTCCCTTCTACATCCATACCTGTACACGGTCACTCCCTTACACTTCAATCTATAAGCCAACAAAAACACTTTTCTAACATCTTCAGGCGTCGCGTCGGCGGGCAAATTGACAGTCTTCGAAACAGCATTATCTACATGCTTTTGAAAAGCTGCCTGCATCCTCACATGCCATTCGGGAGCGATATCCAAAGCTGTAACTAAGGTCCTCCTCAAATCCTCAGGTAACTCCTTTAATCCTTGAATTGACCCAGTCTTTGCAATTCGTAACATCAACTCTTCACTATGCAAGCCTCTTTCCTTCAACAAACGTTCAAACAAAGGTTGGACCTCCAACAACCGTGTCCCACTCATAACGTTACGGACGAAGGCTACAGCAAACAAGGGCTCAATTCCACTTGAACAACCACCGATAATACTAATCGACCCCGTGGGAGCAATAGTAGTTATAGCCGCATTACGCAACGTCTTAAGGCCTTTTTTCTTCCAAATGCTCTTCTTAAAATTCTTGAAAGAACCACGTTTCTCACCGAGTTCCACCGATACCTTCCTAGCCTCTTCATCAACAAACTTCATTACCCTCTCACCTATAGCCAAAGCTTTCCGTGAATCGTATGGAACCTCTAATTGAATGAGCATGTCAGCAAACCCCATGACACCAAGCCCGATCTTCCGATTCTCTTTAGTCATCTTCTCAATTTCCGACATAGGATAGTTATTCACATCAATTACGTTATCGAGAAAATGAACCGCTGTTGTGATAACTCTTCTCAACTTTTCCCAGTTTACATCCCCATCTTTAACCATGTTAGCCAGATTAATAGAGCCCAAGTTACAGGATTCGTAGGGCAATAGAGGTTGCTCTCCACAAGGATTAGTGCTTTCAATCACTCCAAGGCTCGGTGTCGGATTACGACGGTTTACTTCGTCAATAAACACAAGTCCAGGATCACCGCTCTTCCACGCAGTCATGAGTATCAGATCAAAAACATCTTTGGCACGCAGTTTCTTCTCAACCCTTCCCGTCCTAGGGTTCACTAAGTTATATCGACCATCCTTCTCAACCGCCTCCATAAACTCATCAGTAACAGCCACAGAAATGTTAAAGTTCATCAACATACCCTCCGTCGACTTTGCCGTAATAAATTCCAAAATATCGGGNTGCGTAACATGCAAAATCCCCATGTTGGCTCCTCTTCTCCGTCCCCCCTGCTTAATCACGTCAGTCGCTACGTCAAAAACACGCATAAAAGACACTGGACCAGAAGCAATGCCCTTCGTAGACCCCACAATGTCCCCTTTAGGCCTTAACCTAGAAAACGAAAATCCAGTTCCTCCACCAGACTTGTGGATCATTGCCATACGCGTCACCGCATCAAAAATTCCTTCAATCGAATCCTCAACAGGCAGAACAAAACACGCAGAAAGCTGTCCAAGCCGAGTGTCAGCGTTCATAATAGTGGGAGAATTAGGCAGAAACTCACGATTTGCAATGACTTGATAAAATTCTTCCTCAGTCTTCTTCACATTCGTTCTCTTGTCATACAGAAGATCTGCCTTAGCTACAGCTCTGGCAACTCGATGAAACATTTGGCTTGGAGTCTCAGTGACATTGCCTTCCTCGTCTCTAAGTAGATACCTAGTTTTCAGCACCTTTATTGCGTTAACTCCTAACTTCAAATCATCAACAACATCGAAGAACTTCTTAAATTCCCGAATCTCCGTGCGTCTTTGCCTGTATAGAATATAGGCTTTGGCTACCTCAGTGTACCCATCTCTGATAAGAATCTCCTCAACGATGTCTTGAGCATTTTCAACGCTTGGAATTCTGCCTTCAAACCGTTGGTTTATAAGTTTTACAACTTCGTTTGAAAGTCTCTGAGCTAGCTTTCCATCCTCATAGTTGACAGCGGCCATAGCCTTAGAAATTGCAGTCGCAATCTTTCTCTGATCAAAATCGACAATTCTATCGTCTCTTTTACGAATTTTAGAAACTTTCCTTGGCAACTGCATCCACTCTAAGGATAAAAAGTGAATTGTTGCTTTTTAATTTAATATCCAGAAAACGGTTTTAAGTACATTCTATAACCCATGTTCTTCTCGATTGTAACTGCCCTCATTACACGAATCATGTTGAAAGATAAAGCTTAATAACAGTAGTTGGTCTTCACAGTTCATCGGAACCTGTTAAGGAGATGTAAACTTGTCGGTATGGCATGGAGACATACGTAAGAAAAAACCGTCCGGCGGCAGAAAAAGCTCCTATCGAAAGAAGAGAAGATTCGAAAGAGGCTCTTTTCCAACAGAAACATCGCTGGGCAAGGACGAAAAAAGGTTCACTCAAAAACGAGGAAGTATCGCGAAAATTCGGTTGCTAAGTACTACGCACGCAAACATTTCTGATCCATCCACTGGTAAGACCAAAAAAGTTAAGGTCGACAGAGTGACAAAAAACCCGGCTAACGTAGATTATGACCGTAGAGGCGTAATCACAAAGGGAACAATCATCGAAACACCGTTAGGGACAGCACGCGTGACATCTCGCCCTGGACAGAATGGGGTAGTAAATGCTATTCTTATTCCAAAAAAGGCAGCTTAATACTATAATGGGCGTCCTTGCACAGGGGAATCCAGTAGGATTCAGGTTTGTACACGAAGACGTTGAAGTTCCTTAGCAATTCTGTATATGATCTGGGTTTTAGGCCCCTTTTTAGTTGTAACAATGAAACCCGTTTTTTGCCAAGGAGCGTTCGGACGGGCGGCACCGGGAACGACTTCAAGTTTAAGACCGGTTTGCTCAATTGCTTTTTGAATTACATCTAGTTTAGGTGAGGGTGTGGCAAGGCGTTTGGGAACCTTTCGCCCTTCTGACCTATTTTTTGTGGAATCAAAGTAAACAGGCCACAGAACGATTTTGTCTCGTTTTCGCACGTTGACACCAAACTTGTTATGAATCTCAAGTGTTTTAATCATTACGGTGTCACATGGTTTTCTCCGAGACGTGAAGAGGTCGCTAATGACTGAAAACGGGCTTAGAAAGGAGAAAAAGCCTAGAAAGGCTTAAAACTAGAAGCACCAAAAGAAATGTTTAAATAACGCGGCTCATTGACAACATTGTTTTTTGTGAGGGGAATACGCAAGTTTGCAGAGAATTGGTCGAGTTCTCCACATAAGCTCCAATCGGAATATGATTCTTAAGGCGGAAAGTCTTCCACGAATCAGAGACAGAGTTGTCGATGAAAAACTTAAGCCCGTAGGAACAGTTTTTGACATTTTTGGGCCTGTCTCCTCTCCATACGTTTCGGTGAAGACCGAGATGGATGACCTACATCGTCTCGTTAATCGTGTTCTTTACTCCATCCCATCCCCCGAATCCAAAAAGATGAAGAGAAGGAGAAGAAAGTGAGTAGAGAAATTCCCACCCAACCCATAAGGGTTAGGCAGTGCCCTGAATGCGGGAGTACCCGACTGATGCGAGATTATGAATGCGCCGAAATTGTATGCATGGACTGTGGGTTTGTTGTTGACTCTAAAATTGCAGATCGAGGGCCAGAATGGCGCGCGTTTGACCACGAGCAACGTGCCAAGCGGACTCGTGTCGGCGCTCCTCTTACGTATACTATTCATGATAAAGGGCTCTCCACTATGATTGATTGGCACGACCGCGACATTTATGGAAAGAGGCTTTCTCCTGGGCAGAAGGCTCAGATTTATCGGCTTCGAAAGTGGCAACGTCGCATCAGGGTTTCTGACGCTACTGAGAGGAATCTTGCCTTCGCCTTATCTGAGATTTCAAAAATAGCTAACAATCTCAATCTGCCAAAAAATATCTTGGAAACTGCCTCGGTCATCTATCGAAAAGCCGTTAAAGAACATCTCATTCGTGGACGGTCCATTCAAGGTGTAACTGCTGCCGCTATCTACGTGGCTTGTAGGCAATGCAAACTCGCACGAACACTTGAGGAAATCGCTCAGGCGTCTAGCATCGCCAAGAAGGAAGTTGGACGCAGCTACAGGTTCTTGGTCAAGGAGCTTGATTATTTTATTCCGCCCGTAAAGCCAAGTCAATACGTTACCAAGTTCTCCAACCAACTCATAATGCAAGGAAAAGTTGAAGAGATTGCTCACAAAATCCTTAGTACTGCACAGCAACTCAAACTAACCTCGGGCAGAGGACCCACGGGTATAGCCGCAGCCGCCAGCTATATCGCATCCGTACTGACTGGAGAAAGGAAGACTCAACGGGAAATAGCTGAAATTGCTCAGGT
>JGI2171J19970_10002173_pt1 | contig 10802 bp, 10 predicted proteins | sample DeeMarSWOR324_28_FD_19970 | JGI IMG/M metagenome (IMG submission 19970) | reverse complement strand
TCCTGCAGATAGACGTGCATAATCGTAGATATGGGGAATGTTGGGACAATCAAAATTAAAAAAGGAGTTTTCCTGAACACTTTCCATCAGTTCGCGGGTGTGTACTCGGAGGAGATCCTCTTCTGTACAGGGGGAAGGTTCAGTGAATTCATACCTTTTCTGCACCAGCAGTTTGTGAGCGTGCTTGACTCGTTCTGGTGATTCAGGATGTCCTGGTTCNCNGAATTCTAAGCATCGAGGTGAGAAGACCACTTTCATGATGGGGAGATTTCTTTTAGAGTATTTAAGTATTACTTGAAGGGCCATTGAGCGTTCACTCATTGAGCACGGCAGTATCTCTTGCAGTATTGTGCTGATAATTAGTGAACCATTCTCTGTATCGAAATGTGAAAAAAATAGGTGTGGTTCTTCCATTTTTTATGAGAGTGACAATTTTGTGCAAAAAAAGAAAAGAGAGGACAAAGACTGCGAAAGCTGGTAACTCCACGTATTCTGTTGAATACTTTTAGAGAATCTTTAATTCTTTACCGCACTTCTCAAAGGCACTCAACGCTTCATTTAAATCGTCTTTTGTTAACCCCGCATTCATCATGGTTCTAATCCTGGCTTTGTCCTTGGCCACCATGGGAAACACAATAGGCAATGCAAAGACACCATTTTCAAACAATTTCTTGGAGAGTTCTTTGGCCACACTTGATTCTCCCACGATCACAGGAGTAATGGGGGTTTCTGAAAATCCTGTATCATATCCCATGCTCTTCAACTCTTTTTTGAAGTAGTTGGTATTGTCCCACAGTCTTTGCCAGTGTTCAGGTTCCTTTTCCAAAATGTTGATAGCTGCTAATTGTGCTGCAGATACTTGGGGCGGATGAGACGCAGATAACAACCAGGTCCTGGATTTGTTGTACGCAAAATTGACGAGATCCTGGCTGCCTGCAATCAATCCTCCGACGACACCGTAGGCCTTGGAAAAGGTTCCCATTTCTACGTGGATCTTCCCTTCTATGTGGAAGTGGGCACCAATACCTCTCCCGTTTTCGCCCAGAACACCTTCACCATGGGCATCATCCACATAGGTCATGGCGCCGTGCTCTTCTGCTGCTTTGACAATTTTGTCCATTTGAGCTACATCTCCATCCATGGAGAAAACGCCGTCTGTTATGATCAAAATTCTGCGGTAGTTCTTTTTTTCAGCCTCGTTGAGCACATCTTCTAAGTTCCCGTAGTCTTTGTGCTTGAAAATTGCTCTATCTGCTGGAGTGAGCCTGACCCCATCAATAATGGAGCCGTGGTTCAACTCATCTGATATGATCAGGTCTCCCTTGTCTACCAACTGGGGTATTAACCCAGAATTGGCTGCAAACCCGGTCTGGTACACTAAGGCTGATTCTGTCCTCTTGAAGCGTGCTAACGCTTTTTCCACTTCAACATGGATATCCATGTTCCCTGCAATAGCGCGGACAGAACCTGAACCCGCACCATGGGTATCGATGATGGTTTTGGCAGCTTCTCTCAGCTTGGGATGGTTGGACAAATTAAGGTAGTTGTTGGAACACAGCATCATCACTTTTTTCCCTTCTACTATACATCGGGGAGCGGAAGGTCCTTCCAGTACCCGTAATTTCCAGTCCAGACCCTGGTCCACCAGCTTCTGGTATTCCTCTCTCAAAAATCCAGTAGGATCTCTCTTCATTTCATCCCTCCTATTCCATGTATAAAACAACTTTTCCAGAATTTCCGGATCTCATCACATCCATTGCTTCAAAAAATTCCTCAAATTTAAATTTATGGGTTATTACTGGATCCAGATTTAACCCTGCTTTAAAGAGTCCTTTCATCCTGTACCAGGTATCCCAGATTAACCGGCCTGTAATTCCCTGTATAGTTGTATACTTGAATACCACATTGCTGGTCAAATCTGTGCAAAACTCTCTCGAAAAGACTCCCAAAAGGACAATCGTGCCGCCAGTTCGCAGCAGCTCAAGGCCTTGATTGACAGCTGCAGGACTCCCTGTGTACTCTAAAACCACATCTGCACCCACACCGTCTGTCGCATCCATTACTGCAGATTCCACATCATAATCCCCAAAAAAGACATCTGCACCCATCTTTTTGGCAATTTCAGCCCTGTACTCATACTTTTTTTCTGTACAAAAGATGTGAGCAGCACCAATTTTCTTACAGACAGCAGTGGCAAATAACCCTATTGGCCCGCATCCTAAAATAACTACATTCTTCCCAGGTATATCAGCTGTAAACACAGTGTGCACTGCATTACCCAAGGGGTCCTGGACACTAGCGTACTCTAATGGTAGATCAGAATCGTTCTTCCACACATTCTGGGCGGGAATTTTTGCATATTCTGCAAAAATACCTGTTGTATCAACACCCAATATCTTCAAATCGGAACAGATGTGCCGCATCCCCATTCTGCACTGGTAACAATGGCCACAGTAGAGGTGACCCTCAGCCGATACGTAATCACCCACGTTAATGTAGTCCACATTCTCCCCTGTTTCCGCCACTTCTCCTGCAAACTCATGACCATACAGTAATGGTGGGTTAATCCTGCTCTGTGCCCAAGAATCCCAGTTGTAAATATGGACATCAGTCCCACAAATGGAACAGATTTTTACCTTGATCAGCACATCATTGGGGCCTACTTCGGGTACTGGCACTTCTTTGAATTCTGTTCCTCCTGGTTCAGCTTTCGTCTTGAAGACTGCCAGCATTTTTTCTGTCATTTCATTCCTCCTTTCTTGGTACCCCTTGTGTGCAGGGGTATTTAAGGTTGTACATGAACTTCAATATTTCGCACTGCCATAGTGTGGTATCCCACAATGACTCTAATGTACCTCCTTTTTGCGAAGGCTTCATCCAGCTCTCTATCCTGGGTATCCACTCTCAACGCATTAATGTGCTGCAGCTTGGCAGGAGTTGCCACCACAGTAATGTTGTCCAGCCCGACTCTTTTGATGACTTCGGGGCTCAACTGGAGGTTTCCCCTTCCCAAAATGAATCCCTGTGCCCCAATGGGACTTACAATCAATTGAACATCTTCGTACTGGTCTAAAAGGGCTAGTAAATCTTTCTCATTTGCGTCTTTTGCAACTAATTTTTTGTTGAAGACTGCATCAATTCCTAATAACGTTTTATCAATGTGCAGGCTCTCGCCAATAGTCTTTAAAGTGCTCCCGGATCCCAGAATGTATAATGTATTTGATTCCATTTCCTCAATAATATAGTCTGCAATCTCTTTCTTGAGTTCTTCTTCAGAAGGTCCCCGAATAATAGTTTTGGCACTCTGTATGTAAGTGTCCTCAAAAGGTGTCACTGCAATCCCGTGTAACTTTATATTCCACTCCCCCTTTCTGTACAATTCTTCGTCTAAATCCATGATTTCCACTTCGCTCGTATGCAGCTTCCCTTCTGCAAAAGCTAAAACGACTTCTGCCACACTTTCTGGATTGACCCCAAATACTCCTGAATGCATCTTCACTCCTGAAGGGATACCTACCACAGGTATGTGAGCATTTACCACCTCGTAAATATCTCTGGCTGTGCCATCTCCTCCGCAGAACACAATTAATTCTACGTTCCGTTTTTGAAATTCTTTACATGCTTTTTGCGTATCCTCTTTTGTGGTTATATCAGGACAGTGGTACACAACTTCATACTCATGGTGAGAGAATCCAGATTCTTCCAGAATGTCAGCACCCATCTTTCCAGAGGCAGTAACCCATCTCACAGGTAATTCCCTTTTGTACTGATCTCGGGCTCGGATTAACGTTTTCAGCATGTGGGATGCTCTTACTCCCGATACAGGTTCTGCACCCCTCTTTATGGCTTCTTCTACAACATTGTCTGTCCCCTTTAGTCCGACACGACCACCCATTCCAGCAATGGGATTTACCACAAAGCCTAGAAGATGCATTACGTGCTCTTTTCACCACAACTTTTAAAGGTTCTGCATGAGAAATGATTCCTTTGGTGTTCCAATCGTCCAGTTGTCTCAGGTTGTTACACGTGTAACATCTCTGCAACCTCTTTTCTTCCAGATCAATACAAGAATGATCTTGAAATGCTATTATGTTGTGAGAAGGAGCAGTATTGCTGAGTGCATTTCATTTGGTATAGAATTGGGTAGTGGTCTGACGTAGATTCTCTCATACCGTGCAACGAGCACATTTTAAAAGACTGTCACCAGTTGAGCCAAAAGCTTTTTAGCCTTACACTTTAACAATTTTCAATGATCTCAAAGCCAGAAATTGCTCGTGTGGAAGATGCACTACAAAACTTAGGACTGGGAAAGTACCAGTCACGCGTATTGGCTACCCTGTATGCGTTAGGGAAGAGTAAGGCTTCAGACATTTCCAAAGCGTCAGGTGTACCTAAAGCAAAAATCTATGCAGTCCTCCAGGAGTTGTGCGCTCTCCGTCTGGTCAAACAGATCGGGACCAAGCCTCTGCAGTTTGAACCCATACAGCCAGAAGTAGGTCTCGAAAACCTAAAAATTGCCAAAGAAACCCAGTTTCAAAGAGAAATCAGTGCTATTACAGATATTGCCTCCTCCAGGTTAGATTTACTGCAATCTTTGTACGAGAAGAGTTTGGCCACAGAAACAGAAGAAGAATTCCTGGAGATAATTACTGTAGGAACAGCTTCTGAGATAGAAACCCGGAAACTATACCAGAAAGCACAGAAAGAGATAAACGTGGTCTCCAGAGCTTTTGAATACCTTCCTAAAGTGAGAAATTGGTTAGAACCCTCATTAAAAAAAGGAATTTCTCTTAAAGTAATTCTCCTGAATACTACGTATTTATCTGAAAAGGATCTGAACACCCAGCATCAAATGAAGGATATACTCGTAACAATGGGAGCAGAGGTGAAAACGTCTCCAGATAAGCTGCCCATCAGGTTCACCTTAATTGATCCCAGTTTTGATTACGATCGGGGTGCCGTCTTGTTTTTAGTAGAAGAAGAATCCATACCCGTTTTCATGCGGTTTGCAGTCTTATCTGAGAACCACAGTTTAGCTGCAGGCTTTAAACAGTATTTTGATCTCTTGTGGAAGGAGAGCAGCTGAATACATTGGTTGCTCTTAATTGTACGATTTAGACTCTGCAGGCAAGAGAGTAGTTATTTGGTGCTTATCTCAATTTTGTTACACGTGTAACATTTGGGTTTAAGATTTAAATGAGAATAGAAAATCTAAGAAAAAAATAAATATAAAAATAACAAAAATGAAAAATCGATCATGTTATGATTTAATGAATTGATAAAGAACATAAATTATCTGGATTACATGTATCCATTTTCTCTTCCTTTTTTTCTCTATTTCTCTTATTGTTATGGGAACCTCTGTGATTCGTGCCCCTTTTGATACAGCTTCCAAAACAAAGGTACCGCACGTGCATTTCCCCCTTAATGTTAATGTTACTGCTAACTCCTTTGTCAAAGCGCGAAATCCTGTACCATGATCATAAACTGCAGCTTTTACCATCACTATTGTGCCAATGAATCGTTCAGATACTGAAGGTATGTATTTACGACGTCCCAAAACCAGATCTGCTTTTCCGTTCTGGATGGGGGCTACCACCTTTACAATGTCAGAAGGATCGTGTTCTCCATCTGCATCTAACGTGACAACAATGTCTCCTTTGGCAGATTGAAATCCACGCTTTAATGCCTGTACATACCCCTGGTGAGGTTGACTCACTACTGTGGCCCCCGCTTTTTGTGAAAGTAAGGCAGTCTCATCGTCTGAACCGTCATCGATGACCAGAATTTCATCTACAAAGGGTAGCGTCTCAGAGATTACCTTTTTGATATTACCCGCTTCATTGTAGGCAGGGATGACAGCTGTAGTAGTCACAATCTGCAAAAAGCAGCTCACAATTTAAAGGTTCACATTAAGAGATTGTCAAATCTTCACTGGATGAAGAACTTCAACTTTTTTTATTGTCACCTTCTCAGAATTAATGTGATAAAAGTTAATANATTGTCACATGTATAACATATTTTCTCACATNTTATAGGTATATTACANCTTTATTTCNATTTTCATTTTAATATGAAATCTTTTTCTTCTCAAAAAAATAGCACGAAACAGCAAAAAGCGACACCACAAAACGCAATCCTCCTCCTGAGAAACCTTTATAAACATTTCATCTACTGGTATGCGATGGAAGAAATTACATTTGCACAAGAGCGTCCTCTCTACTACATTGAAGAACTTCTTTCCCAGAAAAAATACAATGTTGGTTCTGCAGGAATCGTTTTTGGTGCATCAGGACTGGGCAAAACCTCTTTAATGGCCAGCACAGCAGCTCGAAACATTGAAAGAAAACAGAAAGTCTGTTATGTATCCCATGAGCTGGCTTTACCCCAGTTTCTGGACATCTTACAGTTGAACCTGGAGAATGACCTACGGTACAACCATTACCTTTTAGCTGTAACACTTCCCATAGATGTACGATACAGAAAATACTACAAGAAGATTGCTTTACAAACTCCTGTAAAGTCCATCCAGCTGGAAAGCCAGTACACCCAGTTCCACCTTCTGGATGTTATCACCTACTTATTCGAAAAAGAAGGGTGTTCTCTCTTTTTATTTGATTCTCTTGATGATTTAGATCCTTTCAGAATTGAAGAGGGGCTCCTGGACAGGTACCACATGAACCAGTTCACCTACTCTTTGATGTCCAAAGGAGTTACTCTTGGTTTCACCAGTGTGTACAACCACCAAATCCAGGTGAATACCCGCATTGAATTGAAAGAGATGCACGAACGAGGAGGCCAGCTTCAACGGGTGGCTATCATTCACAAGGGGATAAGACCTGCTCAATCCAAAGAGTATATTAACTACCAGGTTCGTGGAACTATTGTATTTGACTACTCAACAGCGAGAATCGTTTAGGTGGTATTATGATACAAATCTATAGATGGCAGCGTGTCGGCATATTTGTGGATACGCAGAACCTGTACTATTCAGCAAAAAATCTGTATGGAGCAAAAGTAGATTTCAGAAAAGTGTTGGAAGTTGGATTAAACCAAAGACAGTTAATAAGGGCCATCATCTACGTGATCAGGGCAGATATACCAGAAGAAGAGAGCTTTTTTGAAGCGTTGAGAAATATCGGGTATGAAGTGAAAATCAAAGAGTTAAGAACGTATTATGATGGAACCAAAAGAGGAGACTGGGACATGGGGATTGCTATCGATACCATAAAACTGGCAGAAAAACTGGATACTGTCATACTGGTGTCAGGTGATGGTGATTTCGTAGCTTTGGTGGAGCACTTGAAAGCGCGAGGTACGAGAGTGGAGGTCATGGCATTTGGGAAGAGTACGTCTTCCGATCTGAGACGAGTGGCCAATGCATTTGTCGACATGGACTTAAACTATGAAAATTATCTCATCCGATGATGTGTTAGCCCGCCTCAAACAGCACTACACGTATACTGAANGGCGAGGAGACCCCTTCAGAGTGCTGATATCCACTATCCTGTCCCAGAGGACAAAAGATGAGAACACAGCGAAAGCATCACGCGCGTTATTCCAGAAATTTGGCACAGTAGAAAAGCTCGCCTATGCAGACATAAAAGAGATTGAACCGTTGATAAGACCTGCAGGGTTTTACCATGTGAAGGCTCACTGGATCAAAGAGGTAGCCCAGCAGATTTTGAACCACTTCCACGGAGAAGTACCATGTGACGTCAAGGAATTACTCTCTTTGAAGGGTGTGGGGCGGAAGACTGCTAACTGTGTTTTGGTTTACGGCTTTGGAATACCTGCCATTCCAGTAGATGTCCACGTCCACAGGATAGCAAATCGCCTGGGGTTAGTCTCTACCAAAACTCCAGAAGAAACAGAAATCGAGTTGATGAACCTCTTCTGTAGAAAGGATTGGATTCCTATCAACCACTTATTGGTAACCTTTGGAAGAGACATATGCAAACCACACACTCCTCTATGTGGCCAGTGCTTTCTCGCAGATATATGCATTACTGGCCAGAATGTAAGTCAGTAAATTCTTTGACAAATGCATCTCTTTCATCCCACGTGTACTTTTTTGTTCCTCTCAAAGTGCCTGAAACCTCAAACTCCTTATCCAAAAACTCGAGCATAGCTTTGAGCATTCGTGGGTTATCAGTTGTAAAGGAATTGGAGTGGTCATAATGGTCGTATTCAAACCCTTCTCTTCTCATGAGTTCGGTGAATTCTTCAAACTCTTCCCGCGATACTCTCTCCAGCAACGATATACTGATCTCTGCCTCACCATTCATGGTACAGTCCACATCTACTTTCATGAGAAGGAGATTTCTGTTAGGTTAATAAAGGTTACTCATACCACAAGTGGTATTTTTTAGTTTATTTCTCATTCTTGTTACATCTCCAAGAACTTTTTTCCAATTCTTCATCAGACCCTTTTTTGGATTAGAGGTTGATTTCATTTGTAGCATTTTTTTGAGGAGAAGGATGCTCTTGGTTTCCCCACTATCATTCCCAAATCCAGAAGGTCTATGATCTCAACAACTTCAGCTGGTATGCTCAAACAAGGAGGCCATGTTCTGCTTTCCCACTCGTATGAATCCATCTTCTTCTTCTCTATATAGATTGTGGAATTCAATCCTTGTTTCATTTGTTATCTGGTAATCATCAACTGTGGTATCCCTTTTCAGGGTTTTTTCGTGCTAAAGAGATCAATTTTTTTAGTTTTTTCCTTGTTAAAGGATATCCGCGGTCCAATAACTCCTTAGCAAATCTTTTGCGTGCTGTGCACTGATAGGGATCATTCTTGTAGATAGTTCTATGGTATGCAAACGCACAGCCTCTGCACCCTCCTCCACAGTAGTAGCGGTTCCAGCAGGTAGAACATGGTTCAACCTTGTCAACATTCCAGTCGAAGAGCTCGTGGAGCAGATCTGAGTTCTCATAGATGGATCGTATAGATGTTTTTTTTACATTTCCTAGCTTCAATTCGTCATATTTGGTGAGCATGCATGGATATACGTCCCCATTAGGAGCAATGACCGGCGTTGTACCAATAGAACATGTTTCTTTGGGAAAAACATAATCAAAAAGTTGATTCTCTTCTGTAGTATTTCTTAGTTCTAACAATTTATAATACATTTCAGATGTAAGTAGGCAGCTATTGTTTTCACCACGTCCCATAGGCATAACAGGACTCATCTTAACAGTGTCAGCTATCTTCCTCAAGAAATCCCTCGTCTCTTCAAAGTACTCTAGTGTTTCACTGGTCACAACTGCAGCAGCCATGACGTTGATTCCAACATTTCTGAGGTTCTCAATCCCTTCAACAGCTTTCGCCCAAGCACCTTTTACTCCTCTTTGTCTATCGTGAATGTCTGGTTGTGCACAATCCAGACTCACCTGAGCATGCTGAACGCCTGCATCATAAAACTCCCTTGCCACTCTGGGGGTTACCAGCGTGCCATTGGTTAATAGCTCAAGCTCAATGCCATGGTTGGAGGCTCTTCGGGCTATGTGAAGAGCAGTGTCCCTCTTTATCAATGGCTCCCCACCGGTAATATTAATTAATCCCACCTTCAGCTCAGTCAACTCGTCTAAAACTGTGTCTATCTCCTCATGCGAAAGCTCGTCAGGATCTGGTCTCCCTGCTCTCGCAATACAGTACCTGCATTTTTGGTTGCATGCGTAGGTAATCTCCCAGATAACTGATAAAGGCCTATCATAACCATAGATAGGATCAATAGGATCTAGAGAATCCTTGTAGATAATTACACCTTCTTCAAGTAATGTGGCCAAAAGATGTTCCAGTTCCTCACGTACTGTTTCCATTGGTTCTCCTTCTTTTTCAGCTACCCATTCTGCAATTTCTTCAACAGTATGACAGCCATCGCACTGTTTCAATACTTCTATGGTAGAGTCATCTATCTCAAGCAAACCATCATCGCATACAAGGTAGTCCCCAAAATGGGTATACCTGATTGTTACCTGGTGCTTAACCCTCAGGTAGCTCTTACTCTTATGTATGGTACCAGCCTCCTTCTCACGCGCTGATTTCTCATATGTGTCAACATCTGAAACTGCGGGTAAACTGACAAAAGTTATTATCCTAACTCTTTCGTAGATTCTAAGAGTTCCTGCAAGATTCTTTTGGTAGTCTCTTCTCCATTTTCCAAGATACTGCAAGCCATCCTTTTGTATATTTCACAATTAAATGGGTCTGTACCTTGGAATGAACTAGTGTATCTGTAGGCAAACCCTCTGCATCCTCCTCCACAGAAGTAGCGAATATCGCACTCCTTGCACTGTCCAAAGTCTTTAACTGTCAATTTCAAAATGTTCTGCACTAACTCAATCTTGTAGATTTCTGAAAGATCATTCTCTTTAATATTCCCCATCTTTACATCAGGGAATTGCATTTGGGCACAAGGGAAAATATCTCCATTGGAAGCAATGTAAACATGCTCTCCCATAACGCACCTATCACGAGGGGTAATGAGAGTGCGAATTCCTCCTGAATCAAAATTGGACATTCCAACACTGAATGTATTGTCTGGACTCAAGAGTAGATCTGTACCAAATGCTCTCCCAGAGGGGGCAACGGAATTGATGTTGAAGCTGTCTGCTATCTGCCTTACAAACTCTCTGATCTCTTTCAGGTATTGATAATTCATCGAGGAGATCACAGACACTGTATTAACATAGATACCAACATCTTTCAAGTTTTCTATCCCCCGAACAGTCTTGTCGAAAATTCCCTTCGTGCCTCTGATATGATCGTGCAGCTCTGCTGTATGTCCATCAATGCT
>JGI2171J19970_10002171_pt1 | contig 10811 bp, 11 predicted proteins | sample DeeMarSWOR324_28_FD_19970 | JGI IMG/M metagenome (IMG submission 19970) | reverse complement strand
CCCCAAAAAACGGGAATCAAACCAATAACCATCGAATAAACACCTAAAACCCCCGATAAAACACCAAGAAAATTCCCCCAAGCCATAAAATATTCCTTTAACATAACATGTCACTAAATTAATTAACACCCAAACGCGTTCAACATATGACCAATAATGAAAATCATACAAGGCAACTTCAAAGTAAAAATGACCAGAGAACAATACGAGGAAGAAGCCATCCACCACGCTAAAAGGATGAAGGAGACTCCAGGCCTCATCTGGAAGATCTGGGCATTCGACAACACCCAAAACGAGGTGCTAGGCATCTACTTCTTCAGAGACGACGCTATAGCCCAAATGGTATATGACAACATGAACCCCAAGACGCTAGGAGAAAACTGCTACGACGTCAAATTCCGTATATGGGACCTTCAAGAAGAACTATGCGAGATATGCAACGTACCCCTCTAGTACTCTAGGAATCAAAATATCCCCACCAATTATATTCAAAAAACCCTTAAATAAACACCAGACTCACCCATCGTGAAGGGAAATGTACGGAGAAAAAACCGACAGGACCCTAAATTATACAGCACTACGAGCAGAGATAATAGCTGAAGCCGAGCAGCTCAACCGCATCAACCTCGCCACAGCATACAAAAACCAGGTACACGCCTTCTACCCGCTATGCGTATTCATCGACCTCAACGCCTACATCGTACTCACAGAACAATTCATCTGGGTAAGAGAGATAGAACGAAACCCCAATGTAGTACTCAACACCTACAACAAGCAATTCTACGGGACAGCCAAACTACTGGGAGACCCCTATGACGACCGTCACTGGAGGGTTCGCAAACGATTCAAGGAAAAACACAGGATTATGTGGGACAGATGCATCAACGTACCAAGAACAATCCTAATCGAGGTCAAGGTCAACCAGGTAACCCTCATGGACTACCAGAACGACTACGTGCCCTACTGGAAGGTAACCCACCTTGACACCAACAAACAGGAAGCCTACTGGAACTATATCTTCGAGGAACCACCATACTGGCTTCAAATAACAGAACCCGAGCAGATAATTCCTGAATATATCCAGTCACAGATTATCGAGGAACAAACCAAATCAAAGTAAGCCCTCACCTACTTTGGTTAACGTATTTACGCATACAGCGAGCGCGTACGGTCCCCATGGACACCTTATGCGCCTACAACCTCAAGACCATAGTGGAGACTGGGTAAACCGATATGATCATGCTCTACGTCAGGGCCCATGACAGAATATTCACAGCGAAGGGAAGTACAATGGTGCTCGAGCCCCAGAACATCGAAGACAAAGACATCGATAAGCTCCGAGACATAAAGATACTAATAAATTAGGGACAATTAATGAATAATAAACGAGACATTTCATCACTCCGGCGGCACTACACTAAACCCAGGTTCTATAGCTTCCTAGCGACCATCTTGAGAATAGAAGGTGTTTAAATTGTCCATGTATTCTCTGGCCGATTTTAGTCTGCCCGAAGATCCTCCCTCTCCAGCAGCCTCCTATCCAGGTCCGTGAACATCGTCCTCAACACGGAAACCCATTATTCCGTCCTAGAAGGAATAACGGCTCTCCACAGGTAGTCCCTGCACCAGTACAGATACGCCGTCTTTAACTAGGCACCAATCCTCTTATCACAATCGAAGTATCAGCATCCCATATGGGTTCGAGGAGCATCCGACTTGAGAGTCTGACATGGCTTGAGGCTGAGGAGGCATTCAAACATTACCAGGTGGTGATGATACCCCTCGGTGCGAGAACCAAGGAGCACGGCCCCCACCTGCCCCTGAACAACGACTGGGTCATGGCTGAGTACCTGACGGAACGGGTAGCAGAGAATGTGCCTGTGATAATCATGCCGACCCTCCAGTACGGCTACTACCCCTCCTTCACCGAGTACCCTGGCTCGGTAACGTTGGAACTCGAGACTTTCAGGGACCTAGTCGTGGAGATATGCCTCAGCCTCAGCGGTTACGGGGCCAAGAAGTTCTACGTGCTCAACACGGGGATCAGCACCCTCCGCGGCCTGGAGCCTGCGCGAGAGGAACTGGAGAGAAACGGCTTAGCCCTAAGATACACCGACCTACACAAGATAGACGAGACTCTGCCGCCCATCCTGAAGCAGGAGGGGGGCACCCACGCCGACGAGTCAGAGACCAGCATGATGCTCTTCATCAACCCCGATATGGTGGACATGACCAAGGTCGTGAAGGACTACCACCCACTCACCGGCAGGGGGCTCACGAGGGACCCCCAGAACCTCGAGGCTGGAGCCTTCTCCGCCACCGGGATATACGGCGACCCGACCCTAGCCACACGGGATAAAGGCATGGTGATAGTGGAAGCCACCGTGAAGGAGATCGTGAGAGAGATCGAGGAATTGATCAATCAATGATCTCCTTGAGACAGCTGCGTCTGCGCCGAGGTTAGGGCTCAGTGCAGCCCCACGCAACGAAAGATGCTCAACGCACACCTTAAACCATCAACCGACGATCATTCCTCATGGTTAAGTCAGCTTTGATGGTCTGGGGCGGCTGGCCTGGCCACGAGCCCAAGCAGTGCGTCGACATCTTCGCCCCGTGGCTCGAAAGCCAGGGATACACGGTGGAGGTGTCCGACACCCTGGACGCCTACCTCGACGCGAGGCTCGGCGAGCTGAGCCTCATTGTCCCGATCTGGACCCAGGGCACCATCACCAGGCTGCAGGAGAAGGGGCTGCTGGACGCCGTGAGGGGCGGCGTCGGTGTAGCAGGCTGGCATGGCGGCATGGGGGACGCCTTCCGCGACAACGTCGAGTACCAGTTCATGGTCGGCGGCCAGTGGGTAGCCCACCCCGGAGGCATCATTGACTACGCCGTCAACATTGTGGACTATGAGGACCCGGTGACCGCCGGCATCAGAGACTTCAGGATGCACAGCGAGCAGTACTACATGCACGTCGACCCCCACGTCAAGGTCCTCGCCACCACCACGTTCACCGGTGAACACGCGCCCTGGATAGAAGGAGCCACCGTGCCCGTCGCCTGGAAGAAGATGTACGGCAAGGGCCGCGTCTTCTACACGAGCCTCGGCCACGTCGCGTCAGACTTCGACGTCCCCGAGGCCAAGACGATAGCCCAGAGAGGCATGCTCTGGGCCTCCAGGTGATGTCGATGGAGCCAGTCAGGGTGGGCCTCGTGGGCTGCGGCTACATAAGCGGCATCTACCTCGAGAACAGCAGGCTCCTCAGGAGCTTCGACGTGGTAGCCTGCACCGACCTCATAAGGGATAGGGCCGAGACCCGAGCCGAGGAGTACGGCGTACCCAGGGTCCTCTCCCCCGACGAGCTGTACAGCGACCCCGAGATCGAGATGATACTCAACCTCACCACACCCGACGCCCACTACGAGGTGGCCAGGAAGGCCGTTGAAGCGGGCAAATCGGTTTACAACGAGAAGCCCCTCGCAATAGAGCTGGAGGACGGCAGGAGGCTCCTTGAAGCAGCCGAGGAGGCGGGCGTCCTGGTAGGCGGCGCCCCCGACACCTTCATGGGCGGAGGCATCCAGACCTGCAGGAAGCTCATCGACGACGGCGTCATCGGTGAACCCATTGCCTACACCGCGTTCATGGTGTGCCACGGCCACGAGAGCTGGCACCCAGACCCCGGGTTCTACTACAAGCGGGGCGGCGGACCCATGCTGGACATGGGGCCTTACTACCTCACCGCCTTGGTCAACTTGGTGGGCTCCATCAGGCAGGTGTGCGGATCCGCCCGGATAACGTTCCCAAAACGTGTCATCACCAGCCAGCCAAGGCACGGCACAGAGATCACCGTAGAGGTGCCCACCCACGTCGCAGGCGTAACCGAGCACGTGAACGGCGCCATAGGCACGATCATCACAAGCTTCGACGTATGGGGCGCCAAGCTACCACGGATCGAGGTCTACGGCACAGAGGGCAGCCTCAGCGTCCCTGACCCCAACACCTTCGGCGGCCCCGTGAAGCTCCTCCGGATGGACGAAAATGAGTGGATGGACATCCCCCTGAGCCACGGGTACACCGAGAACAGCAGAGGGATCGGCGTGGCCGACATGGCCTACGCGCTGAGAAGCGGCAGGTCACACAGGGCCAGCGGCGAGCTGACCTACCACGTCCTCGAGGCGATGCACTCCTTCCACACGGCGTCGGAGAGGAAGAGGACAGTGACCCTCAGGAGCAGATGCGGCAAACCGGCGCCTCTGCCCCTGGGATTAAAGCCCGGTTACCTGGACCCTTAGCCACCTATTTATGTAGGTTCCAGGCCGGGAGAACCGCCAATCCGTTCTCCGTAAGCACCCTAGCGGTCCTGTTCACCGAGTCGTGCTTGTCCAGGTAGTTCCGCGTCAACGCGGGCATCAGCCCCTGTGCCTCTATATCCTTCTTAGGCAGGAAGTACTCCAGGATGTCCGACTGGTGCTCCCGGGTCATCTCGACGCCTGGCACGCCGCCCTCGTGCTTGGCGCTGATGTTCGCCACCCTGCCCGCGATCTCCACGAGCTCGTCCAGCCTGTCGTAGGGCTGCCTCACTATGCTCTTCCAAGTCTCCGTGATGTGGTGCTCCAGCCGCGTCTCTTCGAGCCCCAGGCTGTCCCGGATGTACCCGGACTGCTCCAGCGTCCAGTTGTCCACCGAGTTGGAGAGGTTGAACCCGATCAAAGGCGTGGACCCGTCCTCGCGGCTGAACATCTTGGCTCCTATGAGCGTCCAGAGCGCCGCGTAAGGGTTGTCGTTGCCCATGTAGACGCTTATCTTGAACCTAATGTCGACGCCCATCTTGTATAGGAGGTAGCCGATGGTCACCGTCCCCGGGTTTATGTTCAGCACCTCAGATATTCCGTGCTCCGTGTAGTAGTGGAGAAGCTCCTCTGCCCAGCTCAGCGCGTACCTGTTGGGAACCCCAACGCCGCCGAAGTACCCCGTGATGGTCTCGGGGCCGCCAAGGTGTACGTTTATCGGTGCCCCGTCGGGCCCAGGCAGCGTGCCCTTATTGTCTAAAGTCTGCACGTAGGTTGCACCAATGATCTTTGTAGCCGCCGTGAAGGCATCGATGTCACCGTCCTCTACCTGCTCCCTCATCGATCTCACCCTGATGTACCGGGCGGGCATCAGGTCCTGGTTGGCTATAGCCTTCTTCGCCTCCTCCACCATGAATGGGAAGAAGTTGCAGGCGCTTATCTCCAGGGTCACGGCCATGGACTCGTCGAACTCCACGGAGCCCGCCCTTTCGCCGAGGACCTCGTCACAATACTCGTCGAGGCCAATGAACGCGCCTTCATCTCTACGGTCCTGAAGCCAGTTCAGGTCCTTCAGGAACTTCGGGCTGCTCTTCTCCAGTCTCCCTTTAAGGCTCTCTATGCCCCCCGACTCCCCTGCCTTGCGGTTGATCTCCTTGACGCCGCCGTGCCTCTCGACTACGTCGATGAGGCTGTCTACGATCGGGTTGCCTTGTTTTACAAGAAACTCGTTTATCTCCTCGATCCTCTGAAGAGAAACGCTCAAACTCCTTCTGAGGTCATCCAACGATGGTCCTCCAGAACGATTTTAACTTCGTTTCAAGGTATTTAAAAATTCCCAAAGGAATTACGTGATTAAAACCAGTGTTGTGACACTGTTATAGATCATCGTTCCACAAACCATACTATCTCTCCGTCCGTCACGAGCCCATGACATGGATCGAATCAATTCTATACGCGTTACTATATGCTTATGCATCATTTGGGTTTGGATACTTCTTTAAGAAGATAAAAGCAGCACATTCGCTGTAAATAGGTTTTCTAGAGAAAACTCTATACCAAAAATAATAATCTAATCCGGATAAACGAGTTAGAGAAAGTAACAAGCCATGTTGTTTTGATACAACAATATTTCTCATTTTAAACCATTTTCCTGAATTATAATGACGCCATATCATTCATGAAAGAATTTTTTTCATTTAAAGACATCGATATCAAAAAAGAAGAGGAATAATATATAAATAAGATATGGATCATAGATAAATTGTCTATGTGCGAGGGATATTGAAATGAATGTAAAGGGTTTGTATAATTCAGCAAGGGTCTTAACGAGATCGAGACTACAATACATATTCATATGGACATGGGCAATCACAGTTCCATGTCTAATTGTAGGTAAGGGGTTCCCTCCTCTACTACCAACATTCAAAGCGATATTTTCTATGATCTTCGTGTCAATATCTGTTTACATTTACAACGACTTAATCGACCATGAATTAGATAAACAAAACAAGGTTAAAAACGACAGACCATTAGCCACTGGACAAGTATCGACAACCGACGCCATGAAGCTCGTATATCTCTCAGCGATCATAGGTATAGCCATAGGAGCCACCCTAAACATACAGGCCTTTAGTTTTATCTTGCTATTCTATATCCTGTTCACTGCGTATTCCTGGCCCCCAATGCACCTGAAGAAAAGATTCCTTATGAAGGAAACTATAATCATGTTAGGCAACATTATTAATGCGGTTGCAGCAAGCTACGCCGTAGCAGGGAGAATCGTTCCCTCAGCATTATTTATGGGAGGATTAGCCGCGATTTTTTGCATCTCCTCACAACCAGCTCTATGGGACACAACAGACGTTGAGGTAGATCGTCTTCAAGGTATGAAGACCTTAGCCATGGTAATGGGATGGAGGGCAAAGATAGCGTTTTTATTTTTAGGAGTACTCGCTTTGATGGTAGGTACCTCACTATTTTACTCGAATCTCGGTTTCAACGCCCTACTGCCGTTATCAGTTGTGATAGGAGGAGTCTTTTTTATAGGCTATACAGCACCGTTGTATAGAGGATACGACGAAGCTAAAGTATTGACATCAAAAAAAGCGGTAATAGGCTACTGGACCATATGTCAAATAGTCTCAATTTTCTCTATAATGAACATTTCATTCTAAAATAGACCATATTTTTATTTAGTTATTTGTGTTATATAGTTAATGTTGTTAATTTTCTCCAATATATCTTCACCCTTTATTTTTATTTTATTTATTGGAAGTTTAATTACTATTAATGAAGACTCATAACTTAACAATATTTCTCCACCACAGTCTCTCATATATTCATTTATTATATTAATTTCAGGATTTTTCTTTAAATCTAAAAGAAGACCATCTCTAACACATCCGCCATTAACATCTCGAATATCCTCAAATTTTATTTCTACAAAATATTCTCTTACATTTATTGCTATATTTATTTCACCAACATCATCAACTAAAACAAAAAGCTCTTTTAACAGAGCCGTTAAAACTCTATTTAATACATCTACGTCAAATAATGCATACATCTGATCTATTTTATTTATCTTTATTTTAACGTTTTTAGATTCAACTATTGGTTTTGTAATTTCCATTATTGTATCTATAATAGTATCTTTAGGAATGAATAATGTGTCCTCAGAAATCTTTTTATATTCATCAAGTAAAACAAGTGTTTGACTTAATATATTATTTACTTCTTCAATTGACTCATTATATTCTTTTGAATTGTTAAATTGAATATTAATTTTATCGTCAACGTCTTTTATGTTAGAAAGAACTTGATCACTTAAGAGATAACCCAGTTGTCCTATTGAAATGAGGAGATCATTATCCAAACCAGATCTTTGATATTCATGGTTCAATGATATTGGAGCTTGTTCTTTTTGTAGTTTTTTCCTTTCTGAAACATCTTGGGCAATAATTAGAAATTCTCGTTTACCTGAAATATTAATCAAGGCAGTGTGAGATTCACCCCAACTTTGTGTCCCATCACTACGAAGATATCTGAACTCAAATGGTGGAGGATTTTTTCCTTTTAATATGTTATTGAACATGGAGAGAAAATTTCTCAAATCTGTTTTTCTCAGAGTCTTCATTGATAGAAAATGTTTTCCAACAAACTCATCTGAAGAATAACCTGTCAAATGCTCAAAAGCAGGATTGATGGATGTAATAATTCCCCTTAAATCGAAGGTCATAATTCCAACAGGAGCTAACTCGAACAGAGCCTGAAACCTCTCTTGTGACTCCTTTTTTTCTTTTTCGAGTTTTTCTTTTTCTGTTATATTTCGTAAAAATGTAATTCTGCCATTTTTTCCATTATATGTAATGGGACCTGAGGATGCGTCAACTATTACATCTCTGCCATCCTTTGAAAGTATATAATATTTTGAAAGAGTATGATCGGAGTATTCTGAAGATATTTTATCATCTCCAGGAATATTTCTGTTCGTTTCCCTATTTATTAAAAACCTGTATTGATCTGCCACTAAATCAGAAACATCTTCTATACCAAACAGATCCATCGCTGCATTATTAACGAACTCAATTTTATTTCCCACTGATATTATTATTGCCTCATTGGTTTCCTCAATTATAGTTTTATACATTATGTCTAATCTTTTTTTGTCCACCACGTTTCGAATCCTCTTTGAGAGGACTTGATAGTGGCTTGGATCCATCTCCTTCCGCAGATAATCGTCAATGCCAGCTGAGAACGCCGCCTCAGCTATCTCCTCGCTTCCCTGACCCGTGTATATGATTATTGGTAAGTCGAAGCTCTCCCTTATCTTCTCTGCCAGCTCGATGCCGTTTATCTTGGGCATCTGGTAGTCTGTCACCACACAGTCGTATCTTTCAGACTTCATCTTCTCCATGACCTGGCACGGATCGCTTACGAAGTCTATCCTGAACGCCTCATCCATCTCGGGCAGGAAGTACCGGAGGAACTCACTCTGGTTAACATCGTCGTCGACATGAAGTATCCTAATTTCATCTGAAGGATCGACGATGACGCTACTGGACACAGTTCTTCGGGTGACTGGACAAGTATTATATATAAAGCAATTATTGAGTGAAACTACTAAAGGAGAATACTAATCATTTTTCTAGTTTACTACTCGGTTTAAACTAGGTTTACATGAAAGATTCTTACTTTTATTCGCCGAGACAGCAGATCATATCAATTTTTCCATTAGTTGCAGTAGGTAGAGCCGGGATACACAGAACCGTTGATTAGCCCTACAGATAAGCAGCACCCGAGCAAGCATGGCCATCCGCGACGTGAAGATCACAGTCGTCAAGAAGGTCTCGAACCCCGAGGTGTTCCGAAGGTACGCCGACCGTGGTGCCCACTTGAGCTGCGAGACCGTGGAGGTGGGCATGGAGTTCGTATCCCAAGGCATGGCTATGCCCCCAGACTTCTGCAGCTGGGCGTGGGCCGACATCCAGCGCGACGTGGCTCACCTAGCTCTGGGCGGCGACTTCCCGTGGATGAAGCATAAGGGCACCATGATAACGTGTTGCACTGATGGCCTCAGGCCCGTGGTCTTCAGGCTTGAGAGGATCTAGAGATCCTTGGAGAGCTCCACCAGCACAGCCTCTAAGCCCAGCATGATGGTGTTGAGGCTCATGGACGAGGTCTTCTTCTCCAGCACCTGCTCGGGCAGAGAGGGCACGTGGATGAACCCCGCCGGCATTTCGATGCCGTTCACCGACAGGTAGTGCATCAGCTCGTAGAACACGTGGTTGCACCCGAAGGTCCCGGCGCTGTTGGACAGGCTGCAAGGTATCTTAGCCTTCTCGAGGGCCTCAAGCAACCGTCTAAAGGGTAGCCTCGTGAAGTACGCCGCGGGGCCGCCTTCCGCTATGACTCTGTCCCGTGGCTTGTCGCCGCAGTTATACGGGTTCTTGGCGTCCGCAACGTTGATGGCTACCCTCTCCACGTTGATGGTGGCCGCACCGGATTGACCCGTGCACACCACGGCGGATGGGCCGTGACGCTCCATGGCCTCCAGAAGCCTCGGACGAACCTCGGCGTACCGGAGAGGCATTTCCTCGACGGCTACCCTGTACCCGTTGAAGACCCGCCCCTCAAGCCTCCTACACGCCTCTATGGAAGGGTTTACGTGGCTGCCCCCGAAAGGCTCGAAACCTATGAGCAGAATGATGCCTCTCAACGTAATCTTCTAACCTTACGCTGGGGAAGGGAAAATACTTTCCCGGCCAGGGTTATTCACACGCCATGAAGCTGGATATGCGGCCTTGGGGCTTCACTGCGGACGGGTCCAGGGCTCAACTTTACGTCATGGAGAGCGAAGGCGGTTTAAGTGCCACGGTGAGTGACTACGGCGGCACTGTCACCAGCGTCCTCGCCCCAGACAGGGACGGCTCGCTGGGCGAAGCCGTTCTGGGCTTCGACACCATCGAGGAGTACTTGGCGTCCAAGGCGTACATGGGGTGTATAGTGGGGCGCTACGCCAACAGGATAGCGGGGGCAAGGTACAAGATAGACGGAGTCGAGCACAGCGTCACCAGGAACCATGGAGCCCACCACCTCCACGGTGGCATGAGAGGCTTCGACAAGGTCCTTTGGGAGGCACACACGGCCGTCGACTCAAGGTCCGCCCGGCTGGGGCTCCACTACCATAGCGTGGACGGCGAGGAGGGCTACCCCGGGAACCTCGACGCTTGGGTGACTTACACCCTGAACAACTCTGGCGAGCTGAGGATAGACTACAGGGCGGAGACCGACAGGGCGACGGTCGTCAACCTCTCCAACCACACCTACTTCAACCTTGCCTGCGGCGGCTCCGTGCTGGGCCACGAGCTGATGATCGACGCCGACCTGTTCACGCCAGTCGATGGTGAGTTGATCCCGACCGGGGAGATGCGGGATGTCGACGGGACGCCCATGGACTTTAGGTGGCCGCGGAGGGTGGGCAAGAGAATAGCCGCGCCCTACGAGCAGCTGAGGCATGGAGG
>JGI2171J19970_10002167_pt1 | contig 10834 bp, 13 predicted proteins | sample DeeMarSWOR324_28_FD_19970 | JGI IMG/M metagenome (IMG submission 19970) | reverse complement strand
CCGGTGGGCACAACGGCAATTGATTTCTTGATTTGGTGTTGTAGCAAAATCTTCTTCAACGCGTTGCTGGGGGCGATGATTTTGTAGCATCGATTGTAGTAAAATCTGCAGTACTTCCATGTGATTCTCCTGAGGACCCCACGCCCAAATCTAGAGAGGTATCGAACGTATTCAGAGAGCATTGTATGAAAGGTGGATACAGGAGGTACGCCCTGCTTTTTCGCAACTCTCAGTCCGAAAACGCCAAGCGAGAATGGACCGTGGGTGTGGACGATATCGAGTTTTGGGAGGTTGCCGCTGCCTCGGGGGACTGCAATCTTGAACTCGGGATATGGTCTAAAAGTTACGGATGGGTATGAGCGCACTACCATTCCACGATGCTCCTTCACGTTTGATTGGGGACAAAAGACGAAAACTTCATGTCCTTTTTTGATGAGTTCCGGACCGAAGCTCAGGATCGAGGTAACCACCCCATTTCGCTGGGGCAGGAAGGTATCGGTAAAGAAGCCTATTCGCATTTAATCCCCTTGGTTGGAGACATCAGGCAGTTTTTTACCCTAGGCATTTATTCCCCACAAGTTAGGTATTTGCGAGCGAGGGTAAAAACCACATCAGGTGATCAAATGACAGGCATGTTCATGTGCGGAGGGTTGAGCAGGTGCATGGGAGAGTTCTTCATCATGGCTGGTTATCAGCTGTGAGGTAGTCGATGGGAGGAGATTAGCTGCAGGATTGTTTGCAAGCACTGATGGCGTGATTCAAATGAGTAAATTTACCCAGAAAAGGGTTTTACTGTTCGCTCTCTTATTCATAGCGATTATTGCACTAGTGGCGGTATATTTTGCCCGCGAGGACCTTTACGCGATGCTCAGTGGTTTGGGCAAGTTAGGCTATCTAGGTGTTTTTCTGCTCAGCTTCATCGGTGCCACATCTGTTATAATTCCAATCCCATACACCGTAATTCTGTTAACCATCAGTGCACCACAATTTGGGTTTAATCCCCTCCTGCTCGCCGTTGTTGCTGGGCTTGGGGCAGCGGTGGGCGAGCTCGTGGGTTATGGACTGGGTTATGTTGGCAGACGGGTCGTGAATAAAAAGCACGACCGTCGTTTTAATGCTATGTTAAAGATCTTCAATCGTTTTGGAATGCCAGCAGTTTTCATCTTCGCCTTGACCCCTCTTCCAGATGATCTCCTCTTCATCCCGCTTGGTCTGATGCGCTACAATCTCTGGAAAGTTTTTATCCCATGCGTGTTAGGGAAGTTCCTGATGTCTTTGATTATCACCCACGTCGGGGTTGCGGCGGGAGCAGTGTTTGCGGAAGGGGAAATGATAATTGCCGTGGCAACGACAATTTTGCTTGTCTTAGTCGTCTTCGCAATGTTTAGAATCAATTGGGAAAAGCTTGTCGAAAAATACTTATCTTAAAAAGGTTAAGCAGCAGAATTCTGGTCTGCTTGCGTTAAGTAATTTTTTCGGCTAAAAGAAAAAGAATATTCAGGCGATTGGCTTGAGGCGATCTTTTAAACGGTCTAGCACTTGTGGCAGCGTTGTGTACTCCATCTCATCCGGGCCAAGCCTAGCCGGCATAAATTCTCCTTGGCGTCTCAGATAATCGGCCAGTTCATTCGCTGTAGCCCTAGCCTTGTCGAACGCCGGGTCGTCAAAGAGGTCTGCTGGTTCATTCTCGTTTACTCCTACTATGTGTCCGTCTGAGACCTGAAAACCTAAGGCAACAACCCTCGGAGGTCCATCGAAAAAGGTGCATTTTGCATCCTTCAGACTAACTGGCATCAAAGGCCCGTGATGACTGCCCCTCATCCAGCCAGCCACAAGGTGAGGCATGCCGAAAGGCGCCAATACTTCGCCTACGGACGGCAAGCCGTGTTGTCCTCTTACAATGCAGACTGGGTCGTCCTTTCCAACGTAACGCCCTGCGATGAGGCTCAACCTAGAGGTGCTCGCCACAGACGCCAACAGTTTGTCCGATGAGCGGTATATCCTTTCGATCACGTAGCGCCCCGGAGTACCCAGCAGGGCAATCAAGTCGTACATCTCCGCTGGACATACTAAGTCTACAGTTTTGTTTTCCATGACGTCCATTACCCTGAATGTAAAGCCACCATGCATGGACGGATCGATTACCAAGCCTGCGGTGCTAAAGGGGTCTGCGAATATTTTGAATAGCGGAAGGTTCCATGCTCCAGGTTCTGTCTTGTCAGCAGCGAAAACTACTATGGGGTCACTCTTTCTTTCTTCGAACTCCATTTCAGCAACACCCGGCCCCATGCCCTTCACGTTGCCCGAGAAGGCTTCGCCCAGCAAATCTTGTCCAGCCGCGTAAAGCTTCAGCGGCTTAGAGACGGTTTCACTTATTTCTGTAAATGTGTTCCACGCAAACTCATGTATCTTTGGGTTGTCTTCTCCATTTCCGTGAGTCATTAATAGCTCCAAGTCGTCGCCGCAGTGGAAAACATAATAGTCTGTAATCAAGTTCTCCTTGCGGGCTTTTTCTAGGTGTTGTTTAGCAGCTTCGATTTGTTTGGGGTGGACTGTATGATGTCCAGCCACGGAACCTATATCGGCTTTGATTACGCTCACAGTGGTTCGCATTTGTTCACCGCTCGTGTATCTCCCTTGTGTTTAAAAGTTCCCCTTTAAAAAGCTTGCGTATAAGAGATAACTAACGCTCCAACTAGGCCCGCGGCTACTGAGGCGGCAAGGATGAGCAACAAGGTCGGCACTGGCCCCGCGCTAACCTCTGGCTTTAGGGGCCTTCCACGGAGACGATACCACATTCGTATTGCCCGCCGAGTACCTAGATGTGCGGCCCACAGGCAGAGCGGCAGGTTCACGGCCAAGATGAGCACGATGAACAGAATCATCCAGAACTCGTTGGCCGGGATATTAGGGAAGGACCAACCTCCCACCATTTGCTCGAGTTGGGTGATGAGCACGCTGTCATAAACCCCTCGCGAGAAAAGGAAGACAGCAGCCCCCACGCCGAAGAAGAGCTGGGCGAGCACAAAGGTCGCGAGGACGGTGAATGCGAAAAAGACGAGCGGCTGCCACCAAGCACCTAGTTCGAGCGGCGAGGGCACACGTACGGCTTGGCTGAGGTCAACGAAGAATTCCCCACCACCGCCCCATCGTCCAAAAGCGATTCCGAAAACCCAGCTTCCAACGACTAACAACCAAAATGCGGCATGCCAGTATTCACCGCGCATCGCTTCACCGATGATGTCGGACTACCTGTATTTTCGCTCGTAGTCACGTCGCGCAGTTCTTATAGCTCGGTTGAGGTAATTGTGGTTTATCTTGGTCGGTTGAGAAGAGGTTGGCTTCGGTGGGGGTGTCGGTGCTTTCAAAGTGCCAGGGGAACGCTCCAAAATGCTCAATCTACGCTCCAAAGTTGATAATCTTTGAATTAATGAATTTAATTTGTTTTCAATAGATGAAATACGCTCATCTCTTGAGATTTGTTCCATCTCCTCACCTCTCCCTTGATTTTTTGAGATTTCGGGTATTTAAAGGTTGGTTTTGTTTTTAAAAGCTCGAAAATTCCTTCAATCTTTTCTCCCGGTGAGCGCGCGTTCTTCGATTTCGCCACAGGGTTTTCTCTCTTTAAACACTTGGGCTGAGAACTTGCTTATGCACACCCCCTCACGGAGCCAGTAGTCGGGCGTCAACCCAGCTTTCATGCAGGTATGTGAGAGGAACTCCTCAGTACCCCACCCCCACTCGACGGGCACCTGAGGCAGGAGCAGGCCTGCGTAACCAGACCACTCGATGATTAGGCCATCCCTGCCAACCGTGATGTGTTTCGGATATTCGCGTGGGCTCTTGGCCTTGATGACTTCGGGCTTCGATAGCACACTCACCTCGATTTCTACTTTGGGGAGTTCCTCAGGGGTTATCGACGGGAAGCGAGGATCTCGGGTCGCGGAACTAATTGCGGAATCTATCACGGCGTCGATGAGAGGCATTTGGGGGAGCGGGTGGCCTATGCACCCTCGAAGTTCACCTTTTTTGTTCAGGGTAACGAAAACGCCTCGACTTTCGCGCAATTTTGCAGGCACTTTCGGGGCCTGTGGTTTCCTGCCCTCGCACAGGTAGGTTTCGATTGTGCGTCGAGCGAGCTTTACCAGCAGCTTCCCTTCCTCGAGCGTGAGCATAGAATTTACCCCACTATTTGATTGTATCGCGATGCCATTTCAAGTATTGTCTTCCAATGTGTGCCATGCCAGTATGTCTTGCCACACTTCCCGCATCGCCAGAACTCCCGTTGCGCTTTTAGCACAGTTGCGGGGACCAAGTTCTTGACATCGTCCTTGCTCGCAAGCTTGAGCGAACCATTGCACATCGGACATCTTGAGTTCTCAGGCCTGATCTCGATTTTTTGCCCGCAGCGTTTAGAAACCTCGACGAGCTGTCTAACGACATCATTGCTCTCGACATAGGCACTACAGATGCCTGTCCGCTTGGCTCGACGGTGCAGTCCCAAGTCGCACGTCAGCAGCACCCTTCGCTGGAGTTTGGCTCGCTCAAGCAAAACATCGTCCTGCTCGTTCGCGGGCACCCTAAGATCACCTATGTAAGTAACGTCGTGGCCAGCTAGCCTGAGCCAGCGCGCCAGCTTGCCGAGCATGCCGTCCGCGACGAATTTCATTCAATCGCACTATCCTTTGTCGAGCTCCAAAAAAGTAGTTGTCGATTTACGGTGCGGCATCTCAACCTTAAAAAGTGAGAGAAGACATTAAGGGGTGGTGGTAAAATGCGCCAGCGCATCGAGGTAACTTGTCCCATCTGCGGCAAACCCTTCAGCGTAGAACTCGATATAAGCACCTACGTCACCGCCGAAGCGGCGGCGCCCCCGGCGAAGAAGAGCAGAGCAGCGCTAGTGTTGCGGAGCCAAGAGGTCAAGGTCGACTTCGTACTTCGCGCGATGCGGGCTCTGGCCAGCAAGGATCCTAGCGGGATGATCGAGGTTGAGGAGATTGTTGACATAGCCGGGAAGGTTGGACTCGCGCGCGACGAGGTCGACGGGATTTTAACAGGAGAGAAGGAGGCTGGCCACATCTACGAGCCGAAGCCAGGGGTTGTCTGTTTTACCATCCCGCCCGAACGAGCAAAAGGTTAACCCTCTTCCTCAAAAATCTGTTTCTCTTCGAGGCCTTTCTTGAGCATGCGCTATGTAAATCTAAATAGTCTTTAGTGAAACATTTTCCATCTAATAAATAACTAACAACCAAAGGATGGAGGGAGACAAATGGTTGAAAGATATGATGTAGTTGTGGCTGGAGGTGGTCCAGCCGGATTGGCCGCGGCAAGGGTGGCGGCAGCCGAGGGGGGGAAGGTGCTGCTGCTTGAGCTTCAGGCCCAAATAGGTGGACAGGCTCAATCCGCTACTTGGGTGCCAGCCGATGTGATAACACCCCCACTGAAAAAATCGATCGTCGCGAACATGAAGGAAATAAGGCTTCACTCGCCCCACAAGGAGTTCTCGACAAGGGGTGACTTCGGTGCCATCGTTGATCGACGTCTGTTTGACAAGCTCCTAGCCGCAGAGGCCGTAGCGAGCGGCGCCGAGCTCTGGGTGAGTGCCCCCGTTAAGGAACTCTTAGTGAGTGGGGACGCAGTACGGGGGGTACACGTCGAAGCCGGAGATTGGGCCGAGCGAATCGAGAGCGAAATAATAATAGACGCTACAGGCGCCCGGGGCGAGTGGTCGAGTTTGTTGCTCAGGAAGGTGCTGAAGCGAGATTGGAAGCGTGAGCTGCTCGCGCTGAGCAACGAGTATCTGATGGCGAACGTGACAAACGATCAAAGCGCGGACTTGTTTTTTACCTCATACTTCGCCCCACTCGGGCACGCTTGGATTTATCCCTTCGGCAAGCGCTTCGCGATGGCAGGAGTTCAAGGAGTGCGTATTCACCCGGATGCCGCCCTCGACGAGTTCATAGGGAGGCGTGGCGTGCCCAGACTCGAGCGAGCGGTGCCCGTGGCGGCATTCCGCGGTCAGCTTTCCCTTGAGGGGCCGTTGAACCAGACATGCGCAAACGGGATAATCGCAGCCGGAGGCGCGGCTGGCCAAATCTATGCGTTATCGGGACAAGGGCTTCGTTACGCGCTGCGCTGCGGGGAGATCGCTGGCAAGGTAGCAATCGACGCGATTACCGAGGGCGATGTTTCGATGGGAGGGCTGGCCGATTACGAACGGCAATGGCGAGCCGAGTTTGATGCCGAGCTGAGGGCCGGGCAACTCCTACACTCCTCACTGAGTGTTTCACAGGACCAGCAGATGGATGCGCTGCTGGGTGCGCTGGAGGACAAGCCCAAGCTCCAACAGACCTTCATCGATGTGTTCACAGGGTTCAGGCTTAAGGGCCCGCTTGAAGCGCTGCTGAAGGATGAGAAGATTTCCAGAATCTTTGGACGAGAAACGATTGAGAAAACGCTTGCTCTGAAGTAGTGCGGTCTGAGGTTTTTAAGATGCGCTGCCCTTCATGCAGCAGTTCAGCGGTACTACACGACACGCTTAGAGGGGAATACGTCTGCACACGTTGTGGCCTCGTGCTCATGGAACACTCGCTCGAACTCAAGCCGGAGTGGCGCAGGAGGCCGGGGGAGGAATTGGAGCGCGCGGACGTGACGGCGGGCATAGACGTGACGCAGCATGATTTTGGGTTGGGGAGCAAGTTCAGTGTTTCGAAGGATTTACCCCCAAGCTGGCGCGCCAGACTGAGGCGGATGCAGCTCTGGCAGCAGCGCTCGCGCGCAAGCACTTGGGAGGAGCGGAGCCTGCGCGAGGCCCTAATAGAGTTGGACAAGCTCTGTGAGGATTTGTCGCTGCCCAAGGGGATCAAAGCCGAGATAAGCGTACTTTATCGGAGGGCTAGGGCAGCGAGGTTGACCGGGGGCAGGGGAACTCACCAAGTTCTCGCTGCGCTTACATTTATTACATGCAGGCTGCGGGGTTTACCGCGCACAGAGGGTGAAATTTCTCGCACGCTTACAGCTCGTTTGGGTATAGGAAATTATGAGGCTTTACGTAATCTTCGTCGGCTCACAAAATTTTTCACTCAAAAGTTGAAGCTTAAGTTGTTCCGCATTTCAACCGACGATTACATCAACCGTTTCGCCGTTCAGCTAGGATTTTCTACACAGATAATCAAGCACGCTCACGAGCTTTATCGCGCGTTGCCCAAAAAATTCAAACAGACGAGGCATCCACTTTCACTCTCAGCGGCCGTACTTTACCTTGCAGCAGAGGCAAGTGGTGAAAAAGTTCCTCTCAAAAAAATTGGTGATATAACGGGGTTTGCAATTTCTTCCATTTCTAAAAACGCGGCGCGAGTCCGAGAACTCATAACTCTCCACGAGGGATGATTATCGTTCCTTCGCTGGCTTCGCCGACTTCCTCAGTTTTTCCTTTGAGATGGAGCGCACCAGTCAGCGCAGCTAGAGCCGCGTCAATTTCGTGTTCGCTAACGTTTTTTCTCAGGTGAAATCCTTTTCCCTTTAACTTGGCGACCCACTGCTGCCGATCGGAGGTTTTGAAGAGAATCATTCCTGAAGTTCGTGGGTGTATCTCGATCACCGAAAGATTTTTCGCCCGAAGTTCATTCGCAAAACGCATCCCCCTCTCCGTGAGCGAGCGCATGCCGCCAAACGTTGGGGGGAGAACCCTGAAACCGCGCTGGATGAGCAGCGCGTCGGCTCGCCGCAAGTTTCCCTGCTGAGGCAGACTAAGTGGGGCATCGATCGCAACCAGCTTGACATCCGAGCGCGTACATTGTTCCAATATTTCATCGTCAGAGTAAATCAAGCTAGTCTGAAATTTGCTGTTTGAAAGTCGTGCAAAACCGCTAGGGTTCTTCGGAACGCCGGCGAGGTCGAGCCCGATGATCATCACTTGAGTCTCCTGAGCACCGAAGCGACTAGCAGGGGGAGGATAACTGTCACGTCGCCGATCACAGTAACGAGTTTTGCATCTGGCGTAACTTTGCCCCATGATTTCGCCTCTTCGAGGGTTGCTCCACTTAACCCTCCGGGCTCAGGACGATCCATCGTGACCTGAATTGCGTATTTGAAAGATTTAGGCGTGAGTAGCATGCTCTGGAAGATGAAGTTCTTTGGGACACCCCCGCCTAGCAACACCGCCCCAGGTTCCTTCGCGTTGCTTGCCAACTCGACCATCTCCTGCACATCGCGCAGGCAATCGATGTTCAGCTCGTGTTCCTGTGAGTAAAGCCACGCCTGAAGCCCGAGGATCGAGTCCGCTATCGCCGGGCAGAAGACAGGCACATTTTTGGTTGCAGCGGCTTTCACGAAGGAATTTTCATCCTCGAGGTGTGATCCGATTCTGCGGAGGAGTTCAGCTGATGAAATTCTCGCTCCCTTTTTCGTGACTTCAGCGAACATTGGTTGTATCTGGTCCTCGAAGAGTTCGAAAATTTGCTGCGGGACATAGACATCGAAGATGCGGCTTATGCCTCGCTCGCGCAACTCGGCGTCATCCACTAGGGCCTCGCCCCGCGCGTGGTAGCCACCGAATGCCTCGATGAGATCATGGGTCACGTTCGCGCCAGTGGTGACGATGACGTTGACAAGTTCTTCATTTATTGCCTGCGTCAGAACTCGGCGAAGACCCCCGGGAACCATCGCCCCACCAACACCCATGAAAATTGTCGACCCGGCCTTGAGCATCTCGTGATAAATTTCAACAGCCTTTGCGACCCTCCCTGCACTGAAGACGCCCGATTTGCTCATCTCCTCCACGAGTTCGTCGACCCGCATCTCGGGCTTGAGCTCGATGTGCTTGACGCGTTTTTCCATCAATATTCTCTCCTTGGATATGCAACCCGCACGAGGGGCCGAGCTAAATGCCTACGAGCACGTGGTGGAACTTCGAAAGCACCCACTCCAATTTCCCTCTTTACCTCCAAGATTTTTGCCGCGCTGGCCGGCACCCTAATCTTGCACCGTTTGCACGAATATCCTTTACCCTTCCCTTCAGACTTCATCCGCTTGCCGCAGCGTGGGCACATCGGATTAACTTTTCGTAGCACAGGCACAAGCTTTAGGATCGAAAGTTTTTCCAAATTGATGGTAAGGGGTAGCTCGGGCTTCTCTTTAACCCCACCATAGGCAACAACTTTGTCCCCGACCACAAGCTTCTTTGCAACGTCGCGAAACTGGCGGGTGGGCTCGTAGGCAGCGCAGTCGATTTCTCCAGTTTTATCCCGCATGCTGAAAATAACATGCCCCCCCGGAATGATTTGGGGCATGCTTGAAACCTTACCTTTGACAATTACCGACCAATAGGGTTTGACCTCCGCGATTTTCGCGCGCCTGATGTGTTCATCCGTGCCTTGGTTCGTCTTGTAAATGATGAGGCGCTCGATGGGCTCCAAAGCTTTCACGAGTTTATGAGATTTTAGCGTGGTTTTAGCGTTTTCTCCGCGAATGCCGTAGAGAATTGGGCAGGGTGTGTGTGGGGTGATGCGGATTTCTCCGGTGAAGGGGTCCAAATTGTCGAATGTTTTTGGAAAAGTTTGGTCGTTCATCCTAACAACTGAGGCGGCATCGACTTTTCTTGAGGTCCCTCGATTTTCCGGCGTGCGATATGCGATGAGCTCAAAAGTCCAGTCGCGCTCGAGGGGATTGCCTATCGCAGCTAACGCGCCGATGATTCCACGTCCGAGCTTGAACTTGTGCACTTCCGCGCCAATTTCCATCGCCAAGGCTTCAGCTTCGTCAATCGTTGCGATATCTTGCACAACCTTCTTTGAGAATTTCCTTAGCTTTGTGGGAACCCTTTCACTTTCATAAAACGCGACGCCAGGGTTTGTGGTTTCGATGTGTAGTTCGGCCAGCTCTTCAACGGTGTGAAGAATTATTTCTTTGACGGCTGGGATTTGATGCTTTTGTACCTTAACTGTAAAAGCGATAGCGCAATTTCCTCTCGTTTTTAATTTCCAATTTGGGTTGAGTCGGATCAATTTGGGGTATCCCTCGAGTTTGATACCTTGTGCTTTTAGGCGGTCTATAGCCACAGCTCCGACGTAGGTTGTGCACATGCCTTGCTTAGAGTCCGTGTCGTCAATGCCGATTTGGAGCAGTGCCAAGTTCATCGACCATTCAACTATTCTATTTAATTAACATAAGGGGTGTCGCTTGTAGCGGCAGTTTTATAGATTTTTAAAACTAAATTTAAATAACGTGGAAAACTTGAGAGTGTTTCTTACAGGCATTTTTGCGTGCTTTTTGCTCCTAATGACAGTGCAGACGGGAATGGCACAGCAAGCCGAGCTGCCCACTTGGGACGTTGGTCTCACTTGGGCGATTGGTAAACCTGACATTGACCTAACATTCACTTACACAATCATGGACATGACAGTAGATGTGACTGGGAGTGGCAGTTATTACGTAATTTACAAGGTCGGAGCGATTGAGGGTCAGGAATATAGGGTGGACGTGACTGGAGGGTTAGACATGATTATGGACATTGATATCAGTGGGGTCTCTGCAGGACAGCAAGTCTCCGGTTTCATGCAGCTAACGATGACAACAAAATTGGATGGAACCGTTTACTACACAAAGAATGAGCTAGCGGTAGCTCGAGCAGATGAAAAGTTGGATATTGACATGGATTTCTCGGGCAGCGTTACAGGCGGGGGCCAAGCTGTGGGTCTCAACGGATCGTTGGACGCGAGTGGTAACATGAGTATCACTTTCAATCCGTCGTTGGAAATCTTCGATTTTCCAATAACGGTTGGCGAAAGTTGGACCGCAGAGTCCGTTGCCACGGTAACGGGCAGCATGAGCGGCA
>JGI2171J19970_10002158_pt1 | contig 10864 bp, 11 predicted proteins | sample DeeMarSWOR324_28_FD_19970 | JGI IMG/M metagenome (IMG submission 19970) | reverse complement strand
TTCGTAGAAAAAGCCATACTTTAACTCTAAAAAATCAGTTACCGCTAGAACATTATAAAAGTTACTCGCATGACGAGGAAGACTTATGCGGACACGCTTAGATGAAACAGCTGGATGTCATTGTATGGAACTTAAAATCCTCTACGACAACGAAGCGGAGGAGGGCTTTAAGAGCGGATGGGGTTTCTCATGTCTCGTTGGAGATGAAACACTGTTCGATGTAGGCGCCGACTTAGACACGTTGCTCTTCAACATGCGCAGGGCCTCCGTTAAGCTTGACCGCATCAATAGAGTTGTTTTATCGCATGGACACGGAGACCACGTGGGTGGGATACGGATTTTGACTATGCTCGGGAGCGTGGAATTATTCGTACCTAAGTCTTTCTCAGGCCGGTACAAGAGGATGTTGACCACATACCCAAACGTTACTCTCACAGAGGTCGACGAAGCTGAAGAGATCTCCGAAGGCTTATTCACTACCGGTGAACTTGGAAGATTCACAAAGGAACAATCCCTGATCGTGAAGACAGACAACGGATTGACCGTTATTGCAGGCTGCTCCCATCCAGGACTAGAGAACATACTGAAGGCAGCTTCTAGGTTCGGCGATATCTACGGAGTGGTGGGAGGTTTCCATGGCTTCAGTAAGCTCGAAGCCTTGGAAGGGATAGGGTTAATTGTTCCCTGCCATTGCACGGTGCGGAAAAAGGAGATACTAGCCCTCTACCCAAAGACGAGTACGAAGTGTTCAGCTGGTTGCAGAATTGAAGTCTAACAGAAGGTGGGTCTCAAGCTGCTACGCGCGGGGAAGTTTACGGGAGATATCTCCAATAAGGATATGGTTCGAATCCCATCCCCCACATCGACCCTTTTTCTGCGCGTCGGCGGTTGGTCAAAAGGGTTTTTCGTTACGCTTTCTGTGTGAAACTTACGGGTCCGTAGGTTGTTGCTTCACGCTTGTTGTTTGACNGGCGTATGAGGCTATTACTGTTTGTCANGTTTACCCGTGATACGGGAGCCGTGTTGGTCTCTTCTTTTTGTTGATTGCCCTTTTGGCGCNGCGAGCGATTTGTATTTGCTTTAATATAATAATGTTCGCAGATTGCGAACGTTCGCTATTAGCGAACATTCATATATTGTAGCGAACAGGCTCGATGAGGAAAGTCAAGAATATTTTCGAGCCCATGGGCATTCGAAAGATTGACCAGAGCAGGATACAACGAGGGCGGCCCCACAATATCACGGGCTATAAGAATCATCAGGAATAGTTTCATGTCCCCTTCAAGATATGGATGCGTCTCGGTCGCCCGGTTCATGGGCTCCAATGGATCTGTTCGCAACGATACCCATCAAAGAGTGAATACATTCATTGACGATATTGGCATGTAAGAAAAAAGACTAATTTAAGTAGATTTAAGAAAAACCCCTCGATCTTCAATTCGATCACTGAGAGGCGAGGACATGTCAAGTGTAGAGGCAGAGGACCTCACCAAGAGGTTCGGATCCCTCACAGCAGTAGACCGCCTCACTTTCAGCGTGGGGGAGGGGGAGATATTCGGCCTGCTGGGGCCCAACGGGGCCGGGAAGACTACCACCCTTCGCATGCTCGGGAGCCTCATCGCTCCCACGGAGGGGTCCGCACGCGTCGGCGGCCACGACGTCGTGAAGGACGCCCTGAGGGTTAGGGAGACAGTTGGGATCCTCACCGAGAACCCCTCACTCTACGACAGGCTCACCGCCCAGGAGAACATGAACTTCTTCGCCGAGGCCTACGGACTCGCGGATCCGGGGGAGAGATCGACGAGGATCAGGGAGCTCCTCGAGTTCTTCGACCTGTGGGACAGGAGGGGCGACAAGGCGGGGACCTTCTCGAAGGGGATGAAGCAGAAGCTCGCCATCGCAAGGGCCCTCGTCCACGGCCCCGAGGTGCTCTTCCTCGACGAGCCGACCTCCGGCCTCGACCCCAGGTCCTCGAAGGACATCAGGGACCTGATGGAGGAGCTGAGCAGGAGGGAGAGGCGGACCATCCTCCTCTCCACCCACCGGCTCGAGGACGCAGAGAGGCTCTGCGACCGGGTCATGATCATCAGGGAGGGGGCGAGCGTCATTATAGGGTCCCCGGAGGAGCTCCAGAGGAAGATCGCCGGGACCCCCGTGCTCGAGATCCGGCTGCGCGGGGCCCCGGGGAGGGTAGCGGACGCCGTCAGGGCCCTCTGGGGAGTGATCGAGGTGGCCGTAGACGCCCCGTCCTCGAGGCTGATGGTATCTCTCGAGGACCCCGAGGCGTCCACCCCGGAGGTAGTGAGGGCCGTCGTCGGGGCGGAGGGGGAGATCCTCTCCGTCGGCGTCGTCGAGCCCTCCCTCGAGGAGGCCTACCTTAGGCTCGTTGGAGGTGAAGAGGGATGAGGTCCGGCAAGGTCTTGCTGGTGTTCAGGAAGGACTGGCGGGAGATAAGCAGGAACTGGCAGGTCCTGATGCCGATCATGGTCGTCCCCCTTCTTTTCACCGTGGCGATACCCGCCGCCGTGGTGCTCATGCCCGAGCTGGTGAACGCTCCGACCTCCTCCACGGGCTTCCTCGAGCTCATGCTGAAGAACCTCCCGAGCGGCGTCCAGGCCCGGCTCGCCGGCATGACCGAGGCCCAGGTGATGACCTACGTGATGCTGCTCTACTTCTTCGCCCCCTTCTTCCTGATCATCCCGCTGATGGCGTCCAGCGTCATCGCCTCGGACAGCTTCGCCGGGGAGAAGGAGAGGAAGACCATAGAGGCCCTCCTCGCCACGCCGATGACGGACGGGGAGCTCTTCATGGGGAAGGTGCTCGTCTCCTTCGTGCCCTCGATGCTGGTGACCACCGTCTCCTTCGCTATCTACACTGCGACCGTGGACCTCCTCACCTACGGCATGTTCGGCAGGCTGCTGCTCCCGAACCTCAACTGGGTCCTCCTCATCCTGGGCCTGGCGCCCACAGTCGCCCTGGCGAGCATAGGGCTCACGGTGATGATCTCGGCGAGGGTGAAAGGGTTCAGGGAGGCCCAGCAGATAAGCGCCGTCCTAGTGGTGCCCATCCTGATCATGCTGTTCGCCCAGGCGTCGGGGGCCGTGATCTTCGGGCCCCTCCTCGAGGGCGCGCTGATTCTGGCCTTCGCTGTGATGGACGCCCTGCTCTTCAGGCTAGGGGTGAGGCTGTTCAGGAGGGAGGAGATCCTATCCCGGGTGGGATGAAGACCCTAGGGTCGTTGATAGCCACCGTTGAGCACGCGGTGGAAGCTCATTGGTTCAGACGCCTCTGGATCAGCACTACGCGGGTTCGAACCCAATCCTTCGGTAGAAATAGCGGAGGGCCCAACCTGAACCAGAATCAATGTACAGAATAATGGACACAGGATGAAATTCGTTAATTATTCATTTCATCACCGAATCCTCGATACTCAGCGTTTATTACTGGATGATTGTACACTATATCGGAGGCATGAGATGAAGATTTTAATTGTCTATGACTCGGTATATGGAAATACGGAGAAAATTGCCAAAGCTATCGGCGATGCTATTACCGGTGATGTCAAAGTGCTCCGTGCGGGTGAAGTGAATTCTTCCGAATTGGAAACATTCGACCTTCTCATCGTCGGTTCTCCGACCCATGCAGGCAGACCGACGCGGCCGATTCAAGACTTCCTTAACAAAGCCCCGGCGCCTACTTTTGAAGGCACCAACGTAGCTGCGTTCGATACCAGATTCTCGTCGAAACTGGCCAGAATATTTGGCTATGCCGCAGGAAGAATCGCCGGCAGTTTGAAAAGAAAAGGCGGGACTCTCATAGCGTCGCCGGAAGGCTTCTTCGTCAAAGGCACCGAAGGTCCGCTGAAAGAGGGTGAAGTTGAACGTGCTGCCGGTTGGGCGAAAGAGATCGTTGAGAGTATAAAGTAGTTCAACGACGAACAAAACCGGAAGAGCAATCCATCGTGACATGATCCAGCAGAATACAAGTTCAGGTCACCGGATGCGTGAATAGGCGATTTCCTATCCGTAAGTCGCTCCCGGCTTTGGGCGCGCAACTGGTATAGGGTTACAATAGTAGTCCGACATTTCGTAATCGGAATGATAACCAATCGGGGGCACGGCCTCGCACCCATTTTGCTCTTCACCACGAAGACTGTGGACGTTTTCCGTGTTCGCTCGCACGGCCCGAGACGGGGAGGCACCGGGAACACATGCTTCACGGCCATCCAGGCAGGGGACATCACGCAGATATATTAGAGAGATTGCCGGATCGGTTATGGCAGGTGACCAGCGTGGAGAAGCTGTGCGACCTGCTCTTCGAGGCCTCCAACGAGGACAGGCTCCGGATCCTCGTCAAGCTCGACGAGGAGTCGATGAACATAACCCAGCTCTCCAGGGAGCTCGGCCTCAGCACCCAGGAGACGAGCAGGCACATCAACCGGCTCAGCGAGGTCGAACTGACGACGAAGAACCCCGACGGGCTCAACCGCCTCACCCCGTTCGGCAGGCTCACCCTGAGGCAGCTGTCGGGCCTGGAGTTTGTCTCCGGGCACAAGGAGTACTTCTCGAACCACACCCTCGCAGGCCTCCCGCAGGAGCTCGTGAGCCGCCTCGGCGACCTCGTGGGTTGCAAGGCGTTGGATCACGTGCTGGCGTCCTGGGGGAACGTTGAGGACACCATCCTCGACGCGGAGGAGCACGTGTGGGCGGTGACCGACCAGTACTCCTCGACAACCTACAGGCTGATGGCCGAGGCCCTCGACCGGGGGGTCACCCTCAGGCTGATAGAGTCAAGGGACTGGGCGCCGCTCCCCTCGCACCTGAACGACATAAGGCCGGAGGACGCAGAGACCTTCAACCGGGCCAGGACAAGGAACCTCCTGCAGGAGAAGGTCCTGGGGAGCCTCGACTTCTTCCTCTACATGTCGGAGAAGAGGGCTGCCGCTCTCGCCTTCCCCAACCTCGACGGCAAGCTAGACTACACCGGGTTCACATCTGCCGACGAGCGGGCCCGCGGGTGGTGCGGGGACCTCTTCCGGCACTACTGGGAGAGGGCCGAGCCGAGGCGGGAGTTCGTCATCAAATAGCGGCCAGAGGCCCCTCTAGAGCTCCACTTCCTTGGACTTCTTCCCCGAGAGGTATTCCAGGCTTATCTTACCCACGGTCGTCCTGGCGAGGTTGTCTTCCAGAACCCTCCTTAGGCCCTCGGACGGGGCCCCCAGGTGCCTGTTGGTGACGAGGAAGGCGTGGCGCTTCTCGTTCAGGTCCTCGACAAAGGACACCCGGCCCCGGAACATGACGCTGACGAAGTTTTGCCTACAGTCGTCGGGGGCCGCGAAGAACCCGTGGTCCAGCAGGGCCTGCCCCCAGACGACCGGGTTCGCCCTCATGTAGTCCAGCTTCTTCCCCTCTGAGGCGCAGTGAAAGTATAGGCAGCCGTTTTTCTCGTCGTAGCCGTGGTTCAGGGAGACCAGGTACGGCTCGTTATCCCTGCACATGGCGACGGTGACGTGCTTTGCATCCCTGAGGACCCTCCTCAGCTTCTCGGGGTTTTTGAACTCCTTGTCCTCCCGCCTAATGTGGTACCTCATGTCTCTTCACGCTCCCTCGAGTCCACCGGCAGATGGATGGCAAACTCACATGTCCCGTCCCCACGGGTCAGCGACTTCAGGATCTCGATACGGACAGGCTCCCCGAGCATCCCCTCGAAGTACTGCCTGTACCAGCCAGCGCCGCAGTAACAGAAGCGGGGGTCCACACCATCTATGTTCCTCCTCACCAGGGGGCAGTGGCAGTAGTGCATCCTCCTCTCCTCGTCGCTCGCAGCCTTCCCGTGGGCCTCCGGGTTGATCGGGTCCTTCACCTCGTGGATGACGTTGCCCCTCCTCACGTGGTTGCCGTACCACCTGTCGGGATCACCGCGCATGAACTCAAGGACCTTGTCGATGTCGGAGCCCCTCTCCCACATCTCCCTCAGCTCCCCAATCCTGTCCCTGGAGAAGACGTGGGCGCATCCCGAGACCGCGTCATAAATCTGGTCCTCGTCGGCGAGCCTCCCTAGCCTCTCCAGGGCCTTGTTGATCCAGGCGACCCGTTCCTCTAGGCTCGATTCGAGGGTCAATCCGCCTGCGCTCCTCATGACCTCCCCGACGACCTCCTCCCCGAGGACCCGCTCGACGTTCCTGGCGAGCCTGCCCGGCCAGTTGTGGACGAATGCCTGGATCTCCGTGAGGCTCTCCCCCGGGTCATCGGAATCGGATTCCATGTACACCTCCCTCTGGAGAGCCGTGGTCAGTATGCCGTGGTCCCTGGCGTAGCCAAAGAGCCTCCTGTAGCTCTCCCCGATGTCGTCCGGCGATCCGCGGTGGAGCACGGTGAGGGCCTCCCCGCCCTCGAGGACCCTGCTCTCCACGCCATCCGCCTCGACGGCCTCAGACACCGGATAGCAGGCAGTCACGTCCAGCCCCCTCGCCGTCCCCGTGCCGTAGTCGAATACCGACATTGCGGGACCGCAGACCCGGCCCCCGCAGCACCTTTTCAACTCCTCCAGCCTCCGGTCCAGCTCCTCCGGGTCCTTCAGACGGAACCTGACGCCCGCGACCAAGAGGTTATCGACCCTCTTGGGGACTATGCCCAACTCCTCCTGAGACACGCGTCACTACCCTCCGTTAACCTCGCAGCAACGGCTTGTTCTGAAGCGTGGTCGATGCGACTATAAGGGCTCCGCAAGCCGGATGCGACGGACGCAGCATCGATTTTCATTAAGCGTCTAAACATGCGCGCAAACTGTTTATCTAAGGCATAGAAGGGGACAAGCCTCATCGGTTACTGAGCACGCGCCCGTTGAAGCACCCTTCGTACGATCAAAATGGTATAGGAAAGTGCTCAGAAAGATGCTAGCAAAGTATGTGGAATTTACATTATAAAATGATAACTATGCTTAACTATTAAAAGAAAAAAAGGATCTACTCTTCGTTAAATTCCGTAAGAAACTACAACACAAGCAACGGGGCCACCAAGCAGCGAGGCCCAACCCCAGACCCCCACACAGTCGGGTGGAACAGGAGGAATCCTGGGGTTCCCTCTGTTGAGCGTCGTCATTGGTCTGTTGGCCGTGTCGATCCTTATCTCATTAAAAGGAAAGGTCACGCGTGCATGATTCCAAGTTGTCTTTTATCCAATGCGAGTGGAGCGAGCCCGTTGTTTGGGGTATAAAATTATGGAAAAAAAAGAGGAACAATGCTTTCTTCTGGGATGTTCTAATGCTCTCTTTCAAACAGCAGGTAATGGCTGACAAGTGTTGCCTGCCCAGTCGCCTGATAGGTGTGGAGACGCCAACCGTCCCTCTGGTGTTCCTCTATCACCTCGGCTACGTTCTTGTGGTGCCCTACCTGAACGCACGTCCACTCCTTCAACCCGTTCTACACCTTCGATTACACACTAGCAAAACGGGAAAATAAGAATTGGTGTAAGGAAAGGTCAGGATTTTAGTCCATGTCTTCGGTTCATGGCGTCGTTGCCTGTATTATGTTTTAAATACATTCACGTGAGAGATAGTCCAACATCTGCAGCTTTCGTAGAATCCTTGAATGAGCGATTCTGAAGCGCAGTCTTCACGGTTCGAGCGTGCTGCGGTCGCAGGGGGGCTGGGGAGGGATGGCATCGGACACACAGGCGCGTGACGGGGGCAACGGTCGAGCGTTGAGGCTCCTCAGCCTCGGGCTCCTCGTCTCTGTTCTTATGCACGTGCTCGTCCACGCCGCAGGGAACATGAACTCCACCCTCTTCCCCGTGCTGAAGGAAGAGTTCAGCCTCACTAACCAGCAGATAGGCATGATAGCCGCGATACCGCTTTTCTGCCAAGTGTTGCTATCGATTCCGGCCGGGCTGTTCTCGGACTGGTTCGGGGCAAGGAAGCTGATCGAACTGAGCATCCTCATGGCGGCGGTGGGAGCCTTCCTCGGGAGTATGTCCCTAAATCCCTGGATGTACATCGCAGCGACGACCCTTACAACCCTCAACTCCACGATCTACCATCCCGCGGCCCAGAGCTACACAACGAAGATCACAAAGCCCGGGGACAGGGCGAGGGCCCTCGGTATCTGGAACGGCGGGGGGACCTTCGGGATGTCCCTGGGCCCCCTCTCAATTAGCATACTGATGGGGGTCTTCGCCTTCCAGTGGCGCCAGGTCTACCAGTTCTGGGTGCTGCCCGTACTCTTCGGGCTCGCTGCCCTGTTCTTCATGAAGGACCCCGACGAGGTGAGGGGCGGGGAGGTCCCACTCGAGGAGGGCGAGGCGGACTCGGCAGACAGCCTCCTCTCATCGAACATGATCATGTTCCTCGCGTCCAGTGGGGTGAGGACGTTCGGGGGCAGCCTTACCTCTGGCTTCCTCAGCATCTGGCTGGCGGAGACCCAGGGTTGGAGCCTCGCCGACATGGGCCTCATGTTCGGGGCGAGCTCGATGATGGGGATCATCGTTTCCCCCTCGGGGGGGAGCTGGCCTCCCGATTCGGCGAGAAGAGATGTGCCGTTCTCACCCTGTTTGCCTCCTACACATGCTTCGTGCTGGCCATCATCCTGAAGGGCTTCTGGCCCTTCATGCTCTTCTACCTCGCCCAGCGGTTCTTCGGCATACTGGAGATGCCCGCCGGCTCAGCGATAACTGCCAGGCTCTCGCCGCCCCGGCAGAGAGGGATGGGCTTCGCCCTCTCGTCCCTCCCGGGGAGCCTCGTCGGGGCCGTGGCGCCGATCGTTGCCGCGTTCATAGCCGACTCCTACGGAACATACCCGATATTCATCGCCGCCGCCGTGATCTACAACATCGGGCTGGCAGTTCTCCAGTTCGGCGTGAAAATGGAATGACCGTCTAAGATCACTCGTCACTGTGACCGAGACTCCTGTAGCATCGTTGTTGAGAAATAGTGGGGATCTCAGTCACTTCGGCCAGCAAGCCCTGATGACCCGAAGGCCGTTCAGCCCCATCACCTTAGCGATCTCGGCGTCCGAGTAGCCGTCCCTCACCAGGCCCCGTGCTATGTTCGCGAAGTCCGAGGGGCTCTCAAGCCCTCTCACGTGGTCCAGGTCCCTTACCATCTCAGCGGAGTCGAATACCTCCGGCATCCCCGGGGGCCTGGACCGGGGGTGGTGGCCGGCGCCCTTCTGCTCCACGACCGTCCCCCTGGGCCCTCCTCTGTACAGCCCGGCGTGGTCTCCCCAGAGGGTGTCCGGCCCCGCGCCCACGTGGTCGACCCCTAAAAGACTTACGAGGTACTCCAGGTGCTCCAGGAGGCACTCTATTGAGGCCTCTGGGTGCTTCCGGGTCCTGGGGGCGAAGCCGGCGACCTCGACCCCCACGACGCCGCCCTTCTCAGAGCATGCCTGGAGGACCTCGTCAGGGAGCATCCTCGCGTTGTCGGTGAGGGTCCGGGAGCCGACATGGCTGATGCACAAGGGCCTGTCGCTCGCCTCCACGGTCTCCAGCGCTGTCCTGTCGCCGGCGTGGGAGACGTCGATCACGATGCCCGTCCTGTTCATCCTCTTCACCGCGTCGTAGCCAACGTCGGTGAGGCCGCCGTCCCCGAGCTCGCTGAGGCCGGAGCCGAGGGTGTTGGACTCGCTGTAGACGATCCCCATGGAGCGGACGCCGAGGCCGAAGAGAAGGTCGACCCTGTCCACGTCCCTGTCGATGGCGGACGCCTGCTCGATGGTCTGGATCACCGCGACCCTCCCCTCCTCGTGGGCCCTCGTTATGTCCCCCACCTCGAGGGCCGGCACCACGAAGTCTTGGTGCGCGTAGTCGCACTGGCGCATCCCCAGGAAGTCGACGACCTGGTCGAACGTGGAGCACACGCAGTTGTCGAAAACGGCGTCCATCCCCGAGTACGCGAGCCCCTCGTAGCCGACGAAGGGCCTGCGCCGAGCCCCCGGAGGCAGCGGGCCGGCGGGGAAGACGTTCAGGTGCTCGTGAAGGCTTACGATTATGTTCTCCTCGACGATCCCCTCGACCCTCTCCTCCTCCGCCTTTGAGAGGCCGAAGTCGTACCCCGGCACCCTGTCGACCTGCTTCTCCAGCGGATATTTGAGGTAGTCCACGTCGGGCTTGAGGTAGCTCCAGGACGTGTACCCGTACCACTTCTTGTTCCTACCCAACTCCGTTCACTATGAGGGGGGGCACGGGGGAGATATAAGATCGCCCACGGCCCCTACTCGATGGTCAACGTCGTACAAACCTCCTACACGCATGCGGGAAGGGATGCCAGACACGGTTCTGCACGACAGTTTCACAGGGCTCCCCCCTCCATGAATGTAGGTCGATTTTATCAACCCCCGCTCGAAGCCCAAATCGGTGGAGATGATCAGGGTAGTCGAGCTGGGGCCCTTCGGCTGCCGTATAGACCGAGGCACCGCGGAGAGCCTCGAGGACCTGCCCGAGGGGTACGAGGCGAAGGGCGTTGAGGACGGCCCCGACGCTGTCACCGTCTATGTGGAGCCGAAACGAAAGGGCGAGCCGTGAACGAGACCTTCTGTCGTGAGCCCCGGAACCCGACTGATCCGGGGCCCTTTCTCTNTAGCCCATGATCTCATCGATTAGAGGCTNCGGTCGACCAGCTCGGCGAGGTCTAGGACCTCCGGGCATCGGTCCACCTCCCTGGCCGCGTTCCTGAGGTTGAGGATGCAGGCGGGGCACCCGGTGACGATCGCATCGACCCCCAGCGGGCACACCTCCTCTTCTACCTTCGAGAGGGCAACCTCCCCGGCGAGGACCTCGTTGTACATCANGAGGCCNCCCCCGGCCCCGCAGCAGAGGGCGTGCCCCCGGTTCAGCGGGGGCTCCCGGAGCTCAAGCCCGGGAATGGACCC